>Ga0070734_10000940_pt1 | contig 48792 bp, 47 predicted proteins | sample Coa_R1_8_FD_66444 | JGI IMG/M metagenome (GOLD analysis project Ga0070734, IMG submission 66444) | Surface soil microbial communities from Centralia Pennsylvania, which are recovering from an underground coalmine fire - Coalmine... | ecosystem: Environmental > Terrestrial > Soil > Unclassified ...
ATTCTGTCACTTCATGGCAGGTTCAAGCACCTATACGCACGATAACGGCGAAGTCATCAAAATCAAACCGGACACGTTGGCATATTTTCCTGCGGGGTGGTCCGGGCAGTGCGAAGTTCATGAGACCGTTCGGAAGGTTTATGTGATTCGATAATGCTACCCAGCCAATAAAACTGGCGATCAGAGACAAGCGAATTCTCCGAACTGATGGATTAGCCGTCTGAATACGTTTTGCGAAACCAGACGCCGAAGATTACACCGATTGCAACGATGCCAGCGAAAATTGGCGCCAGCCACTTTTCTGGACCTGATGCGCCAAGATTGAGACTGCCTTCGAAGGCCCATCCAAGAAAAAGAATAGTGACGGTGGCGATCGCAAAGTTCCAAAGGTTGGCGCGACCCTTGCGCTTCAACCGGACAATCGCCGCAACAACTACAAAAATATAAGCAACAACGAACCCAAAAGTCGCGATGGTGCCCAGCCAGTTGTAAAGATCGAATCCACTAGCGTGTCGAAGAACTAAACAGCCGGGAACGGCAACCGACGCGATTCCGCTTACGACAACGGCGATGTGCGGGGTTTGATTAGTCACATGCGCCTTCCCCAGATGATGAGGCAAGCTGCCTTGCATGCTTATAAATAGAGCGGTTCGCGCGGAAGCTGTGATGCAGGCCAAGGCACAGGCAAAGAAGCTGACGCCAGCGCCGATACTCAAAATCGGCGCCAGCCAGGCGATGCCCTTCATTCGCGCCAGCGTTTGCAGCGGCGCAGAATTTACGTCAAGCAAATCGAGGCGCCCACTAAACGCGGAGAACTCCGCATAGGCGCAAAAAACAAAGAAAAATCCAGAAAGGATCGTCGTCGCCAAGACTGCGCGGGGAATGGTCACAAGCGGGTTTTTCGCTTCGGCCCCCAGTGCCGTCGCGCTTTCAAAACCAACGAAACTAAACGTCGCGAGTATGAGTCCGGCGCGAATCGGGTTCAATGCGAAAGCTGGCGGCGTAAATTGTCCTGCACTATAGGCAAGAGATTGGCCATGAGAAGGGAAGACAAACACCAAAACGATTAGTGCGATGGATGCAGCTTCAATCCACAGCATGAAACGCGTCGAAAGCTCCACATTGCGATACGCCAAGGCGACGGCCACAGCAATGGTTGTTGCCACAACCAGGAACCCGCCAACTGGATGCAACAGCCATCCGCCCCACAGCCCTTGTGTGTATTCCATTACGCCGCCGGTGACGGCTTGCGCAGTGCCAATGTAAGCGACAAGCAATCCCCAGCCCGCAATCAAACCGGCCCAGACCCCGAGTTCCTCATGAACGAATGCGTAGAGCGATCCGGGCGAAGCCGTGTCACGGGCAAAGACATTTACATGTAAAGCTACCAGCAACGCCCCAACTGTTGCCAGCAAATAGGAAAGCCATGACGAACGACCCGAGCCGGCAATCACCAGAGGAATAATCATCGCGGGGGATGCGGTCGGCGCGATGCTTGAGAGCGACTGTGCTAGCGTTTCCCACTGCGAGAGAATTCCTGTGCGAAGGCCAAAAGGTTGCTGTGCAGGTAGATAGGGTTGGACCGCCTGCTCAGGAGGAGCCATAGAGTTCTCAGCATTGTACAAGGAGAGATATTGGCTGCAACAAAAATCAGATCGTCAGCAACTCTTCGTAAAATCCGCCAATCTCACGTGCGCGATCTACAAAGTGGATCTCAAGAATCCAATGACGAGGGTTGCCCTCGGCGTCTGGTTCTCGCATTCGTAAGGGATTCTCAGGGTGAACGTAGAGAGAAATCTTGTCGTTCGGGATGCGCTCGTGCGGAAATTGGCCGATAAGATGGCCGGCGATCGGGCCGCCGAACTCCCATCCAGCTTTTTCCGCTAAAGACACTATGTAGTGAAAGAATTCGTTGGACTTGATGCCGGAGTGCGCGTGGAAGTATCGCTTGCCTTCAGCGAAAGCGCTTTCAATATCGTGACGCAATTGATGTTTGCGCGGATCATTTCCCACGACGAAAGTTCGCCCGAAATCCGCTTCCCAATCTTCGAAAACAGGGCCGAGATCGAGGAAGACGATGTCATCTTCGGTAATGCGCAGGTCAGGAGGATTCTCATCATAGGGCTTGAGCGTATTGGAGCCGGCGCGAACGATGCGTTTATGCCAGTACTTATCAACGCCAAACATCTTCTGCGCAAGATCATAAATTTCCTGATTAAGCTCGGACTCCATGATTCCCACGCGGATGAGCCCACGAGCTTCGACTTCATGAAACAACCGGGCTGCTTTATTCTGCGCTTCAACCAGAGAAGCAATGCGATCTTGTTCTAAAGTTTGCATTGGACTTACATATAAAATACCATCCGCCAGACACCTAAAGGAATGTTGAAACAAAGCAGAGCAATATGACGCAAAGAGATTCTTCAGGGTGCTGAAATGAGCTCTTGGCCGCTGGGATTTGGCCATTTGTGGTCGTGGAGTCACGTTCTTTTTTATTATAGGGAGGCGGAGTATTCCTCGAAGGGATGATATTTCGAAAAGCACGCATAAAAAATGCCAGGAGCTAAAAGCCCCTGACATTTAAATTTTCGGAACTTAATTAGTGAGGCAGTCTCGCCAGCCGCGAAGCTGGAATCTCCCGCTCGCCTTCATCGTCATAGTAGGCTTTGACGACATGATCGGACTTGGCGTTCGGAAATGGTTTGTCATCCTGAGAGCTGAACCGGGGTTCATCCAAAGCAGGAAGTAACGGTTGTACGGTTGTGTACATTTCTTCGTTTAATGTCGATCCCGTAGGCGCCTTGGCTACTGCGAAGATTCCGAAAGGATTGCCATTCGTGTACGAAGCGTGGATGTAATCCGCCACCATGTACCCATTGTCGGAAACCGGCAGCCAACTCAACTGCATGGGACCAGCTAGGATCTTTCCTGCTGTCCAGGTTTGCCCACCATCTTTAGAGTTTGTGAATCCGACATAGAGACGGCAACTGCTGGTCGTGCAATTGGTATTTGAATATCCGTAAAAAATAATCGTAATGTTCGCACTCGAACCCGAAGTGCTGTGATCGATCCCAATGCCCGGAATAAAGTGATCGTAAAGAGTGGTCACCGGGTCAATCGGAATACGGGTGACGGCGCTCCAGGTCTTGCCATCGGTTGAAGTGCTCATCACAATGTCGTTGGCGCTACAGTTCTTGCGGAAACGGCAATCATCCCAGACCACATAGACCTTTCCGGCGGCATCAATCTCAGCTGAAGGCAGGTTGGGATTACGAATGCTGCCGGCATCGCCGTGGCTGTTCACAGAACCAACCAGCACGCTGCTTCCCCAGGTTTTTCCGCCATCTGTGGAACTGAATGAATAGACATTTCCGGCCGAGAAAGGAACGATCACCGTACCGTTGGGCTGCACCAGCGGTTGCCCGCCGAGTCCGCCCGCGTGATCGGCCGATGGCTTGCCCGCACTCCAGGTAAGTCCGCCATCACTGGAAACGCTCATTAGCACATCGCCGGAACCATAAGCCTGGTCCCATTCGGTGTAACAATTTCCGTAATAGGGGCTTGTAGACGTGTTGTCGCAGACAGTCCAATTCTTATCATCGAGGTGGGTTTTATCAATGTTAATAGGGCTTCCCCAGTTAATACCGTCGGTGGAGCGGCTAACCGCGACATCACCAATATATTGAGACTGGCCGTTTAGTCCTACGAGAGGCAGCGTCGAGATAAGCCATACTCCATGCTTCGCATCATAAGCAACGGATGGGTCGGCAGCTGCTCCATAAGTGCCGCCTTGATAATTTTTTGTCAGTCCCGGCAAATAACCGTAGGTCCAGGTTTTTCCACCATCGGTCGAAGTTGAAAAGCCAACATCCGCGCTACCCCAGCCAATCGAGCCGGGACGCCGCGCGACGTGATAAGTGAATATGATCGTTGATCCCCAGGCAAACGATGCCGGTTCTACTTCGGTTTTATGCACACTGTCAGAATTGGTAAAACCGTCAACACTGACTTGCTTCAGCGTGTATTGCGCCGATGCATTCGGGGCCAGCGCGATTGCAAGCGCGAAGGCCATGCCGACCATCGCAAGCGTCCCACGAAAACCAAACAGTTTTCTACCCATGATATTTTTCCTTGAACATATAAGATTTTGGTTTCGGAATCGTGTACCTCACGGGGGACCTTAATTAACGCCGCGCGGCATCGGACTCATCGTGAAAACTATAGCTCCCGTAGAGTGGCATGTCTATGTGAAAAGGTTTGCATATAACAAATTCAAGCTTGCCGTAAAATCATAGCTTGCCCACAAAAAGTAAAAATGAAAATCTGCGCGTAGTACTGGTTTCCACTCGCAATCCCTTGAATATTGGCGCGGTGGCCCGCGCCATGAGCAATTTCGGGTTTGATCAGTTATGCGTGGTGAATCCCTACGAGAAAGCATTTCGGGAGGCGAAGTCGGCCGTTGGCGCGGCGGATTTGCTGGCCCATGCCAAAGAATTTCCCACCGTGGCCGAAGCTGTTGCCGGCTGTAGTTTAGTCGTGGGCACGACGGCTGTACGCCATCGCGAACTGCACCACACTGTTCGAAGGCTGGAGCCAGCAGCGCGGCTAATCAAAAAACATTCACTTTCTAATAACGTCGCGCTGCTCTTTGGTTCGGAAAAATATGGGTTGTCCAATGACGACATGAGTCATTGCAACTGGTTGCTGCGTATTCCCACGATCGACCGCAATATTTCAATGAATCTGGGGCAAGCCGTTGCAGTCTGCTTGTATGAGTTGATTCGCGAAGGACGAACAATCACCAAAGAGAAAACAACACTCAAACTAGCTAGCGCGGAAGAAATGGAACGCATCACCACGCTGCTATTAGACGTTTTGCATGGAAGCGGATTTCTAAAACGCCGTCAGGTTTCTGACGCCTACGCACGCATTCGTCGCGTAGTACGCCGATTGAACTGGCCGGAGCGCGATGCCACGGTATGGACCGGCATGTTGCGCCAGATTTTGTGGAAGTTGCGCAAAGGCGGACCGCCGGAAGGCTAATCTCTCGGGATGATGCAAACATCCGGCAGATTGCGGTAGCGTTCAGCGTAATCGAGTCCGTAGCCCACGACAAATTCATCCGGAATCGTGAATCCCACATAGTCTGCTTCCAATGCCAACTTGCGGCGTGAAGGCTTATCAAGCAGAGTGGCAATACGCAGTTCTTTCGGTTGCCGGCTCAAAAATAGTTGCTTCAAATAAGTGAGCGTAAGTCCTGTATCGAGAATATCTTCGACGAGAATAATGATTTTGTCTTTTACGCTCTGGTCCACATCTTTCGCGAGACGGACTTCTCCCGTCGAGTCCCATCCGGCTTTCAATTCCTGATCAGGGCTGGGCCGGTTGCCATAGCTTGATACTGCAATAAAATCGAAACTCGCATCGAGTTCGATGTGCCGGGCCAGATCGCTTAAGAAAATGGTCGCGCCTTTCAACACGCCAATCAGAACTATAGATTCGCCTGCGAAGTCGCGGGTGATCTTCGCGCCTATCTCCGCCACTTTCTGCGCTATGTCTTCTCTTGAAAGCAAAACCTTCAATGCGGCCATGGCGAATCATAATAAACTAGAGGCCTGCAAGGAGTGACAGATCATGGATATTAAAGGCATCAGAATTACGTGGCTGGGTCACGCGACATTTCGGATCGAAACGCCTGGCGGCAAAATCATTCTTCTCGACCCTTGGGTGATGGGTAACCCGATGTGCCCGGACAAAGAAAAAACAGTCAAGCATGTGGACGTGATGCTCTGCACTCACGGACACTTCGATCACATCGGCGACGCCGTGGAAATTGCTAAAAAGCACACCCCGAAGGTTGTCGGCATTCCCGAACTCTGCGCCTGGCTGGAAAAGAAAGGCGTGAAGAACACCGCCGCTATGAACAAGGGCGGAACACAAGCCGTTGACGATATTAAAGTCACGATGGTTCATGCCGACCACTCCTGTGGCATTTCTGATGGCGACCAGATTGTTTACGGTGGCGAAGCTTGCGGTTTTGTGATTGAGTTCGCGAACGGCGTCAAAATTTATCACGCTGGCGATACCAATGTGTTTGGCGATATGAAGATCATCCACGATCTCTATAAGCCGGATATCGCCATGATTCCCATCGGCGACCACTACACTATGAGTCCGCGTGAAGCTGCCTATGCATGTAATCTTTTGAAAGCAAAAACCGTGATTCCCATGCACTTTGGAACCTTCCCCGTGCTCATTGGCCGTCCCAACGATTTGAAGAAACTCGTCACAGGCACTGAGATAGTAGAAATGAAACCCGGTGAGACTTTGCAGTAAGTATTTGATTGAAGGAGAGAAAGAATATGGCCGCAAAAGCACCCGCATGGCGTCATCACGGTTTAATCACCGAACCCGGTGTGGACGATTATCTTTACTCACTGCTGCCGGCGCGCGACGAGGTCGTCGCCGAAATGGAGGCCGAGGCCAGTAAGCGAAACATCCCCATCGTCGGCCCGGTCGTCGCCAGCATTTTGTATCAGCTCGCCCAAATGATCGGTGCGAAAACGGTCTTTGAAATGGGATCGGCTATCGGCTACTCCACGATCTGGTGGGCACGCGCCGTGGGAGCTGGGGGCCTGATTTTCTATACCGACGGCGACCGGAAAAATGCCGACGAAGCCCGTGGATACTTCAAGCGCGCAGGCGTCAGCGACCGCATCAATGTGCAAGTGGGCGATGCGCTTGAACTGATTTCCGAACAGAAACAGCAATTCGACATTGTTTTCTGTGACATCGACAAGCAGGACTACCCCCGCGCTCTAAAGCTGGCCTTGCCCCGCTTGCGCAAAGGCGGATTATTCGTGGCTGATAACGTTCTTTGGAGCGGCCGGGTCACGGATAAGAAGCCAGATGACAAAACCCGCGCAATTATGCAATTTAATCGCGCTATGTATGATTCACCAGAATTGACTACGACGATTTTGCCCGTGAGAGATGGTCTTGCTGTCGCCATCAAACGATAGCGACGCTGCGAACGAAGTGGAAATTGTCTTCATGCTAAATGGACTTGAATTAGATGGACTTCACGGGAATCACGGTCAAGTCTTCGACGAGCCCGACTTCTTTTTGTAGAAATGGTTCGGCGTAAGTGACTCCACCTAACATCCCATAGAAGCGCGCCATAGCTTCAATTCTTGAGCGTATTTCAGCCCGAGCAGGGAAGAGGTCTTTGCCGGCTTCCTGATCGCTAAATTGCGTCTTGTAAGCCATCAGCGATTCAAACCGCGCTTCAAATTGCTCAGTGATATCCACGACGAATGTTGGGCGAATGTCGTAATAGAGTGTCGCGTAAATAATTTTGAATGGACGGTGTGCCGATAACTGCGAAGAAGATGAACTCGGTGAAATGGTGCTGGCAATCGCTCCCGCCACATTGCTGAAAGCGGATGGACCGCTCAGCGCCTGATTCACATCCAGCCTTGCAAGCCCGGCCAAAAAACAAGCCTCATAGCCCAGAGTTGAAGCCGTGTAATGGTCGGGATGACGTCCCTTCCAATAAGGCAGAATGACTACGCGAGGCTTCTGTTCCCGTATGACTCGCGCTACCTTAAGCCGGTTTTCCCACGTGTTCTCCACTCGGCCATCGGGAATATCGAGTGCGCCCCGCCAGCTTGCTTTCAGAATCTGGGCTGCTTCTTCTGCCTCACGGGCACGATCTTCCGCCGACCCGCGCGTACCCATTTCACCTTGAGTAAGATCGAGAATCCCCGTCCGATGGCCAAGTTCGGCCATTTTGAGCAAAGTGCCGCCACAAGTTTGCTCTACGTCGTCACGGTGAGCAGCTATGGCAAGAACATCAAGCGGGAAGGACATTCAGGCGAGGTTTCCTTGTTCAATGACGACATTCTCGCGGACGATTAATCGATTTGCGGCCATTTCTTTGATGGTTGGCAGCAGTCGCGTTACATGCTCATCCGTATCCACAAAAATAATGACGACGGGCAATTTTCCGCCTGCGTCCACTAAGTGGCTGGTCTCCACGCGGTGGCGCCCTAGAAATCCGGCCACTCCATGCAAAGCAATCGCCCCGTTGGCATTCTCTTTGCGCAGGTAGTTCAGAAGTTCCATGTACATTGGCTTACCATGCCAGCGGTCGCCCTCAGTTAGATAAATTGTGATCTGTACCGCCATCCCATCTGGCATTTTATAGCACCCTCGCCAGTGCCATTCCTGCAACCGCTCCTGCCAGGCACAAAAGATTGCTGCCAATAACATTTGCCGCCATCAAATGCCATTGCCCTTGCTCAAACAGCGCCATGCTTTCAAACGCATAGCTTGAAAAAGTGGTGAATGCTCCGCAAAATCCGACAACCACGAGCAATCGCCAGCGTGGATCAATCAGTACCCTCTCGCTCGCGTAAATCATAAAGAATCCGACAATTGCGCTTCCTACGACATTAATAAACAGAGTCCCCCAGGGAAATGTCGAACCGACTACCCTGACTGAAAAGCGGCTGATGAGATAGCGGGCATTGGCGCCGAAAATCGCGCCCAGTGAGATGATCAGCAGATTGCCGATTTGTTCTTTCACGATAGAGTTCTCCCTACAAAAAGTTGTAGGAGTTATTAGCCAGTACCATCACTTCCGGTTCAGGCGGTTAGGGCGAACTCCATCGCCATTACAAAAATGTTTTATCACAAATTCCTACAAGTGGAAGGTTACTTTTTTCGCTCTACCAGGAAACGTGCCAACTCTTTCAGCGTGGTGGCTCTTTCGCCGAAACTAGCTATTGCAGCAAATGCAGATTCTACCAGCGCATCAGCTCTCTTCAGGGACTCTTCAACTCCAAATAATGCTGGGTATGTAGCTTTCTCGGCCGCCGTATCTTTGCCCGCTGTTTTGCCCAGCTGTTCAGATGTTTGGGTGATGTCCAGCACATCATCCACAATCTGAAACGCTAACCCGATGGACTGCCCAAAGGTCCGCAACTTGGCCACAGCCGCATCATCGGCACCAGCGTAAAGTCCTCCGCTGACCACGCTCGCCGTTATCAAAGCTGCGGTTTTCGACCGGTGAATATATTCGAGCGTATCCAGATTCGGCTTCGTATGCTCGGCTTCAAGATCCACCACCTGGCCACCAATCATGCCATCCAGAGTGCCTGTGCCACGGGCGATCTCTTCGATGATCTTCACGCGTGCCATGGGAGGACAATTCAACATCGCCAACACTTCATAGGCTTGTGTCTGCAAAGCGTCGCCCGCCAGGATTGCAATTGCCTCGCCAAAAACTTTATGGCATGTGGGACGCCCTCGTCGCAAATCGTCATTGTCAAGGGCTGGCAAATCATCGTGGATCAGCGAATAGGTGTGCAGCATTTCAAGCGCCGCTCCAAGATTTTCGATTCCCGCTGGCCGCGCCCCGGCAATCATGCTTCCCGCTTCCATGCACAAGATGGGGCGAATGCGTTTTCCACCCGCGAAAACGCTATGCCGCATGGCTTTATGAATGGACGCCGGCCGTGCCGTCTCGGGCGGCAAAAGACGCTCTAATGCTGAATCCGCGAGGATTCTTCCTTGTTCCAAAGTGTCTTTGAGCATGAAAATCGAGTATAGCAAGGCTGGAACTTCGTAAGCCTACACAAACATCAGGCAGCGTTCAGCGCGGCAGCATTTTTGTGTACCGCTCGAGCAATGCCAACAACGTCGCTGGATGCGCAGCAATCCACGGCCCCAGCATTGATGGCCTGCACCCAAAGACGGTCGTCAGGCGTTCGGTGATTGCAAATAATGCTCGCTTGGGAAAAGTCACTGCTCAATTGAGAAATTTCGCGAAGCGAAACCATCTCCATGTCGAGCACGACTACGCCCGAAGAAATTTCTCGCAATGCGTCCCGCACTTCATCGAGCGTTCGCGCATAGCTGATATTGAATGTTGCGGGCAGGGAAGGAGTTAAATACTCTGCGAGTGACGAATCGCGTTGCAACAGAACCACCGTGGGAGACTGCATACATCCCTCAACATTCCGGCGTCAATCGCGGAACAGCTTGCGGCAGAGTCGCGGTAGTAGGAAATCCGCTATCGCCGCTACGATGATAATTTGCGCCTCCAGCATTATTTTCTGCTGGCCACACTTTCCGGCACGGTTTCAAACGGTTCAGCTTGAAGTTTTCCGTTTTGCTTGAGCAAAATTTCAACTTTGCCTTCGGCCTCTTCTAGTTCCTTGCGGCACGCGCCCGAGAGTTTCATGCCCTCCTCAAAAAGAGTGAGCGATTTCTCCAGCGAGACTTCACCCTTCTCAAGTTCCTGCACGATCTTGTCCAGCCGGACCAGGCAATCTTCAAATTTCGCCACAGAAAACTCCTCGGCGAATTTTACTCCCCATCCAGTGTTCTGAGAAACAGTTTAATGATAAAGAGATTTTATCGGTGAGGTGTGGAAATCCTTATGAGACCGCCGCCGTTCCTGTAGCTGCATCGGTGCCGCCCAAGGCTTCGAGCACATCAACGGCCGAGGCATAGCGGCCCTGCGGAGCGCTGATTTGCGCGCCCTGCACAAGAGACCGTACCGCCATCAACATTTCGCGGGCAATCGCGATTCCTTCTTCCCGGGCCGCTTGTGGAGATGGAGCCTTACACATGCGGTCGAAAATGGAGTCCGGAACAGAGACCCGCAACTCGTTTTTCATGAACTCCGCGTTGCGCGCGCTCACTAGAGGCCAGATGCCGGCAACCACAGGAATGCGGCAATGCTCAATGCGCTTGAGAAAAGCTTCGAGTAGGGCGAGATCGAAAACCGGTTGAGTCACTGCATATTCCGCTCCAGCTTCGACTTTGTATTCGAATCGCCGAACCTCTTCGTCAATGTTTGACAAGCCAGGGTTTGCGCCGACGCCAATAACAAAACCAGTCCCAGCCCCGATGGGGTTGCCGCCGATATCAAGCCCGCGATTCAGATTGTGCACGATATTCACGAGTCCGATGGAGTCCACATCGAACACTGCGGTCGCGTCGGGATAGTCGCCCATCTTCGGCGGATCGCCAGTGATACAGAGCAAATTGCGGATACCGGTAGCTGCTGCGCCGAGGAGATCGGACTGCATCCCCAGCACATTGCGGTCCCGGCAGGTGTAATGCAGGATGGTTTCAATCCCGACATCTTTTTGAATCAACAACGAAAGTGCCTGATTGCTGATACGCGCTGATGCACGCGGACTATCAGGGATGTTGATTGCATCCACCCCAACCGATTTCAGGAATCGCGCGCCTTCAACTTCTTTATGGATATCAGTTCCTTTAGGGGGAACGATCTCCACCATTGTGACAAACTCACCTCGGGCAATCTTTCCGCCAAGTTTAGATCGTTCTTCCAGCGGTACAGTGGGTGCGAGTACAGGTTTTGCTTCGGCCGCAGAGCGGGGTTGTGGAGTTCTCGCTCTCGCTTCTCCCACTCGCAACGCAGACTTCATAATGCGAATGTGCTCAGGCGTGGTCCCGCAGCATCCACCCACGAGCCGCACGCCCGCGGAAACAAATTTCCTGGCATAACTTGCCATGTATTCCGGTGAGCATAGATAAATGTTGCGGCCTTCAACATTGCGGGGAATGCCGGCATTCGGCTGCGCAGCGAGTGGAAGGGAAGTCGCCTGGCGCACGCGCTCAATCGCATCCAGCATGTCCACCGGGCCGACGCTGCAATTGCAGCCGATAACGTCAGCGCCCCATTCTTCCAACTTAGGGGCAAAGATTTCAGGCGTGGAACCGTCAAGACAGTTGCCTTCTTCATCAATCGTGACTTGCGCGACTACCGGAATCTGAGGATTGACATCCCGCGCAGCCAAAATTGCCTGATGAAGCTCTTCCGTCGAGCCAAAAGTTTCCAAAATCAGCAAATCAACGCCGCCCTCAACCAAGGCCTGAATCTGTTGACGGAATGCCGCCCGCGCTTCCTCTCGAGAAGTCTTGCCCAGCGGCTCAATACGAATGCCGAGTGGGCCTACCGAGCCCGCAACCCAAACATCAAAACTTTTTGCTGCTTCGCGAGCTAATTTTGCGCCGGCCAGATTAATTTCATGCGTTCTGTCCGCAAGGCTATGACGGGCCAGCCGGAATGAATTGCCACCGAAAGTATTAGTTTCAATGACCTCTGCACCTGCCTGTAAATACTCATGATGCACACTGCGAATCAGTTCCGGCTGCGACAAATTCAACTCATCGTAGCAACGGTTGATGAAAATTCCTTTGGAATACAGCAGGGTACCCATTGCGCCGTCGCACAATACCGGAGCCAACTTGAGCCGTTCGAGAAAGTTAGAAGCCATGAGCGTGTAACCTTGAGAATACAGGACACGTGCCGGTTTTGCATCCCGGCATGAGAAACTCGTATGCACACAGATTTTAGAAAAATCGCTCTGCTATAATCCATGTTTTCGCATCTAAATCTTTGTCCTTCATGCTCTTCGGAGTCCCAGGTTTGAGAAAATCTCTATTTTTTATTTTGGTTATTCCTGTCTTCAGTCTGTTCGTCGTTTCCTGCGGGGGCGGCGGATCAAAAAGTACAGGCAGCGGTTTAAGCTACCGCGCCTTCATTTCCAATCCATTATTTGGGGGAGTCTCTCCCGTTTTGCAGATTGTCAATGCGCAGAATGATTCGTTGTCACCCAGCACCGTCAGCGTATTAGGGGAATTAACGCAACCTAGCCGGATGACCCTTTCTCCCAATAAGAGGTACACATGGGTCTATAGCACGGTTTCCCCGGCAGTCGTGCTCGTGGACAATACAACCGAGGCTATTGCGACAACGAGTTCTGGTTCCAAGACCGGTTCCGTTACCTTGTCCGGCCTCTCGGACAGTATGTTCATCGCCAGCGATAATGCTACGGGATACGTCGCCGTCCCCAGCGCACCGAATCAAAATGGCCAAGCTTTGGGCGCTGTTTATCAGGTAAGCCTTTTCGGCAGTACCATATCAGCGACCCTTGCCATTCCCAGCGCGCACTACATTGTGCCCGGCAGCAACACCAATAACATCCTTGTTTTCAGCGATAACTCAGATGCCATCACGGTCATCAGCACAATTCTTGTTGGGACAAATTCCAATCCTTTGACAACCATTACAAGTCCCAACCTCGATCGCCCAGTTGGGGCCGTTCTAAGCGCTGATGGTTCCGTCGCTTACATCCTCAACTGTGGTCCGGAATGTGGCGGCAAACAAGCCAGCGTCGCCGTGATGCAAATGAGCGATTTCTCCATCGGGACGCCAGTTCCCGTTCAAGGGGCGACGACTGGATTGCTCAATAACTCAACACTTTACGTAGCTGGCTCCGCCCCCAACACGCCTTGTGGTTCAGGGACCGCCGCCAAATACTGCGGCACGTTGACACAGATCAATACCAATTCCATGACACTGATCAATTCCAGCCCGATTTCGATTACCGATGGCTGGCACAATCACATGGAACTCAGCGCCGACGGCCAACTCTTCATCGGCGCGCGCTCTTGCTCCAACGTGAATATTTCCGGTGGAGAAGTGCGAGGATGTCTCACTATTTACAATTCAACCGCCGCTACTACTATTTTTCCGGCATTTGTTGGGGATGTGACAGGAATTGCGCCCATTCTCGGGCGAGATATTGTGTACGTTATACAAAATAATGTCCTGAACATCTACGACACGACGACCGACCAGATCGAAGTGCAAAACCCACAGCCCCTATTTGTCGGCGGACTTCCGTACGACGTGAAATACGTAGATTCAGCCATTCCTCAGTGAACTGGTTCGAGCAGCAAGTGGTGAGCCTCGGCCTTGGCAATAGCGGCTTGAGAAAAAGGCAATTTGAATGTAAAACCGTCGTACCAAGCCTTCCATTGATCCATGTAATACGGGCTAAGAGGGTTTCCCGCCTGCCCAGTCACAATATTTAGCGTAGTTTGATCCAGATCACTTAGATCGGCTGTCATGCGCTCTGACGGCCCGTGCGTGCGAGAAACTGCTTTCACGGTGTAAGGGCTGCCGGATTGCGGCTGCGTGCCTGGTCCCGCCCAAGCTTTTAACAAGGGAATTCTCGACAACACCGGATGTTGAATCGTGACCGCATTCACATCGCCCCATTTCCAAGCGGTTGTGTTCGAAGGCATGGCCGGATCTTGAATGGCCGCTTCTACCGCTGCAGTCAACACTTCGTCGTAACTGGAATAATTCGATGGCAGCCAACGTTGTGGTTCCTGCTGGAGAACGTTTTCAAGCCAGACGGATTGCATCATCCACCGGTAACTTTTCCATGTCAGCGCGGAGTCGGATTGGTCCTTTCCTTCTCGTAACTTGTCTTCGAGGAGCAAGCGTATCAGCGCTTGCCGGGCGCGTACCGCAATCGCGGGCGCGGCAGAGTTTGCACTCATGTGCCCGTCCCAATTGCGCAAAATATCGGCGGCGGCTTTCGCTTTAGCCGAAGCGCTTTTGCTTCGATCAACTGCTGCCACTAGATGACTGGCGACAAACCGGTCAAACTCCGAGTCAATGTCCGTTTGCAACGTAAGCATATCTGCGGCAGAAAAGATTTTTCCCGACTCCAGAACGCGATAGATCCGCGCCGTACGCCACGGGGCTTCCCACTGGGAGCTAATCGAATAAGGGTATCCATCAGGGGGTATCCGGCCATTGGCAGTCGCAATAATTCCTGACGGTGGATTGAAAACACTGGGCAGCTTATCGAAGGGGATATAGCTCGTCCATTCGAATTTATCGGATGTGCCATCTTCCGGCAGGCTCCCATCGCCGGAGGCGCGAATGGGTATCTTGCCAGTGGTTTGATAACCGATATTGCCGTCCACATCGGCATAAACGACGTTTTGCCCGGGAGCGTCGAGCTGCGAAAATGCAGCGCGAAATTCTGTCCAATTTTGCGCCGAATCAACCGCAAAAAAAGGATTGCGAATACCGTCGTATAGAGTCCAGCGCAAGGCAATCGACCGGGTCTCCCCGGGATAAAGCTCCGTGACAATCGGGCCGTGCCGCGTGACCACGATGTCCACAATTGAATCAGGCTTGCCTTCGACTTTGATGACTTCACGGCGATGCGCCGGAGCTTTCCATCCATCGGGCGTCAGGTAGTTGCCGTCGCTGTTGAACTGCTCGATGTAGGCGTCTTCGACCGTGGGCCCAACATTGGTGAATCCCCACGCGATGCGTTGATTGTGCCCGACGACGACGTAGGGCATACCAGGAAGCGTGACGCCAACGACATCAAAACTTCCAGACCGGAGATGCGCCTCATACCAAAGATTGGGCATCTGGTGACCCAGGTGCATGTCGTCGCACAAGAGCGGTTTTCCGGTGGTCGTATGAGCGCCGGAAACTACCCAATCATTGGAGCCCACAACAAAGCGGTCATCTTCGGTTGCATTCTCGACGGGGAGCGGAACGTTCTGATCTATGCCTGCAACCGAGCTGTCCGAACCCGAGTCATCCTCATCGTCGTCATCGCTATCGTTGTTGTCTGCCGGTTCCGCACTCGCATGGGAAACCGTCGGCGGCCGGTCATGCGTGGAGGTATTCACAAATAAATCGGCGGTCAACGCGGGGCCAAGCTTCGCCAATATTTTTTCGCGCACCAAAGCTTGCTCGGGGCTCGTGCTCAAATCTTCCACCATCTGTGCGGCAATTAGCGTTGAATCTTCGGGTGCCCACGGTTGAGGCTTATAGCCGAGCACGCGGAATTCAAAGGGAAGATGATTTTGATTCGCTTCGATATAGGCGTTTACCCCGCGCGCGTAAGCTTCAAAATGTCCTCGCACTTGCGGGGAGAATTGCGCGTACGCGCTCTTCGCCGCTTCACGCAAGCCTAGAATTCGTTGCTTACGGTCATGCTGCAGCAACTCTTCACCAAGAATTTCAGAGAGGTTTCCGCCAGCGTAACGACGCATGCCGTCCATTTGCCATAACCGGTCCTGGGCTGTGACAAATCCTTGGGCGAAGAAAAGATCGTCAAGATTTGAAGCCTCAATCGTCGGAACACCGTGGGCATCGCGCGAGACGGAAACCTGCGTAGAAAGACCCTTTATTTTTAATGATCCGTCAGTTTGCGGCAGCGTTGCGCGGACGGTTAAATATGCCCAAACCGCAATACCGAACGCCACCACCAATAAAAAATCCAGGAAGAATAGGGGAACCCGCCACCAAGGTTTACGCCTGGGAACTGCGGCGAATCGGCTGCTAGCAACAGACATCATGGACTTTTGATTTTAGGGTGCGCAGCGGGAAGAATACAAATCTGGGATGCCGAGTAGAGTTGGCGGGCCGAGCCCAGCCCCAGTATCATTCATAACTACGCATGTTGCAGAAGCGCATAGACGATCAACCCAGCATCTCCCGCGAAATGGTGCGCGAGGCTCAGGCAATTCTGCATCGCCACATGAAAAGCGTCGGGCTCAAGCAGACCGCGCAGCGTGACTCAATTTTGCAGGCATTTCTCGAAACCCGCGAGCATCTTTCCGTAAAGGAATTGCACAGCCTGGTCCAAAAGCAAGACCAGCGCATCGGGTTTACGACGGTTTACCGGACGCTCAAGCTTCTGGCCGAGTGTGGCTTGGCCAGCGAAGTCGCTTTTCACGATGGCATCGCCCGCTACGAGCATCAATACAACCGCCGCAGCCACCATCACATGGTTTGCACGGAGTGCGGCAGTTCCGTCGAGTTCTTTTCCCCGGAAGTGGACCATCTTGAGCAGGAAATCGGCCGCCGCTATCAATACGAAACCACGCGCCATACCTTCCAGATTTATGGAACCTGCGAAGATTGCCGCAAGAAAGACCGGATTGGCCGCGGGAATTGAATCATAGCGCTAGCCTCGAATCTCGCGTATATTTATCGCTTTTATCTTTAAATTTTTAGATCTTCAGCAAAGTTTTAGATCTTGAACGGTGTCTTGTCCGATTTGTATGGCCCCAACTTCCAGCAAACCCGCAATCACCATCCGCGAGATGCATAGCTATGAAGACCTGCGTCAAGTGGAAGCCGTCGAAAAAGAAATCTGGGGACTGGCGGATTCCGACGTGATTCCTTTGACCATGACGATCGCGTCAAAAGAATCTGGCTCTTTGTGGATTGGCGCCTTCGACGGTGCAAATCTCATCGGATTTGCCTTTGGCATCTTTGGTCTGGAAAACGGCGAGATTAATATTCATTCCCACATGTTGGGGGTTCTGCCTGCATATCGCGATTTCGACCTCGGCTACAAGCTCAAACTGGCGCAACGCGAGAAGGCGATGGCCCTTCGAATTCGCGATGGGCGTGGCGGCGATTTACGCATCCGCGAAATGACTTGGACTTTTGATCCATTGCAAGCGCGGAATGCCCATCTGAATTTCGGCAAGCTCGGTGTCATTTCTGATCGCTATAAACTTGATTTCTACGGACCATCCACTTCGAGCGTGCTCCATCAAAACGGAACGGACCGTTTGTGGGTGCGTTGGTTGCTGGAAAGCCGCCGGGTGCGCCGCCGCGCAGAAGGGAAATTTGACGAACAGCGGCTTCGCGCCGAAATACACGATGCCCTTTCCGTGCTCACCCCATTGCTGCGCTTTATCGGCGATAACCGCCCCGAGCGTACTGATCTTGCTTCCGCCCTCAGCCGGCAAAGAATCGCCATCGAAATTCCTACCGATATCGGCTTGATCGAAAAAAACAACATGCCGCTCGCACACGAATGGCGTGAAGCAACACGCTGGTCTTTTTCGGAAGCGCTCAAAGCCGGTTTCTTCGTTGCGGAATTTTGCAAGACCGTTCGCGGGCAGCAGGGGCCGGGGGTCTATCTACTGGAAAAGGGGAACATCGAAGAATTTGTGTCTTAAGATCGTTTGACTCAGTGGCCGTCAGCGCGGCTTAGCAGCATGGAGCGCGACTCCACGGTTAGCCCAGGCACTTGCAACGCCCGCTCCAGCAAGTCCCGGTCAATATCTTGTGTGTAGTAAAGCTCATTGACCTCAGCGATAGAAACCCGATGTTCATCGCGCTGCACGATCTCAATCGCATCTCCGGCTTTGATCGCGCCTTCTTCAATGACAGAAAAGTAGAATCCGCAGCGCAGGCTGGGGGCGAATAACCTGGTCATGTCATCCCGATCAAACCGGACTTGCAGCTTATAGCAGGGCATTCGAGGCTGAGCCACTTGCAAAAGAGCCGTACCCACCCGCACGTGATCGCCGATGTTGAGGTCTTTCTCCAGCACGCCCTGAGTAGTTAAATTTTCACCAAATGCGCCCAAGGTAGAGAGTGTCTCGGGAACGGCTTTCCGCCAATAGTCGTAATGCTCCAGCGGATATCCGTAAACTGCCTTATCCGGGCCGCCGTGGACCGTCAGGTCGGCTTGGCGGTCGCCATCAAGATTGAGTTTGCGCACTGGAATCGTTCCATCTACCGGAGCTTTGAAGATCGCTGTGTTGACGCGCCGGTGCTTCCATTCCACTTCGCGAGGAAGACCGACATTGACTGAGACGACTCGCATATACATGGATCAGACGCGCGACTACCCCGCCAAAGACTCAATTAATTCTATGGTCTCAGGAGATAGCTTAAGCTCCCGGCTGGCCAAATCCTGCTTCATGTGCTGAATCGTTGAAGTGCCAGTGAGCGGCAGCATCCCGACTGCACGGGCAAAAGCGAATACAACTTGGGCAGGTGTAACATTCGACCGTTCTGCGATTTGCGCCACCAAAGGATGCTGCAAAACTTCGACGTTCGCGGTCAGTAGTGAGAATCCCTGGTAAACGATTTTTCTTTGGTTGCAAAATGCTCTTATCTCGCGGTCCCAACCGAGGCGGGCATAGCAGCGGTTCTGCACAAACGCAGGCACATCGGAATGAATGGATGCCATCTGTTCGAGATGCAGCAGGGAAACATTGCTCACGCCAAGAAGACGCGCATGTCCCACATCACGCTCTTTCTTCATCGCCTCCCAGACTTCGGCGTCAGCATCGTTCCATCCATAACCGGACGATGGGCCATGCAGCACAAAGCTATCTACGTATTCGGTCCCGAGATGTTCAAGCGAACTCGCCAGCGACTGCCTGACCTGCTCCGCGAGGCTGGCGCTGGGGTCGTAGGGCAGGCGATGGTCCTGCCCGCGTTGATAAGTGAATTTTGTTTGTAGAAAAAGATCGGCGCGGGTGACGACTCCATCTCGATAGGCAGCCGCCAGGCCTTCACCCACGCCGGCTTCGAAGTAATGCCGCCGCTGGTTCGCCGTATCAATCGCCCGAAAGCCTGCTCGTATCGCGAGTTCCGTGAGGGCTGCAGTTTTTTCTTCCTTCCAGGCTGTGCCGTAGAGAAAATCTGGAACAAGCGGCTGTGAGATGGGCATGATTCATTCTGGCATGACGAGGGTTGGTGCTAGTCTTACGTGCCAAAAATCAGGTAGAGCATTACATAGACGATGACGCCCGTGACCGAAACGTACATCCACAGTGGGAAAGTCCAGCGGGCAATACGGCGATGCTTGTCGAAGCGTTCTCGCAGCGCCCGGGTCAATGTAATGATGATCATGGGAACGATTACTGCGGCCAGAATCACATGGGAAATGAGAATGGTGAAGTAAATCGGCCGCCAAATACCGTGTCCCTGAAAATGCACCGAGCCAACGTGAAAGTGATAGTAGAGATAACAGCTCAGAAATATGCTCGATGAAATCAGCGCGGCAATCATGAATGCCCGGTGTGCCGCCATTTGTCCACGCTTGATGTAGCTGCGCCCAATCAGCAACAAGACCGCGCTGGTTCCATTCATGGTCGCGTCAATGACAGGGAAAATGGCGTATTGCGGGGGGACTTGCACTATGCGGCCACCACCTCGTGATTTTTACTTGGAACAGTTTCTGTAGCTGGTGCTGGAACGAGCCGCCAGACCTGCATCGTCAGAATGTACGCCGCAGCCAGCAGCAAAGCTCCCGTGGTCACATGCGCAACCGTCGAAGCCACCATGGGAAGTTCCGGTTGGGCGGCATCGCGTCCCCATTCCACGCGGGTAAGAAATGCGAGAAAGCCGAGGCAGAGCTGAATCACAAGCAGAAAGAGAATTGCCACTGCTGGCCGTCGAATGGCCTGCACATTGCCGTAACGAGTCAGTGCAGTGACTGCTGTCCAAGTAAGAACAATTGCGACCAACGGCGCATTCACCACATGTGGCAACCAACTCATACCGTGATGGCGGAACATTGCGCCGAAAAGAAGCTGTGCATAAAGAACGAAAATCGAAAGCAAAGCAAGGTTTAGCAGACGAGGGCGTGCGGTATCATTTGCGATCGGCTGTGCATCTTCCACCCAATTACGGCCAGTAAACAAAGCAATACAACATGCAATACAAAAGAAAGTCTGTCCTACAGCCGCGTGCGCCGAGGAAACCAAAGGCGGCAGGAAGTAAAGCACGGTCAATCCGCCGAGAATGCCTTGCGCGATGATGGTTCCCAAGGCAGCGATGCCCAAACCCTTCATCCATTTGCGCTTATCGCTAAACCACGTCCAAATCGCAATGGCGATGGTTAGGGTGCCGATGAATTCTGCGAACATCCGATGACTGTGCTCGTAGATAATTCCGCCCGTCCACGGCGGCAACTTATAGAACGACCCGTAAGAGGTCGGCCAATCCGGCACCGACAGGCCTGCGTCATTGCTGGTCACGAGCGCGCCGGCAATTAATAGACAGAAAGTCGCGCAAGCTGTAAATACAGCAAACCGGTGGTGGGCTGCGTTGTAAGGAGTGGAAACGGCTTTCACGCGCGGATCCTCGACGGATTAGTTTAGCAAGGTAGTAACATTTTTGAAACCGTTTGTGCGGGATGCTGCGGCCAATATTTTCGCAAGGAGCTTCAATGGTCACCATTATTTTGCTTACCATTTCAAATGTTTTCATGACCTTCGCCTGGTATGGCCACCTGAAATACCGCAGTGCGCCGTTATTAAAAGTCATCCTAGTCAGCTGGATGATTGCATTCTTCGAATATTGCTTTCAGGTGCCGGCCAACCGCATCGGCTCCTATGAATTTACGGCAGCGCAGTTAAAGACCATCCAGGAAATCATCACGCTGACGGTGTTTTCCGTCTTTTCTGTTTTGTATTTAAAAGAACCGCTGAAGTGGAATTATGTCGTAGGTTTTGTGATGATCGTCGCGGCGGTCGCTGTCATCTTCAAGAAGTGGTAAATCAAAAAAGCGGGGGGGTGCCCCGTTCCTTGCGCGTTTTGTGCGCAAGGGGCGGGACATAAATTTTTACTTCTGCATCTCCGCAATCACCGAATCGGCAAACTCTGACGTCCCCGCGCTTCCGCCGACATCGCGCGTGAGTTTTTCGCGATGGCTATAAACGTTATAGAGGGCGGTGCGGATTTTGTCTGCCGCTTCGTTCTCGCCAAGGTGCCGCAGCATCAGCAGGGAAGAGCGCAGCACCGCGGTGGGATTAGCAATGTCTTTCCCTGCGATATCTGGCGCGGAGCCATGCACAGCTTCGAAGATTGCGCAGTGATCGCCTAGATTTGCGCTGGGCACGAGACCTAATCCACCCACGAATGCCGCGCATAAATCAGAAATAATGTCCCCGTAGAGGTTTTCCATCACCAGCGTGTCGTACTGATACGGATTCATCACCAACTGCATGCAGGTGTTGTCCACGATGTGCTCGCCATAAGTGATTTCGGGATAGTCTTTCGCTACATTACGGCAGCAGCGCAGAAACAATCCGTCCGACAGCTTCATGATGTTGGCTTTGTGGATGGCGTGAATCTTCTTGCGCTGGTTCTCACGCGCATACTTGAAGGCAAACTTCGCGATTCGGGTTGAAGCTTTTTCCGTGATGATCTTGAGGCTCTCAACCACGCCGGGCACGACTTCATGCTCCAAGCCGGAATAAAGACTTTCAGTATTTTCGCGGACGATAATCAAATCCACATCGGGATAACGCGTCGGAATGTGCGGCAGATTTTTAATGGGCCGGAAGTTGGCGTACAGTTCAAACTTCTGTCTCAATGCCACGTTGATGCTGGCAAATCCGCCCCCAACCGGCGTCGTCACCGGGCCTTTGAGCCCAACGCGCGTCCGCTCGATAGACTCAACCAGTTCTTTGGGGATATATTCCTTATATTTTTCGTAGGCCTCGGCGCCAGCAGCAAAACTTTCCCATTCGAACTTCACACCGGTTGCTTCGAGAATGCGAACGACTGCTTTAACCACTTCGTGCCCAATGCCATCGCCAGGAATTAATGTAATTTTATGTGCCATAAATTCTTATAGAGACCGTGTGGCGCGGGCCTGCCCGCGACTTCCTAATTCGCTTTCTTGTTTTTCTCCGGAATATCTTTCGTTTTGAGCAGGTCTTTCAACTCATCCATGAATTCCTGCACGTCTTTGAAGTCAAGATAAACCGACGCAAACCGCACATACGCGACTTTGTCGTGCCGCCGCAATTTGCTCATAATCAATTCACCCACTTCGCTGGTCTTCCGCTCGCGCTCGGGAGAGTCGATAACGAAGCTTTCGGCTTCATTCACAATCTGCTCCAGCTTACCAATGGGCACTGGCCGCTTCTCACACGCGCGCAGCAAGCCGTTGAGCACTTTTTGGCGGTCAAACTTCTCGCGGCGGCCATCTTTTTTCACGACCATATAGGGGATTTCATCAATCCGCTCGTAGGTCGTAAAGCGCTTCTCGCACTTCAGGCATTCGCGCCGGCGGCGGATCGAGTCTGCCTCTTTGCTCTCGCGCGAGTCCACAACTTTGTCGTTTTCAAATCCGCAGAACGGGCACTTCATGGGTATTTAGGGAACTTTTGATTGTAGCAGGCGGCTTTATGCTCGCGGGGATGGCGCGGGCACGTCTTCTTCCTCGGCGTGCTGCGTTTCGGCGGAAAGTTCGCGAATGGACAAGCGCTCACGGTGCGCTAATATCAAGCCGAGTGGCACGATAGAAGCGAAGGTCACCAGCCATAGCAGAATTCCGCAGCTCGCCGCCAACTCGCGCGGAGCGCCAAAAATCCGTTGCAAGGTAAAAATAGTAGCCAACTGGGTCCCACCACCCACCCCCGGCAGTGCGACCATCGAACCCGCCATGCTGGAGAGCATCAGCAGCGGCACTTGCGATAAAGGCATATCGAGCGGACCAACGCCATAGGAATGTAAAACTTCGAGATAGGAAAATGAAATCATGATCCACATTCCAAGCGAAACGGCGCTGGCCTGCGCGAACGATGAGACATCCTGAACAGTATTTAAGCCGGAACGAAATTCCTGAATACGAAAAGCGATAAGAGTGCCTAGTTTCGAAAGCCTGGGTGATAAACGGCTCGTCGCTTTTGCGATGAACGTATCGCCTTTCCAGATGGCGGCAATTCCCGCGCACACACCCAGGAATATCAAGGCAAATGTGCTCGGGCCCCCAAGGCGATAATTTGCCAGGAGACCGCGGGTTATGGGTGACAGCAGTAGCGCGGTGAGGAGCATCAAACCAAACGCCCCGAGATCGAAAATGCGCTCAACCGCCCACACCGCCATTTGAGATGGAAAGGGCAAGTTTTCCTTCCGCGCAATTAAATAAGGACGAATCATCTCACCCGCCCGTCCGAGCAGAGCCAGCGCAGTGAAGCCAATGACAGTCGGAGAAAAGAGTCGTGCCGTCGAAGAACGGCATACCGGACGCAGAAACACGCTCCAGCGGACCGCGCGCATGACGTAGGCGAGATATATCCAGGCTATCGCCAACGCAATACTGACTTTGTTTACGCGCCCGGTCTGGCTCAGGAATGTTGCCCAATCAAAGTTCCGCCAGGTGCGGAACTGCATGTAAATGAGGGCTGCGAGTACACACAGCACAAGCCCGTAAATGAAGGCGCGTTTTCGATTCATGCGAAGAAGACGTCTATGAACATTCAGCCTACCATGAGGTCACGCCGAATCTTCATAGACAGTCTTGAATCAGAAATGAAACGCGATGCCCGTAGAAATCCGTACATTGTTCTGCGTATTGCTGAAGAATCGCGTCTGCACCATGTCCACCGCACCCCGCAGACTAACCAGGGGAACAATGTGATAATCCACGCCGCCGCCGACCGCGTAGGCAAAAGATGTATCGGAATTCGTCAGCAAGTCGCCACTTTCATTGACATGGGCAAAGCCAACCAGAAAATTCGCAAATGGACGGATATTGCCGACGGTAATCGACGCGCGCGGCCCAAAGAGATAATCGTGCTGATTGAAACTGTTGCTGGTCGAGAACGCGCAACTCCCCGCCAATAAAGGACATGCCCCGTTCGTCAATTTTCCCGGCGAACCGTAATGCCCGTCGAAATCAGCCACAATACCAAGAAACGGCAGAACTTTTCCTTCCACGGAAGCGTTCCACCCATTCAAATTCGCCCGATCATTTCCCAAATCCGCGCTCATGTATGAATAGCCAAAGAAAACATTTCCGTTCGTTGGTATTTGCGCGCTCGCCCGGTTTGCGAATCCTAAACAAAACAAAAGCCCCGCCAAAGCGATTGTGTATTTCTTCACAAATTCCTCCACAGTGACTTTGAATAATGAATTTTGAGCCTTCGCTTTGATGCGCAGAAGCTCAAACGCGTTGGAACTTAAGGGTGGGTTGTACTGCTGATTTCGGCAGAGGTAACAGAAACCGTCGAAGCTGGCTTTGTTAAAGTTTTTACCGCGGATCTATGCGCGGCCATTTTCGCCGTTTTCTGCTCGGCTAATTTCTTGCGATTAAAATCGCGCACAATCCGCGCAACATAGGCCTGCGTTTCGCGATAGGGAGGAACGCCGTTATATTGCTCCACCCGCTGCGGCCCGGCGTTATACGCCGCCAGGGCTTTCACTAGATTTGAGTTGTAACGATCCAGCAACTCACGAAGATATTTCGATCCACCTTCGACGTTGGCCGTCGGATCGAAGGGATTCGTCACGCCCAGAGTCGACGCCGTCTGCGGCATCAGCTGCATCAATCCTTGCGCGCCTTTGCGCGAAACCGCATGAGGATTGAATCCACTCTCAGCGTGAATCACGCTGGCTATCAAATCCGGGTCAAGCTGCGTCTGATCGCTGGCATGGCTCACAGCTAAATCAATGTTGGAGATATTTTCCGCGCTGGATCTCGCCACCGGCGCTAAGTCCGATTCGAAGTGATCAATCTGGCTCGTCGGAATGTCCACGTACTCTTCGTTCGTGCTGCTTGTGTATAACCGGGTGACGTTGCCGATCACTTCCCGATGCTGATGCTTGATCGTGCTCCCATTTTGCAGCACAGCAAGATCCGACGCATACGCTGACACTGCGAATGCAATCACCACAACGAGTTGTGCCATCCTCAACTTCATCTTTTAATCTTTAAACCTTCGCCGGAACCCAGCCCATCACCTGCTCAATCGCGCTGGCCACGCCATGTTCACTATTGGATGCGGTTATGCTCCACCCGCGTTCCCGCAACTCCTCCGACGCATTCCCCATGATATAAGGCCGCCCGGCGAATTCGAGCATCTCAATGTCGTTGAAATTGTCACCAATGGCCATGACCTGTTCGCGCGGAATGTTACGGTAATGTGCCCATCGCTCCAGCGCATGTCCCTTGGAACATCCCTGATTCAGCACATCTACAATCGATAAATCGCGTTCCGGATACTCTGTCCGCAAAACCATTACCCGCTCTTCCAGCCCCGCAGATGCCAGCGCTTTAAGCGCCTGCCTCATCCGCGGAATCGTCCCGCAAAACATCGCCTGCACCGGATCGCCATTCTTGCCCAGGCAATTCTCTACCGGCACCACAAACTCGATGTATTGCAGGTTCTTTTCCAGCCACCGCTGAATCACCGTATTCAATTCGTCCAGCCGCTCCAGAGCCAGCGCGCCTTTGGCATCGGTATCAAAGGTAAGAACGATATTGCCGCGAAAATCTTGCATGGCCCGGCAAAGCTCCCGCGCTGTATCGGTCGGCAAAAGATCGCGATGAAAATCCTCGCCTTTATTTGATCGCGTTATAGCGCCGTTCGAACTGATGAGCCAATGGTCAAAGCCAAGCTGGTCAGACATCGGCATGGCAAAACGATGCCGACGCCCCGTCGCCACAATAACTTCTACGCCAGCTTCGTGTACGCGCCGCACCGCCGCCAAATCGGCGGGGGAAATTTGAAATTGATGATTGACGAGAGTGCCATCGAGATCAATGGCCAGCAAACGGATAGGCAACATTACCTCACGATTTTATCATTCGCACCCGGCATGGCCCTGCATGCTATAGTGCGACTTCACCCATGGGGTCTTTTCTCTTTTTTGCATTTTCGTGGTGGAGCATTTTGCTGCGGGTGGTGGCCCTCGTCCACTTCATCCGGCGCCGCCCCGACTACTTCTGGCTCTGGATTATCCTCATCCACTGGATGGGCGCGCTCGTTTATATCTGCGTCGAGGTTATCCCCGATGCCGGCCTGCTCCGTCAGGGCTTCAAAGTCTTTCCTCGCCGCAAACGTATCCACGAACTCGAAGCCGCTATTTTGGATAATCCCTCCGCCGGAAATTACGAAGAACTCGCCGACCTCTACATGGAAGAAGGGAAGTACGTCCAAGCCCGCGACTGCTACAACAAAGCCATCTCTTCCCGGACGGATTCGATTGATCCCTTCTACCGGCGTGGTATCGCCGAAGTCCGGTTAAGCGATTTCGCGGCGGCCGTGCCTGATTTGGAGCGCGTTGTACGCACAGACCCTGCCTACGATTTCCATCAAGCCATGGGATTACTCGCCCATGCCTACGCCCAAACCGGCCAACCCGAAAAAGCTGACAAACTTTTCCAGGAAGCGACGAAGATCTCTACTTCGTCGGAGACTTATTACAACTATGCGACTTTTCTCGCAGCTCAAGGACGGACTGCTGAGGCCCGCGATTGGGCGCAACGCTTACTCGCCAAGAAACGAAACATGCCGGGATACTTGAAGCGTAGAGAGCGCCCGTGGTTCCGTAAAGCAGAAGGTTTACTAAATAAAATTAAGTAATTGTCATCCTGAGCGAGCGCCGTTCTTGCGCGACCCGAAGGACCTGGGCGGGCCCGCGCGAAGCGTTGCGTTCTTTGCAACTCATAAATCGCGCGTTTGGCCCGCATCCTCACTGATAAACTCAATCCTGCATGGCCTCCATCACTCACCTCGAATGCACCAAATGTGATGCACACTATTCTTCCGCCACTCCGCAGACTATATGCACCAAAGACGGTGGCATTCTCTATGCACATTACGATCTCGCCACCATAAGAACTAAGTTCACCAAAGAATCCCTCAAAGGCCGCGTCGCCTCCATGTGGCGATATGCCGACGTTCTGCCGGACGCTTCTCCCGTCACATTGGGCGAAGGCTTCACGCCCATGCTCCCCAGCCGCGAATTTCCTCATGTCTTCATCAAAGACGAAGGCCTCAATCCGACCGCGTCATTTAAAGCGCGTGGAATGTCCGCCGCCGTGACCATGGCCAAAGCCTACGGACTCAAGAAACTCGCTGCACCTTCTGCAGGAAACGCCGCTAGCGCGCTCGCGGCTTACTCCGCTGCTGCTGGAATAGAAGCCCACATCTTCATGCCCAAAGATGTGCCGCTCGCCAATCGTCTCGAGTGTGAAAGCTTCGGCGCGCACGTCACGCTCGTGGACGGCCTTATCAGCGACTGCGCCCGCATGGTCGCCGAGCGCAAAGAGAAAGAAGGATGGTTTGATATGTCCACGCTGAAAGAACCATTTCGCGTGGAAGGCAAAAAGACCATGGGCTACGAAATCGCCGAGCAGCTAAATTGGCGATTACCCAAAGGCGTGATCTATCCGACTGGCGGTGGCGTCGGCCTCCTCGGCATGTGGAAAGCCTTCGACGAAATGGAAGCTCTCGGCTGGATCGGCCCCGAACGCCCAAAAATGATCAGCGTGCAATCCGATGGATGCGCGCCCATCGTTAAAGCCTGGAATGAAAACAAACCAGTTTCAGAATTCTGGCAAAACGCCGCGACCATTTCTTCTGGATTGCGTGTGCCCAAGGCTTACGGCGATTACCTCATCCTCGATATTCTGAAAAAGAGCGGCGGCACCGCGCTCGCTGTCTCCGACGAAGAAACCATGGACGCCTTTTACCATTGGGCCCGCGTCGAAGGCGTTTTCGCCGCTCCCGAAGGCGCGGCCTCGCTCGCCGCCTATCGCAAACTTCTCGCCAGCGGATTCTTTTCGCCTAACGACGAAGTCGTTCTCTTCAACACCGGCTCAGGCTTGAAGTATCTCGATGTAATCGAACGCTTCTCGCAACGCGCCAAACGCCCCGGCTCGCGCCAAATCGGCGGCATCATCGGGCCTTACTAGCTTCTCGACATTTGATTTTTTAGAGATGTCATCCTTCGGCCCGCGCTTCTCATCTCGGGCCGAGGGATCTCGCGCGGAGCGGCAATGGCGGGCTGCGTAACTCATTTAAATGCAGACAGTTGCGGGCTATTCCTCTGTTTATGTATTAGTAAACTCACCACCAGAGACTTTCTTCCACTTTCCATCTCCCACGCTTTCCCATAACCTAACTACACGCTGGAAAGACGCCAGTTCACCGGCATAGATGGTCTCCCCTATGTTTCCAGCGGATTGCCCATTCCCCCGCCGGAGGCAAGTTTTCACAATGAAGTTGTCGTCCACTCTACTCATATTCATTTTGGCCATCGCGCCCTTTGCCGGCGCGCAAAAAGTCACGCAATTTGAAGGCATTGACGCCTCCAACGACCCCGTCGCCGGCTTTACCGTGGATCCCAATGGCGCGGTCGGTACCAAGCAATATCTCGAATGGGTGGATCAGGCTTATCAGGGTTTCGACAAAGTCACGGGGGCTGCTGTATGGTCCAAGCCCCTGCCCGCAACCACCCCGTTCTCGCAGAACGGCATGTCGGACTGCACCACCGGCGGCGGCAACGGCATTATTCTCTTCGATCATCTGGCCTCCGTCTGGATCGTCGCCATCCGCGAAGGCGGCCCGAATTATTTCTTCTGCATCGCCGTTTCTAACACCGATGACCTTACGTCTTCTACGTTTGGCTGGTACACCTATGAGTTGTCGCTGAACCCGGTCCTCAATCTCAACGGCATCAACTATTATCCCGACTACCCGAAGATCGCCACCTGGCCGGATGCTTACTACGTCACCCTCGATCTCGAAAATCCCACCAAGGGCTATCAGGAGAACGGCGTCGTCGCCTGCGCCTTCGACCGCACCAACATGATTACCGGCGCGGCCATGCGCCCGCCGCAATGCTTCAGCAACTCGAGCACGAAAGGCTGGTATCTTGCACACAGCTTGCTTCCTGCCGATATTGACGGCACCACGCCGCCTGCCGCGGGAACGCCTGAGGCTTTCGTAAGTATTCAAAATCCGGCGACAGGTTCCACGACTTCGAATTCGCTGAACATCTGGCAATTCCACGTGGATTGGAACAATCCCACAAATTCGACCTTCACCGGGCCAACGCCGTTAACTGTGCCAACCTATCAGCCCGGTTGCTACAGCACCAGCAATCCAACAGATACCTACTGCGTGCCTGAAGCCAGCACTGCCCAGACGAAAGTTCGCATTGACTCCGTCGGCGACCGCCTCATGCACCGCTTCGCCTTCCGCCAATTCCCAACCTATGCGTCGTATTTGGTGACGCACGACATCCAGATGGCGCCAAGCGGCCTGCAAACCGGCGTTCGCTGGTATCAGTTGCAATCCAATAACGGTGTCTTCAGCCTGACCAACTCCGGCACCATCAGCCCGGATAAAAGTTATTTCCGTTTCGTTCCCAGCATCGCGCAGGATAAAACTGGCAACGTCGCCGTTGGATACAGCGGCTCATCAACGACAATTCACCCCGCCATCGCTTTTTCTTACTTCAATTTGCCCAAGAACAGCTCTCCCAAAGAAGTTTTGGTGATTGAAGGCACCGGAGATCAGGAAAACTCATCGCATTGGGGCGGTTACACCAGCATGACCGTGGATCCGACCGACGACTGCACATTCTGGTATGTCAACGAGTACTTAAACGCCAACCAGACGGGTACGACCCATACCTGGAAGACCCGGCTGGCGCACTTTGTTTTGCCCGGTTGTTCGTAGAGTGCAAAAAAATGCAACTTGAGCAGCTACGACCTTGTGATTAAAAATTTTGCTTGTAAGTATCAGGAAAAGTATTTGCTTGGGGTGAACGAGGGTAGTAAGATTTAGTCGCGCCCTCCTCCCCTGGATTACAAGAAATTCCAGTGAATTAAGGACACGAAAATGAAGAAATTTAGCATGAACGCACACAACCTCACGGGATTAGCCGCAATCGTGGTTTTCATGGGGATGTGCATTCCCGCGGGCGCGCAAAGTTACACCTTCACCGAGTGGGCAACTCCCACCGCCAGCAGTTTGCCGTTGCACGTCATACCCGTGAGCAGCACCGAATTTTACTTTACGGAAAACGCCAAGAACCGAATCGGCGCCGTCAATATCTCAAGCAACACCGTGACGGAATGGGTGCTTCCCGCCGCTTCCATGCCGCACAGCATTACGCTGGATGCGAGCGGCAATATCGTGTTCGCCGCCTTCAGCGGCAACTATGTCGGCGTCTATAACCCAAACGCTACGACGCTGCAATTGACGAAATATCCAATTCCTACCGCGGGTGGGGGCATCATCCATCTCGATACCCAGCTTTCACCCGAAAATGCTCCTGAATATTTCTTCAGCGAAGCGACAGCCAACAAGATGGGGTTATTGGATCCCAATGCCGTTGGCGGCCCAAGCGTAACCGAATGGAATATTCCTACCGCGAGTTCCACGCCGCGTGGCGTTTCGATTGGCGGAGCAGATGGCACCGGCACGCAAGTATTCTTTGCCGAACTCAACACCCACAAGATTGGCATGTTGGACACATTTACCAACGACATCACCGAGTGGACGATTCCCAGCGTCCGCCAGGTTGAGCACCTGCACTACGTCAATGGCTTGGTGTACTTCGGCGATCTCGCCACCAGCGTGGTTGGTATTTTGAATCCGGTCACCAACGAGTTGAAGGAATGGCAGGCCCCGACCACAAGCGCCGATGTTCCGGATGTTTTCGTAGTCGGCACGAACTTCTACTTCTCGGAACGCGCAGGCACGAAGATTGGTTTCCTGAACACGACGGCGCAGACACCTTGGAAAGATGTGATTCTTAAAGGCGCAAGCGTGGTGGTTACACCAGAAACACCAACAACGACCGCGGTGACTGCAACGCCGGTCACGCTGACTCCTAAAACTACTCCGGTGCAACCGACCATCACGCAGGTGTCGGGTGTGGCCAATGGCGGGTTTACCGAATGGACTGTGCCCACATCCGCCAGCGGACCGCTGGGGATTAACGGTGTCGGTTCCATGGTGGTCTTCGCGGAATACTACGGCAGCAAAGTGGCGACAGTCGTACCCACTGCCTCGCCGATTAGACCAACCGCAGCGCCAGATGGGCAGTAGTATTTAAACCATCTCTATCCAAAACAAAGGCGGGTGAAAACCCCGCCTTAATTATTTTCTACCAGCGTAAATCCATCCCCCAAGCGTATCCGTTCGTAAGTACAATTCTGAGTATTTATATACTTTCCACACGTTGCAGGTTCCTGCATACTTGCGTCATGCCTCCTTCGCCCTTACTAACAAAAATACGAAAAGGTCACCCCTTGCTTGACTGGAAGTTCGCTTCAGTCATACTCGCCATCCTCATCAGTTTCGGTGTCAGCATGGCAATAGCTGAGAGCTATCTTCTTGCATATGTCTTTTTCGTTCTGTTTGGTGCTTACTTGCTCCTGTTTTGGCTGTCTTCTGATGTCCTCAGGAAGCGTCGGCGTAATATGCAGAAACGGGATATGCAGCGACATCCCGACAGACTTGCTGCTGCCGCGAGGAGCTATTGTGTTTGGGAGTGGGGAGGGTCGGCAATCGTCATCCTTTTGGTGGTTGCGTGCATATGGATAACGAATTACGACAAGCGGCAAAAATTTCACGCCGATACGTTTCAGAATCTAACTGTCGAACACTTTATACCAAACGGCGCGGAAGATGACCCCATGAATACGTTTTTTACCGTAACTAACCATGGGACTCACAAGATTAGTAAGCACCACGGAATTTTCTGTTACACCAAATTCGCAGTGGGCGTGGATGGAACAAGCTTTGAAGCAGGGATTGAATCCACAAGAGATGAGAACGGGAATAAACGAGTCATAGGAGGGCCGCATCTAGACCGCATTGATGCTAGTTCCATCCTTGATCGAGGAGGCGATGCTGAGAGTAATGACTGTTTATCCTGGTTTCACTTCAAACCATCAACCTATTGTGCAGATGTGGCAGTGATTTTTTGGTATAGCTTGGAGGATTACCCTGATATTGAAGTCCAGAAATTTTTTAGATTCAAGGCTATAAAGGGCGCAGATAAGTTTAATTGGATTGGGGTTCCTATGAATTCCAAAGAACCTTTTTGCTTAGACACGTTTAAGGGAGACAAGAAGAAACTTCCAGATTGGCTTATATCTGGATGGAACACATGAAGCCCGAATCCATCGAAGGATCAAAAGCAACTGAGAACTTTGAAGAAGGCATGAAAGCCCTCTTCATCGTTCCCAAAGACAAAGTTGTAAAGGTGAGAAGAAGCAATAGAAGGAGGCTGGTTATATTTACCTCCGATTGTAAGTACAATTCTGTCCCAAAATGGGAAACTCTCGCTAGCCTAATTTAAAGGCGATATGAGCGATTCGGGGCCGGAAATGGCCTCAAGGGTGACTTGGGATGCGATCGTCGATCCTGGGGCATTCTGGGGCCATTTAAGGGTGGATTTGGAGGGCTATCCAATGGGCGGCAGCCAGCCTGGAAGCTGATAATTTTGCGCTTTTTACCGCGATTTCGTCGTAACTGCTTCCAGCAGAATAGGTTTCCGTCCAATGGGCGCCATTCCTCCCGAAATGGGATGAACTCCGCCCTCCAAGTCCGTCCATTGGGTGAACTCCGCGGGCACCCTTTGCATGGTTATTTCACAAGCGGATGATCCGCTGCAATCTTTCGATGTGTCGTACATCGCCAGCATGGTTTTGCCCTTGGAATCTTTCAGCGTGCAGGTATAAATCGTGTCTCTTGGCGTACACGCTCGAACCATGGTTGCGCCCCGGCCAACCGTCCAATCGTAAATTTCTCGGAAAGCAAGGCCGCCTTTGTTAAGGCGGTCGTCAGGAATGCCGGTGTGGTTGGCAAGAAGTGCGTGCGGCCCTCCGAAGTCCCAACCATACCAGGTGATGAGCGAAGTGCCCCGCCCCATGAATTGCAGCAGATAACGCCCGACAAAGGCAGCATGCCGGTCGTCATTCGATAGCGCATCTTGTGAAGTCGGCGGCAAATCATCTCCGCCTTCGGTCATCCAGATGGGTTTTCCCTGATTGCCGGTGCGGCGCACGATTGCGTTTACCGCATTTACCAGATCGGGCACATTCACCCGAATGGACTCACGCGGCAGTTTGCTGTCGAAAAGCGGATCGACCGGATCAGGGAAAGCATAGCCGTGGTAGCCGATGATGTCGGCATACTGGCTGCCTCCTGCGGCGAGATAACGTTGCATCAAGCTGCAATCGTCATCGGAGCAACGTTCGGAATCAATCACACGCCGATAACCGAGAATGGCGGTCGAAGTAAAAGGCGGAGAAATCACCTGCGCGGAAGAATCCAGGGCCTTGATGGTGTTGTGAATGTCGCGGCACATATTGGCCAGTTGCTGCATGGAGCCTTTGTACTCGTTGCGCACGTCGGGCTCGTTCCAGCATTCCCAATATTTGATGTGCCAGCCATTCGCGGTCACATGGCGATAGGCGGCAGTGATGAAATCTTTCAGATACTGGTCGTTGCCATCCACATCAGAGGGAGGGAACTCGCTGCTGGTGTTTCCGTTGGCGAAGTTCGGTGTATCAGTAACGGTATAAATCACTTCCTGATGGTGAGCGGCTGCCTGGCGCAGATATCCGTCAAGGCGTTCCCAGCGATAACAAGGGTCTTGCGGGTCAGCTCCGCGACGCGGGGGACAGTTGGCCCCATGAAAGTTTGAGCCCACGGCAATCTGGTCCCAATTTACCTGGGCGCCCAAGCTACGCCATACGCCGAAATCCACCGTGAGCGAGCCACTGCGGCAACATTCATTGGGCCAGGGAGATTGCTGCCCTCCAACATGCGAGGTCTTGTTCATGTCGAGGGCGAAGAAATTGCGTGTAATTTGCTGCGCGTACAGGGAAGCCGCGCAAAACATCCATGCTGTTAGAAACAGGGCATAAGAAAGGCGGTGGTAACGCATCGCTCGATTGTAGGTGGAGAGATGACGGAAAGAAAAGCGGGCGGATGGGAGCATCCGCCCGTGGGAGACAGCAAAATCATTGCAGCAAAACAGGTTTGGCGCCAATGGGCACGACTCCGCCAGAAATTGTTGTGCTGTTGCCAGCCAGATCAATGTACGTGGTAAAGCCGGAGGGCGCGGTGAAACTGCTGGTTGTGCAATTTCCGTTGGAACAGGATTGCGAGGTGTCCCAAACCACAAGCGTGGGAACGCTGCTGCTGTTGGTCAAGGCGCATTGCCAAACTGTTCCCGTGGGATGGCAGGGAGATGTAAATACCGATCCTACAGTCCAGTCATAAATTTGCTGCCACGCCATGCCAGCTTTATTCGGAGAGGCTTGCGGCGTAGCGGGATTATTAATCAAATTGTCGCCATTGCCGAAGTCATAGCCCCAATATGAGAACGTGGCCACACTATTCGATTGCTGAATCAAGGCGTAGCGCGCGTAGAAAGCCGCGTGCATGTCCGGGTCGGCAAGAGGCTGAAGGCCGATAAGATCGCTGCCTTCGGTGTCCCACAACGGTTTTCCAGTCTGCGGAATAAAGGCGCTGAGCGGGGCGAGAATGTCGTTGAAGATATCTTCCGGAATCTGGCTTTGCACATAACCGTGGAAGGCGATGATGTCCACTTTCGTGGGATCGTAGCCGGTGCCCGTAATCCAGGCTTGCAGCCAGGGAGCTACCTGCTTATCTTCTGCCGGCGCGGGTGAGGTGAATTTCGCGGTGGGATCAAGGGGCGCGATCGCGTCATGCATGTCGTTGCACAGCGTATGCAGATCAGCGAGGGTTCCGTTGTATTCCGTGGTGACGTCCGGTTCATTCCAACACTCCCAGAATGCGATGTGCGGCTGGGCGGTATTGTTGGTGCCGTTCACCTGCACCGGCGGCAGACCCTGCACATGGGTGTAAAGAGCAATCAGGAAATTCTTCCAATGCGCGTCGCCATTTTCCACATCATTGGGAGGATAACAACCGCCAGTTCCTTGTGACTGACAGGCGCCGCCGGGATTAGACGATAGCGACGACGGTGTGTAATACGCGGTGTAAAGAACTTGCTGTCCGAATGAGGTTGCGGTGTTAATCCAATTGTCGAATGACGACCATGAATAGCAAGAGCTGGTTGGGTCGGTGCCACCGTCACATGTGGCAAGATCACTCCAACGCAGGGTCGAACCCAAAGAACGCCAGACCGCGAAATTAATGGCTAATTGAGTAGGCCACGGTTCATTAGGGGGCATGTGGCCCATGTCCAATGCGAAGAAGTTGGGTGAAATGGAGCCGGCGGGCGCGTTTTGCACGACTTGCGTCACGGTAGAGGAGGAACTGGCGAGAAAGCTGTTGTCTCCCTGGTAAGACGCAGAGATGCTATGTGAGCCCACGCTCAGGTTTGAGGCGGAGAGTGTAGCAACACCGCTTCCGTTCAACGTGGATGAACCAAGAGTGTTGGAGCCATCCGAGAACGTGACCGAGCCGGTCGGAGTGCCACTACCATTCGGTTTCACTCTGGCGATGAAAGTCGCGACTTCCCCAGGCACAGACGGGTTCGCGGAGGAAGTTATCGCAGTGCTTGTGTTGACTTTGGCCTTGGTCGCGTCGGAAGAACTGCTTGCGCCGCAGGAGGCGAGAACCAGGCACAAGCCAGCGCACAGTAAAACATAGGGGAGGCTACGCATACTTGTTACTTCTCCAAATAAATCACTTTAGTTTTACGGACTAGAAAATTGCGAGTAATTGACAGAACCCACTACGAAGCAAATAGTTGCGTTACAGGGACTAACATTTCTAACACAAATGGTAGAAATGCCCATAAAACAAAAAAGCCGTTTTTCCCAGTGCAGAGCATGGGAAAAACGGCGTGGATACAGCTTTAATTTGTGTGGTTTAGGCGGCTGCCGAAGTCAGCGGCTTTTCGAAAGCGATGGCCATTCCAAATCGTCCGGTGGGCAAAGTTTCGGTACGCACGATTGTGCCCGTGCCATAGAGACGAACGGTTTCCGTACCGTCTTTTTTGAGTGATATGGCGACGTGGACGGCGCGACCCTCCGCCATGGCGACTTCCGACGTGAGATATACGCTGTTCACGCTGGCATTGACCGTAAACGCCTGAATATCGGGCGAAAGGGCATTCTTATAGCGAATAGTGGCAGATTGCCGCAACGGAAAGCGCCGGTACTTGCGGCGCTCCGGCCGTGGCATCAAGTAGTCGGCATTGGATGCCGAGAATACGGTTTCAGGAGAAGAAGTGGTTAAGGGCACAATGGTTCACCGATCTATGCTGAGCCCGCTAAGCGAAAAAGGGGAACGGGGCTTACGCTGCTCTTGCTTGCATGTTGATTTGATACGCGACAATCCCAGCCAGCTACATCTTGCGCAAAGCCGGCTTGAGCACTTTGCCTGCGCTGTTTTTGGGAAGAGACTGCAACTTCACAAAAACTTTAGGATTCAACTTCAACGGAATATTCAATTTGCAGAATTGACGCAACTGATCTTCAAAATCTGTGGACTGAAAATCGCGGGGAACGACGAAGGCTTGAATGGCTTCGCCAAGCACTTCATCGGGAATGCCGATGACTGCGGCTTCGAGCAATCCGTCAAATTCGAGCAACTGTTCTTCCAGGGCCTGACAACTGACGCGTTCGCCGCCGCACTTTACAAAATCGCGGGTGCGGTCGAGAAGATATAGAAAGCCATCTTTATCGATGGTTGCGATGTCACCGGTATGGAGGACCTTATTGCGGAAAGTCGTGGCCGTGGCCTCGCGATCATGCCAGTAGCCAAGCGCGACGTTACTTCCTTCAGCAACGATCTCGCCGGATTCGCCAAGCGGAACGTCATAGCCAGCTTCGTTCACGACGCGAATTTTTACCCCGGGAATGGCCTTGCCGATGGAATTTGGTCTTTCGGTTACGAGATCCGGAGAAAGACAGGTGAGGCGGGCTGTTGCTTCTGTCTGACCGTACATGAGGAAAATTTCTACATCGGGAAGGGTCTTTGCCAGTTCCCGAACAAAAACCGGGGCCAGATGCCCGCCAGCCTGTTGCACGTAGCGAAGATGGGGAAAAGTCATGCGGGGAAGGCTGGATTTGCGCAGCAGAATCTGGAAATGGCTGGGCACGCCGGCAAAGCCGGTGCACTCGGTTTCGACCATACGTTGCAAAACTTTGTCCGGGTACATGAAGCGCGAATCGGTTACCACGCTTGCGCCCACGCGCAAATGAGTGTGAAGCAGGGAAGCGCCGAAGCAGTAATAGAAGGGAAGCACCGCCATGACGCGGTCTTTCGCCGTCAGATTCAAACAGGGAATGATGGACTTGGTGTTGGCGATGATGTTGCCATGCGAAATCATGACACCGCGGGGCTTGCCGGTAGAACCGGACGTAAACATGAGAGCGGCGAGGTCGGCTGCGCTGGCTTCCGGCAAGCGGCTGCCATCAGCAAAACTTATCGCGTCATGATCGAGCAGCGTATGGAAATTGACCAAACCGGGCGTCAAAGATTTCTTTGCGTCGCTGACGATTAAGACATTCGAAAGCTGCTGTGCAAAGGCCGCAGACTTCTCTTGCAAAAATGCAAATCGCGGTTCCGCAAGTTGAACAATGTGCCCCAGGTTCTCCGGTTCGATGGTGGTTGGAAGAGGCACTGCAACGAGTCCGGCGCGAAGAGTTCCGAGATAGGACACGATCCAGAAAAAAGAGTTGTCAGCTAGAAGGAGAACACGATCTCCTTTGGCGCCGCCATTGGCCCGCAAGAATTCTGCGATGGCTGCCACCGCCGATTGCAGTTGGCCGTAAGTGAACGATTCCTGCAACGTGAGCAGTGCAGTTCGCGCGGGATCTTTTCCCGCGAGCAGGAAATCAGCTACGTTGGCAGCATGCGAACGCGGGGACGCGGCTGCGGCGGATTGTGTAAGAACACTGACCACGAGTATTTTGTGAACTATTCGATTTCAGGAACGGGCGACATCAATACAGGCGCGAGATGCAGATAGCGGGTGGCATTGCGCTTGGATTCGATCATGCTGTACATGCGTTCGACCTGCGCCTCTGGAATGCCGACGGCGGGAGCAAGGGCCGCCGCGGGAATGGCATTATTTTTGCCGTAGAGGCACAAATCCATTTTTTCGAGCGGCAGCGAGAAGTAGAACTCTTCCTGGGTTTGCTCCAGCGAGTATGTATCCGTCGTAGGAGTCCGCTCCTGGATTTCTCTGGGGACGCCGAGATAGGCTGCGAGCTGGAACACCTGCGACTTGTAAAGATGCGCAATCGGTTTGAAGTCGGCTGCACCGTCTCCATATTTCACAAAGAAGCCCTGGTCGTATTCGAGACGGTTGGGTGTGCCAGCGACGGCATAATGCTTTAAATCCGCGTAATAGTATTCGATCAGCTTGCGCGTGCGCTGCTTGAGATTGGTGGCAGCGAGAATTCCGAGATAGGCTTCGGCGGTGAGGCGTATCTGCTTGCGTTCTCCCGAAGGTGACTGCACTACGACTGAAAAAATAGGATACTGCCCGGAAGTCAGCAGATCGGGGAGGACGATTTTGCTTTTCCATCCCGGGCCGTATTCGGGCACCACGCGGCGAATGGCAGCATCGCGCCGTTCGTAGCATCCCGCTGCCTTCAGAATCGGGGCGATGTCTTCCAGTTGAGAATCGGCTCCGAGGGCGTCGGCGACCATGCGGCCCAAGCGCAAACTGTCGGAAGAAGAATCGGATTCAGGTGTAAAGAGAATCTGCACGCGTTCTTTGCCCAGTGCACGAGCGCAGAGAAATGCCACGACTGAACTGTCAATTCCACCGGAAACTCCGACGACCGCACCTTTGCGGTGAAGCTGGTGGACGACGGTTTCGCGGATGGCGGCCGTGATGTGCGCAACTTCCGCAGCGGCGTCAATACGAAGAGTGTCTTTTGAAATGGCCAGGGTCGGCTGCATGAGGCTGAACTAAGTTTGTACTTGGGCTACCGCGTTTAAGGATGGAACTTTACGCTGCAAAAACTGGACGAGGCAGTTCACCGAATCGAGGTTTTCAGGAATCAGCTCATCGGGCTCCAGTTCGATGCTGTATTTCTGCTCGAGGAACGAGACCAGTTCCAGAATCCCTGTGGAATCGAAGGTCCCTTTTTCGAGAAAGGAATCGTCGTTTTTTAAACTCGATTCATCGCCTAGCAGGAAGTGGCCGACGATGAAGCTGCGTATCTCCTGCTCAATGGATGGCATAAGTAGTTGGCTGGTGAGGGGTCACGAACTGCTGCATCAGCAGTTGCGTTGAAATCACTCCCACCATGGCCATATTGTCCTTCACGCTCATTGTTGTAGCGTTTCCACTGCGGAACTTTTCCGCAAGATTGCGAACTGGGGAGGGATCAAAAATTCCATCGCGCACAATACTTTCCTGCGCGAGCACATCGGCAACATACCCAGGGGAGTTGGGCGTTGCAAAACTGGCCCCATCCGGAGCGCGATAAGGCTGCTTCGGTCGCTGAAGAATCGAATCTGGCAGCAGATTTTTTGCGGCTTGCTTTAGCAAAAATTTCTCCGCCAAGACACGCATTTTCAGCGTGGGTGGCAATTTCTGGCAGAATTCTACCACGCGGTGGTCGAGAAACGGATAGCGGGCCTCGACCGAATGGGACATGGCCATCCGGTCTGCTTGAGCAGAAAGGATGTAGCCGGGGAGCAGGTATTTCCCCTCTAAATATTGCGCCTGAGCGAAGCTGGGCCAGCGGTAGTAGGCTTCGGGGAGGGCTTCCTGCAACTCCGTGCACGCATCGTAATTTGCCAGATTGCTTTTGACTTCGCGCGAGTACAACGACTTTAGTTTGGCGGTCAACTGCCAGCGCGGCAGGTGAGAAAAGAAGGGACTGGCAATATCCTGCCCGGCGACGCGGAAGAAACTAGCGAGATAAGCTGCTGGCTGCTTCTGGATATTCTCCATGTACGGATACAGCCGCCGCAGAAGCGATGGACGCAGGCGTGATTCTGGCTGCTGCGCCCAAAAACGGCGAATCTTGGCTTCCTTGAAAATGTCATAGCCACCAAGGACTTCGTCGGCGCCCTCGCCGGTGAGTACGACTTTGTACCCGCTGTCATGTACGAGCTTGGATAAGAGAAATAGCGGAGCGGGGGCTGTACGTAAAACAGGTTGCTCTGCGTGCCAAACGACTTCAGGAAAGACTTCGCCGATGTCATCGTTCGAGCAACGAATTTCGGTATGCGCGGTGCCGAGATGTTCGCTGACGATTCTTTGGTGACTGCTTTCATCGAGCGCGGAGTCTTCAAAGGCAACGGAAAAAGTGCGCAGGCGATCTTTGGCGACCCGCTGGGTGAGAGCGGCAACTAAGCTGGAGTCGAGTCCGCCGCTTAGATAAGCGCCGACGGGAATATCAGCTCGCAGGCGAATACGCGTGGCATCACAGAGAAGCGAGAGCAGTTCTTCGGATTTGCGCTGGACGATTGCATCATCCCATGCGTCGTTTGATTCCACGGGATCGATTTCCGAAAAATTCATGCTCCAGTATTCGCGAATCCGAATTTTGCCATCCTGAACCGTTAGATTGTGGCCGGGAGGAAGCTGCTGCACATCATGAAAGCTGGTGCGCGGAGGAAGCGTGACCCAGAAGGTGAAAATCTGATCGAGCGCTTTGAGGTCGAGCTCACGGCTGACGGCTGGATGGGCAAAGAGAGCCTTGATTTCCGAAGCAAAGAGAAATGTCTGATCCGCGACCGTATAGAAAAACGGCTGGATACCCATGCGATCGCGGGAAGCAAAAAGCTTGCGGTTGCGAGCATCCCAGATGGCGAATGCCCATTGCCCATTGAGTTTGCTGACGCACTCTTCGCCCTCGCGGGCATAGAGATGAAGAATGACTTCTGTGTCGGAGCGTGTGGCGAATTGATGGCCTTTGGCGATGAGTTCTTCACGCAGTTCGAGGTAGTTGAAAATTTCACCGTTGTAGGTGATCCAGAGTGAACCGTCGGCATTTGACATCGGCTGCGCGCCACCGGCCAGATCGAGAATGCTCAGGCGGGAGTGCGCCAATCCAGCTTCACGGTCGAGATGGAGACCGAAAGCATCCGGGCCGCGATGCGTGAGCGTTTCCGACATTTTCTTGAGGAGGTCGGGGCTGGAGTTAGCTCCACGCAATCCGATCATCCCTGCTATGCCGCACATGTAGTTTTGTTATCCCGAACTAGAGGCTGCCGTCGCCGTCGAAGGCGGTGGGGTCCCAGGCAGATGGATCTTTTAGCTCTTCCGCCAACTGCTTGTCTTTATTTTTGACTTTGTAGAAGTAGAGCCAGCAGGGTAACTCCCGCTGGTGGGGCGCGATACGGGTCAGTACACGCTGCTTGTCGGGGGCGAAGCCGATGGCTTCCAGCATGTGAATTTTTTGCTCGCGGCACTTTTGCAGCGCTACTGCCAGCATGGGAACCAGATGTTCAGCGTTGCCATCGAGGGACTGGAAATCCACGAGGCGCATGCGTTGAAGTCCGACTTCGTTGTTGTCCTGGCGTAGAAAGACGGCATAGGCGAGCAGGGTCGAACCTTGGGTGATTGTGGCTACCCAGGCTGTTCCTTGCGACAGAGGAAATTGAAAGTGCCAATTCAACGTCTCACGCGACCGCACACTGAGCAGGGTGGAAGAATGATTACTCAGGGTGCGCCAGAAGTCGTCGAATTTCTCGTCAAACTGATTGCAGATATTGATTTTCAGCCCTTCCGGTAACGTCGTCTCTAAACTGGGACGAAAAACGTCTTTCACTGCCAAGGCTGCTGCAGCCGGGTAACTCAACAATCCGGGCCAATCTTTTTGCTGCAACATGCGTGAGGCGAAATTCGTGTAATCAGTAATCCAGAAAACCGCGCGGTTCCATGCGCCGGAAGGCACGCGCGCAAAATGAAAAAGCTGGTGCAGGTTCATTCCATTGGCATTGACGGATGTATTCAGAATGATGTCCGCGCCAGATTGGTTGAAGAACTGGCTGAAAAGCGGAAAGGCGTAGCTGCGGTAATGTTCGTCCACCACGAGACCGCTGCCGCTGGCGGCGAGCAGGTGGCGTCCCTTGAACTCAACATGGGATGGGATATTCGCAATGTGCCCGACAATATCTCCCGCGGGATTTTCGACCACCCAACCGATGCTCCACTTAGCGAGCGTGCGATACGTAGGGTTGCCTTCCCAAAGATGGGTCCATGCTTCGTAAGGTTTGGGCAACATGCCATAGCGTGATTCCAGCACGGCAATTTGCGCGTAGTCGGCAAAAGCCGCTTCACGGACGCGGCATCGCGAGACGGGGGCCGGCTTCTGCGCAGAGGGTTTGGCGGTGGCAATCATTATCTAGAGTCAGGCATTGACCGGAGAACGGGATGAAATCGTGCCCGGCTTGGTTTGCAGTTGCGATAATCCGGCTTTGGCCAGGACGAAATTGCCAATGACCATGGCATCGAGGCCGGAACAGAAATAACTACGCACGGCATCGCGCGGATTCACCACAAGAGGTTCTCCGAAGAGATTGAATGAGGTATTTACCAGAATCGGCGCTGGTGCATGTTCGCCGAATTGCTTGAGCAGACGCCAGAACAGAGGATTGCTCGCCTGTTTTACGATTTGCAGACGAACACGCCCTCCTGCGAATGCGAGCCCTTCCGGAAGAACTTTGTTGTCTGGGTGCTCCCACCCGAGAGAATTCATGTGTTCACAAAGCGTGGATGCTTGGAAATATTTTGCGCAATCTTCTTCCGGCACCGCTAACGCAAAGGGGCGGAACCACTCGCGGTGCTTGATGTAATCGTTGAGGTTCTCTTTTACGTAGCCTCCCCATGGGGAAGCAAGAACGCTGCGATTACCGAGCGCGCGCGGGCCGAACTCAGTTGCTCCCTGATACCATCCCACAATTTTGCCGGAGGTGAGCAGATGTACCGTGGTTTCGAGCTTGCGTTCATCGGTAACGCTGATGGCGTAGCGGGCCTTGCAGTTGTCGAGAACATCTTTGATGTCCTGACTGCGGAAGCTTGGGCCCCAAAAGACATGGCTGGCGATATCCGCTCGCGGATTGCCTTTTTCATGCCACACCCATAAGGCCGCCCCTAACGCAGTGCCCGTATTGCCGGGAGCGGGCGGTACAAACACAGAAAAATTGTTCAAGCGCTTTTCCAGATCGGCAACGAGAAGCGCGTTCTGAAAGATGCCGCCGCCGAGGCAGATATTCTTCAGTCCTTCGCGCTTTGCGAAAGAAGTGACCAAGTCTGCGATGATTTCCGTGACCGCGGCTTGCAAGCTGGCCGCGATCGCTTTCTTTTGGTCTTGCGTAATCTCTTCCGGTGCGGTGGGCAGGCCCAGCTGTTTATAGAATTTCGCTGAAAACGGCAGGCCGCCGGCCAGCCCACGAGTGAAGAAGCTGAAGTCGAGGCTGGGCATGACGCCGTCTGAGCTGCGCAACAACTTCAAGAAAATACCTTTGTGTTCAGGCTCGCCTTCAAGACTCAACCACTGGGTTTTGTGTTCTTCTTCGTGCGGGCGGAAGCCGATCAAATCCGTGACCAGCGTATAGACCCAACCGATGGAGTTCGGGAAGGCGATAGTTTCGAGCACGCGAATCTTATTGCCATCGCCAACAGATAAAGTTCCAGAACGGCCATCGCCTTCTTCATCCAGAGTGAGAATCAGAGCTTTTTCGTAAGGAGAGCAATAGAACGCCGAAGAAGCATGGCAAAGATGATGATCGAGCGTAATTACTTTATCGGCGCTGCTGACTCGTTTGCGTAAGCGGCGAATGTGATTGAGTTGCTGAGCTGCGACACCGCTATCATCGGCTTCGTAATAAGCATTGGCCAGCAACGAAAATGCGGATTGCTTGGCGCGAGTCCACGAACGCCGCCGCCAGCCTTGCAATGGTTTGCTGGCCACGGCGATGCAGTCCAAATCCGTCCAACTCAAATGAGAGCTCTCCAAACAATTCTCAATGGCGGTGATCGGCATGCCGCGAGTGCGCGAGCGCAACAATTTCTGATCTTCGATGCCAGCCTTCACCTTGCCGTCGGCGAGTAACACAGCGGCGGGGTTCAGCTTGAATGAGGAGAGTGCGAGAATGTTCATGTTTTAAGTTAGGAAGCGCGGGATGCGGTTTCCGGTTCCGTCTGGGGAGCTGTGTTACGCGAAAGAGGTATCGGTTTTTTCGCCACCGTGCGGTACTGCTTGAGCAGCCACATGGGGGCGTAACAATAAATGCCGAGGCGGAGACGGTCCCAGGTCAGAATTCTGCGGTAGTTGATGCTGTCTGAGAGCTGTTGCCAGGTGGATGGTTTTTTCACGGCAGCCTGGATAGGTTTACGCACGACCGGCCAAACTCCATGGAATTCATCTTGCCAAAGCTTGATGTAGGACTCGACTTTGCTAAGTTCCGCCGGCGAGAGCGCTTCATCGCGATCTTCGAGCTTGCTGATTTCGTTGCTCTTTACTTTCTCGTGATGTGCTGCGTTCTCGATCGCGGAGTGATCGCCACCGGATAAAGACGCGGTTGCAGGATCAAACGGCAGAGTTAAGAACTCCGAAACTCCTTGCATGACATGGGCGGGGTCGCTTACCAATTCCTCATACGTGACCTGATGTACATGCGCCTTGCGGCGAACGAGTTCGTCGTACTGGCTGCGGAGCAAGCGGCAGCCGAATAAGGCGCGTTCAAACATCCAGCGGCGCGCAAACCACGAGTATTTCACCTGGCCGGCGCGGGCCACACTGCGGCAAACATCGCGCGGATCACGCCAGATGACGATAAAGCGCGCATCGGGAAACATGCTGTGCAGCATGTCCATGCGGTCGTAGTAGTTGGGAGACTTGCAGCCCCAAATTGCATCCGGGCCCGCGTAAGAGCGATAGACGGTCTCGATGGCCGTTTTGAAATCTTTAATGCCACTGGGAATGGATTTGGGATCAATGCCATGACGGCGCAATGCGCCACTCCAAAAATCCCAATGCTCGGTCCATCGCGATTTCTGACTCGCCGGGAAAAACAAGGGGCGAAACAGACCCAAATCGCCTTCGTACATCAAAGCGATCTGCGGATGGCGGTTGAGCAGACGGTAAAACAAAGAGGTCCCGGAGCGCCACATGCCGACGACGAAGAGCGGTCCATTCCCGGTTTCAAAAGAATCGGGAACGGCGCCGTTCGCGCGTGTCGGCGTGAGCTTTACCTGCGACGATGCGCTCATTTTGCGGGTACGCTCGTTTCTGCGACCGCCGCGGCTGGAGCGCAAGCCGACTGATATGCCGTCGTGGTGCGAACTACCTGAGTTAAAGCCGTTCCGATCTGTGCATGGCCCACTGCAGTCGGATGAACGTGATCCATAAACAACGGCTTGCGATCAACCGATTTCCAGGCGTCAATCATATTCACGATAGGAACATTGTTCTTCTTGGCGAAATCAATCATGGCCTGCTGATAGGGATGCAGGTCGGAGGATTGATCATCTGAGCCGAGATCGAGCAATACAACGGGAACGTGGTGCGCCACGGCGTCGTCGTAAGTGTCTTGTAATCCGGCAGTGAATTGATCGACAGGATCATCGGGTTTGTCTTTCTGGGTGTCCCATGTGCCGTGGGTCATCAATTCGCGGAAGCGGTAATAAGCCAAATCGCGCAGCACGCCTTCAATCAGGAAATCGTAGAGGGCACTGTGGCGAAGCATAGACTTCATCTTCACGCCCTTGAGGATTTTCTCCTTTGCCGCGCCCTGCAGATGGACCATGTTCTCCATGCCAGTATTGAAGCTGTAGGCGAGAACTACAAGATCTGGTTGATAGCTGCTCTCCAGAACTGTTTTTAAGCGCTCCCGCACCAGGGAGTTCGGGTAGGCATTCACGCCAGCGTCAATGACCTGGAATTGTTTTCCGCCGCAGCTTGAGGCATTGAGTTGCTGCTCAAGCACTGCGCTGTAAGTGGATTTATCGTTGACGCCCCAGCCCATGGTCACCGAATCGCCAAAAGTAAAAATGCGGAATTGATTGGGCTGCTTGGGGCCGATGTCGGTGGGATAGCGATAGCCTTGATCGTTAATCGTTACGAGTTCTTTATTGATAGGCGTGCGCCGGTCATGCCCAGGCTCCGGTACCCACATCAAACGAGCGTCGGGCTTGTATTCCACAAAGTTTCCGTAGCCAAATAAGCGAAGAACGAGTTCGAGCGCGAGGCAAACGCCGATGAACCAGCCTAATCCGCGCCAGAAACCACCTTTTTTAGTGCTCATGATTGCTTTTTATCCTGGGAGTGGGATCTTTGAAGATATTGCGACCGGCTGCCAAATCGGAGAGGGAATCAGGCAGCCGGCCAGTGTTATGGGAAGCGCAAACCGCGCTCCCGAATTGTGATTTAGACCAGCGCCGGTTGAGGAGCAACGCGTCCGTGCTTGCGCAGTTCGGCTTCGATCCACGGGTAGGTTTTCTTCAAACCTTCGCGCAGGAAGATTTTCGGTTCCCAACCCAGAGTATTGCGCAGGCGGCTGTTGTCGCTGTTGCGTCCGCGAACGCCTTGCGGTCCGGTGAGGTTGTGGCGCTTGCCGATTTTCTTGCCTGCAACTTCGGCGACGAGGTCGACTAATTGATTGATGGTGACCAGTTCGTCGGTGCCGAGATTGAGGGCGTCGTAGTAATTCGATGCCATCATGCGGATCATCCCTTCGACGCAATCATCCACGTACATGAACGAACGGGTCTGCTCGCCATCGCCCCAGACTTCGATCTCACCACCGTCCGGTTGCAAAGCAATCTTGCGGCACATGGCGGCGGGAGCTTTTTCTTTTCCACCGTCGTAGGTGCCGAGCGGGCCATAAACGTTATGGAAGCGCACGATGTGAGTTTCAAATTTGTAATCGTGCTGGTAATAACGGCAAAGTTCTTCCGTGTAGAGCTTTTCCCATCCGTAACCCGGCTCGGGTTCGGCAGGAATGGCGTCTTCTTCCTTCAGTGGGGTGACATTTGCATCCGTCTGTTTGCCGTGCGGATAGACGCAGGCGGAAGACGAATAAAGCAACTTGCCGACGGCATTTTGCCGTGCCGCTTCGAGCATGTGCGCGTTGATGAGGATGTTATTCCGAGCGATGTCAGCGTGATTGCCGGTGATGTAGCCGATGCCGCCCATGTCCGCCGCCAGCGTGAATACTTCATCCAGGCCGCCGCGCGTGGCCAGGAGACATTCGTCCCACTTGCGCAGGTCATGGAGTTCGAATTCGTCGCCGTGCGACGCTTCATACTCCGGCATTTTGATGTCCACGCCACGAACCCAGTGGCCTTCCTTCTTAAGGCGGGTGACCAGGTGGTGGCCGATGAAGCCGCCTGCACCCGTGACTAAAATCCGTTTGCGATTCATACTGAGTTTTCCTCTCCTTGGTTTGAAAACTAACTTTCGGGTGTTGCTTTGGTACTTCGGTTAAAAACTTTTAAGCCAAGCAATTCGAGTGCGACATTCCATACAAATTTTCCGCCATTGATGATGTAGCGGCGCCACAAGCGTTTCGGCTCCGCTAACAGCCGGTAGAGCCATTCCAAGCCGTTTTCCCGCATGAAACGCGGGGCTTGCGAAAGTGTTCCAGCATTCAAATCAAAGGCAGCGCCTACGCCCAGCATGACCGGAACGGAAATCTTTTCGCGATGCTCATACATCCAGCGTTCCTGCTTGGGGGTGCTAAGACCTACCCAGACAATGTCAGCTTGAGAATCGGCAATTTGGTTCATCACCGCGGCATCTTCTTCCGGAGTGAGCGGACGGAACGGAGGGCAGTGAATCCCAACGACATTGATGCCGTATTTATTTGTTGTTACCTCAGCTAGTTTTTCGGCCACGCCGGGCGCGCCTCCGTAGAAGAAATGACGGTAGCGCCCGCCGGTCTGCTCGAAAAATGTCGCCATCAGTTCCGGGCCATAGACGCGGCGTTTGAGTTTGAAGCCGCGCCACCGGCCAAGCCAGACCAGCGGCATGCCGTCGGGAACGACCAAATCGGCGGATTGCAAAATCGAAAGAAAATATCCATCGTGTTGGGCTTCACTGACGCCGTGCATACCAGTAACCGCGACATATTTCGGCGCTTTGCGCTCGGCGATCCAGTTCTCCAGAATCTGAATGACCTGGGGAATCTGGACGGCGTTTACGCCCACGCCGAGAACCGGGAAGCGGGTCAGCCCGTTCTGTGGCAATTCCACGACTGGAGATTGTGTTAGCGATGTACTCATGCCAGGGTTGTCGAATAGCTTGACCGCAATTGGGCGGCGGCCAGAGCCTTCTTTCTCCTGCGAATCATTTCGGCGTAGCCCAGCACGACAAAGTAAAACAACGGCGCGTGCCAGATGAGCTCCACGTTGAAGAATGAGTGCACCACCAGAATCGTCATGACGCCGAAACATTCCATAGATAGCTGTCGTTCCATCGG
>Ga0070734_10000942_pt1 | contig 48744 bp, 43 predicted proteins | sample Coa_R1_8_FD_66444 | JGI IMG/M metagenome (GOLD analysis project Ga0070734, IMG submission 66444) | Surface soil microbial communities from Centralia Pennsylvania, which are recovering from an underground coalmine fire - Coalmine... | ecosystem: Environmental > Terrestrial > Soil > Unclassified ...
CGTGCGGCGCCCCACACCGAAATCGCAACGGTGACCTATCCCGGCGGCGGGACCACGGCGGAGGAGACTGCTCTGTTTAAGACCATCGTCGACACACTGCCAGGCATCACCGCGGTGCGTGTCAAAGATGCTCTGGACGCGGTCGCCCGCGTGGTCATGAATCTTGTGCTCGCAGTACGGGCTGCAAGCTCGATTACCCTGATCGCCGCCATCATGGTGCTTGGCGGAGCGCTCGCGGCCGGCCATCGCCATCGCGTCTACGACGCGGTCGTCCTGAAGACGCTGGGCGCCACGCGGTCCCAGCTGATCGTCGCCTATGGGCTCGAATATCTTCTGCTCGGCTCCGCAACGGTGGTGTTCGGCATCGCGGCGGGATCAGTAGCTGGTTGGCGCATCGTAACGGACCTTATGGCACTGCCGTTTGTGTGGGACAGCGGCCCCGGCATCGCGGCGGCCGTGATCGCGCTCGTGATTACGATGACATTCGGTCTGGTCGGGACATGGCTAGCGCTTGGCCGCAAGCCGGCAGCGGTCCTGCGGAATTTGTAGCATTTATGAAAATAAAATTAGCGACGATCGGTCGCGCTGTTTTCCCGCGATGCGGTAAGGTGCCGCCGGTGGCGAACCCTTGTGATGTCTTAAAGCTCGGTCAATATCCACGCTGCGGCGGATACTCTGGTGGGACGTGGGGCGTCCCGGCGAAGTAAATGCTCGCTGCCAAACGTTCGATCCGGGGTTCGATCATGGCGGAATTCAATCGCAACGTTTCCGGAATGCGGCTCGCCAGCACGGTGACCCGCGCGGAGGCCGCTGCGATCGACGCCGGGCTGCGCGCCTACATGCTGCGCATCTACAATTACATGATTCTAGGCTTGGCCGTCACCGGGGTCGCGGCGTTGGGCGTCTACATGCTCTCCGCGACCGACGACGTGGCAGCAGCCGCCAGGGTTCTACGCGGTGGCGCTGAGAGCCCGGCGCGCCTTGCCGGCAACCTGTATCTCACGCCGCTCGGCTACGCGGTTTTCGTAAGCCCGCTGAAATGGGCGCTCATTCTGGCGCCGCTCGCGATTGTATTTGGGCTGAGCTTCGGGATCGAACGGCTGCGCCCTGCGGTCGCGCAGCTCCTGTTCTGGATCTACGCAGCGCTGATAGGCATTTCGCTCGGCTCCGTGTTTATGATCTACAGCCACACCTCGGTGGTCCGGGTGTTTTTCATCACGGCGGCTTCGTTCGGCGCGCTATCACTTTGGGGCTATACCACGCAACGCGATCTGACCGGCATGGGGTCGTTTCTTGTGATGGGCCTGTTCGGCATCATCATCGCCGGCTTCGTCAATATCTTCCTGGCAAGTTCGGCCTTACAGTGGGTCCTCTCGGTGGTGGGCGTGCTCGTCTTCTCCGGATTGACCGCCTGGGATACCCAGCGCCTGAAGAGCGAATATATTTATGGCGCTATGGACGGCGACACTGCCGAGCGGACCGCGATCATGGGCGCGTTATCCCTGTACCTCGATTTCATCAACCTGTTTACCATGCTGCTCCAAATGCTTGGCCAGCGTGAGGACTGACCGGGTCTCGCTGGCAAGGCGGGAGTCCTTAGGCACGGCGCCCGATTTGGCGGCTGCCGAAAGCGAGCGACTGTGCGGAAGGGTCATATTAAGGATTTCCGTGTCTTAGGGGGTCGCCAAAGAAGCCGGGCGTCAACTAAATCGTCGCAGCGGTCTTCTCGGCAGGTTCGGCAAGTACTAAATTGGTCGCGTTTGGTGCGTGCGGCACAAACCCGCTCCACCCCTGCCGCCCGCAGGCCATTCTGGGCGTACGAAAGGACGCTTCAATGTCGAATTTCGACCGGAACTATGCCCCGTTCCGCGGCGTAGCGACCGATCGCGCGGTCGCGTACGATACGGGCCTGCGCGCCCATATGATCCGCGTCTACAACTACATGGCGGGCGGCGTCGCGCTTACCGGCGTGGTCGCGTGGCTCACCTATCAGATGGCCGTCGTTACCAACGCCTCCGGAGCGATCACTGGTCTGACGCCGTTTGGCCACGCGCTGTTCGGCACCCCCCTGATGTGGCTCGTCATCCTTGCGCCGCTCGGCCTTGTGTTCTTCATGAGCTTCCGGATTGGCTATATCCAAGCCTCCACTGCGCGGCTGCTGTTCTTCATCTATGCGGGATCCATAGGGCTATCCCTAGCCACCCTCTTCATGGTGTACACCGCGACCTCGATCACGCGGGTCTTCTTCATCTCGGCTGCCGCGTTTGGTGCCCTCAGTCTCTATGGCTACACGACAAATCGCAGTCTCGACGCCATGGGCTCGTTCCTGATGATGGGCGTGATCGGGCTTCTGATCGCGATGGTCGTCAACATCTTCCTCGGGAGCACTATGCTCCAGTGGATGATCTCGGTGCTCGGCGTCGGGATTTTCGCCGGGCTGACCGCATGGGACACCCAGAAAATAAAGGAATTCTACGATCCGATGGATGATGGCACCATCGCGGGCCGCAAAGCCGTGATGGGAGCGCTCAGCCTCTATCTCGACTTCATCAACATGTTCACGTTCCTGCTTCAGCTCATGGGCGACCGCCGCTGACGGGCAAGCCGGCCACTGCCAGGATTACAAGCTGGTGCGCGCGTCGGGAAACCGGAGCGCGCATCGTGTTTGAGGTCCAGTAGAGCGATCGCGCCAAACCAATCAGATCGGCGGAGAGAATTCGAATCGCGGACCTCACCCGTGGGCCGCGCTGCACACGGCGTCCTGAGGTTCTCGAAGACGAAGGGTGGCCGCTGACGAGTCGATTGTGGCCGCGTTTCTTAAATGCTTGTCTCGCGAACTCAGGAGTCGATGGATGACATTGACGCCAACACTTGAAGACTCCATTTATGCGCCCCGACTGGCACGGAAAGGGCATCGGGCGCGCTCCCGTCGATCAGCTGCTGTCCGAAGCCGGCGCCCGAGGATTTCGCCAGATTCGCTGTCATCGGCGACTCCGAGCAGGTCGCATCCATTGCCTTGCACCGGGCCGCAGGCTTCCAGATGATTGGGACTTTTGCTGCAGTCGGCTTCGAGTTCGGCCAGTGGCTCGATACGGTCCTGATGCAATGCCCCTTGGGGCCGGGAGCCTCGATAGTGCCGTACGTTCTAACGGGCCACGAGATGGAGCGAGCGATCAATCGCTCGGAGCACCCGGTCAAGCTCATGCCCGCGCCGGACGATCAACCCGGTCGCGGAAATCACGCTGTAGACTCCCTGTCGGCGGGCCAGTGGGGGATTTTTTTCGATCCGGTAGATCGGGATTTCACACGATCGGCGAAACACTGAGAATACTGCGCGGTCCTTGAGAAAATCGATGGCGTAGTCTCGCCATTCGCCTTCCGCGACCTTGCGTCCGTAAAGGCCAAACAGGCGGCCGAGTTCGCGTCGGTCGAAGGTCACTTGGGCGGCGGGGGCGGATGGTGCTCCGCTCGAACGCTCGCCTGCCCCCGCCCTACTCTCCCCCGCTTGCGGGGGAGAGTAGGGCGGGGGGCTTGGATCAATTTCGCCCGGACCCGGTGTCATGGGGCGCCTCCTTCTGTCATGGCTGTGTCATGATCCGAAATTAATCGGGCCGCAAGACCCTAGCTCAAGACATTTTCTTTCCACCACGGCTGTCAGATTGCAGCATGCGCAGTTGCAATCACGCATTCGTTAACCGATTCATACTGCTGCCAAAATTCAGCCTCGCCCACGTCGTGGTGAATTGCGATAGATTTTACTCTGCCTCAGGGTCCGGCTCGATGCGGGTTCGGATTCCTCAGCCCCCCAGCCCCCCGGGCTTGCTTGGGCCGGACCCGGGTCGTTTCAGGTCTCAGCTAATCACCGACCGTGAAGACGACCGTTGTGTTCAGAGGCATCTCTCTGAGAGCCATCTATCGTGGAAAGGCGGGTCAGATGCCGCCGCCCTCCGCCAATCATCATGAGATGAGATAGATCGGATCTGCGGCATTACCACCGCCCGCAGCTGCCGGTACAGTCGCGACCTTTCAATTTAGGGACGTCAACGACGCGCCCAGTATGGCTCCCGGTCTTTCGAAGCTGCCGCTTTGCAAGATGACGGCGACCGTATCGATGCCGTCCAGCCTTATGGCATCGAGTGGCACAACGAAGCTTTCGCTTTTCCCGCTCCACGTGCCGAGCTTGACCCACCGCCGCACGACATTCGTGTAGGTGATGGTGCGCCCGCGATTTTCCCCGCGGCCAATGCCAACCGACACCGATCCACTCAGTGGGCACAGCCACACCTCTCCGCCGCCCAGGTCAGGGCGCTCACGCCCTGGAAGTGAGATGGTAAGGCGCTCATCGCCCACCGTCAGCTGGACCGGCACTGAGAGCGATGATGCATGTTGACGGGTTTGCGTGACGGCATTCTCGATTCCCGCACGATCGCTGCCGATCACTTGCGCGACGCCGTTGACAACCACTTGGGGCGTGTAGATTTCGCGGTCTCCCCGCACCTGCGAATACGCCTTCTGTCGCAACGTATGGCCTGGAAGCGCCAGCGTATCCTTCCAGCCTAGATAATCCCAGTAATCGATCGGAAGACTGAGGGGGACGAGCGACGGATCGGCATGAAGCTCGGCGAGCAGCCTGTCAGCTGCCGGGCAGGACGAGCAACCTTGGCTCGTGAACAACTCGATGACGGCGCGCGGATCGGCTTTGGCTGGGGGATGAGCGATGAAGACAAGGGCTGTCCCGACTAAGCTGAAGAGCACCCGCGTTGTCGTCATGCTAGTCTCCCGCGATGCCAGCCGTGACGTTCTAATACGTCTGTCGGCGTTCGTCCGCCACTCACTTCGAGGTGAGGTCAGGGCCTCACCAGAACGAAAAATCCAGCCGGGCGAACCCCCATCATTTACAACCGAAGCGCGATCTCACGCGGCGAGTTGTCGCAGGACGTATTGCAGGATGCCGCCGTTCTTGAAGTATTCGAGCTCGTCAAGCGTGTCTATTCGGCAGATCAGGGGCACGCGCTTAAGCGTTCCGTTGGCGCTGACGATCTCGGCGATCATGCGCTGGTGTGGCTTGAGATCGCCGTGCAGTCCGCGAATCGTGACTTGCTCGCTCCCGGTGAGCCCCAGCGCTTGCCACGAGGTCCCTTCGTCAAACACCAGTGGAATTACGCCCATGCCGATGAGATTCGAGCGATGAATGCGCTCGAATGACTGGCAAATCACGGCGCGGATCCCCAGCAGGACCGTGCCCTTGGCAGCCCAGTCCCGAGAGGAGCCGGTGCCATATTCCTTGCCGGCAAAGACGACGAGCGGAACGTTCTCGCTCTTGTATCGCATTGCCGCGTCATAGATCGGCAGTTGCTCACGCGAGGGATAATGAACCGTGATACCCCCCTCGACACCCGGCACCATCTGATTCTTGATCCGGATATTCGCGAAGGTGCCCCGCATCATCACTTCGTGGTTGCCACGGCGGGTTCCGTATTGATTGAAGTCGGGAGGCTTGACCTTGTGCTCAACCAGATATTTTCCAGCCGGCGAAGTCGCCTTGATGGAGCCGGCGGGCGAAATGTGATCCGTAGTAATGGAATCCCCGAACAACCCGAGAATACGCGCGTCCACGATATCAGACAGCAGTCCGGGCGTGCGGCTCATATGGGCGAAGTAGGGCGGGTTCTGCACGTAGGTCGATTTGCGATCCCACGCGTAGGTCAGCCCGCCCTTTACGGCGATCTTGCTCCAGGTTGCATCGCCTCTAAAGACGCGGGCATATTTACGCGCGAAGACCTGCTTGGTGATGGCTTTCTTCACCACCGCCGCAATTTCCCGGCTGGTCGGCCATATGTCCTTCAGGAAAACCTTCTTCCCGGCCCGATCGACGCCGAGGGGCATCTTGGCGAAATCGAAACTCATGGTTCCGGCAATCGCATAAGCCACGACGAGCGGTGGTGAAGCCAGGTAGTTTGCACGCACATCCTGATTGACGCGCCCTTCGAAATTGCGGTTCCCCGACAGCACGGCTGCGGCAACAAGGTCATTATCGTTGATGGTCTTGGAAATCTCCGGCGGCAATGGCCCGGAATTGCCGATGCAGGTCGTGCACCCATAGCCAACCAGGTTGAACCCGAGCTTGTCCAGGTCCTTCTGCAAGCCGGAGGTTGCCAGATATTCGCCAACAACCTGGGAGCCGGGCGCAAGCGAGGTCTTGACCCACGGCTTGACGGTGAGCCCCTTGGCGACGGCATTGCGGGCCAGGAGACCGGCGCCGATCATGACCGACGGGTTCGAGGTGTTGGTGCAGGAGGTAATGGCTGCGATCACCACATCGCCGTGACCGAGGTCGTGCTTGCGGCCCTCGACTGGAACGCGCTTGCTGGCTTCCGCCGCCTTGTTGAATTCGCGATCCATGGCGGCGGCAAAACCCGCTTTCACGTCCTTAAGGGCCACGCGGTCCTGCGGACGCTTCGGCCCCGCAAGCGACGGGACCACGGACCCAAGCTCAAGCTTCAGCACCTCAGTGAATATCGGGTCCGGCGTGTTCTTGGTCCGGTACATGCCCTGTGCCTTGGCGTAGGCCGCCACGAGTGCCACGCGCGCCTCCGGACGCGCGGTCGCACGCAGATAATCAAGCGTGTCGTCATCGATCGGGAAAAACCCGCAGGTGGCGCCGTATTCGGGTGACATGTTGCCGAGAGTGGCGCGGTCCGCGATCGTCAATCCGGCAAGACCAGGGCCAAAAAATTCCACGAACTTGCCGACCACGCCGCGCTTGCGCAACATCTGGGTCACCGTCAACACCAGATCGGTTGCGGTGACGCCCTCCTTGAGGGTGCCGGTAAGCTTCACACCGATCACTTCCGGCAACACCATCGAATAGGGCTGCCCCAGCATGGCGGCCTCGGCCTCAATGCCGCCGACGCCCCAGCCGAGGACCGAAAGACCGTTGACCATCGTGGTGTGGGAATCGGTCCCGACCAGCGTGTCCGGATACGCGATCTCTCCGGTCACCGATTTGCCTTCGACTTTGACGGTGCCTTTGGCGGTAAACACCGTATGCGACAGATATTCCAGATTGACCTGATGACAGATGCCGGTGCCCGGCGGCACGACGCGGAAATTCTCGAACGATTGCTGCGCCCACTTCAGGAAGCGATAGCGCTCCTCGTTCTGCCTGTACTCCTCTTCGACATTTTTCTTGAACGCCGAATTGTCGCCGAAATACGTAATCGCAACCGAATGATCGATGACGAGATCGACCGGGACCAGGGGATTGATCCGCGTCGGATCGCCACCGAGATTTTTCATGGCGTCGCGCATGGCGGCGAGATCCACGACCGCCGGAACGCCGGTGAAGTCCTGCATCAATACGCGCGCGGGTCGGAACGGAATTTCGCGCTCGGAGGACTTGGTTTTGAGCCATTGTGCGCACGCCTGGATATCCTCCTTGGTCACCGAGCGACCGTCCTCGTGGCGCAGCAGATTTTCGAGCAGAACCTTCATCGAGAACGGCAGGCGGGAAATCCCCTTAAGGCCGTTTTTCTCGGCTGCCGGAAGGCTGTAATAGACATACGTCTTCGAGCCCACCTTGAGGGTGCGGGCGCATTTGAAGCTGTCGAGCGAGGTCATGACATTTTCCATTCCGGCAAGCGAGGACGCCGGTTCTCCGGCGGCATTGAATGTATTGACGGATCGCGTGGGGCGGGATGCGCGAAGGTTCGCCCATCACGCGTCTAAGCGCCAGTTTATACGGACTTTTTCGCGGTTCTGCCATATGAACGATAGTTTTGAACAAGGCTTCGTGGGAAAAAAGCGTGCAAACGCCGTGCCCTCTGCGCGAGCGCAGGGCCACGACATTTGGCTACCGCCCCCAGGTCTCCCGGCTCGCGGGGAGAGGTCGAAATTTGCGCGCTCTTCGCGCAAATTCCGGATGAGGGGGCCTTTCCACAAGGCTCGCGGAAAGGCCCCCCGACCCTTTCCACACGTGCGAGGAGAGGAAGAAGAGGCGCCGCGCCAAATGCCCTTACCCTCCCGAACTGGCGGCGGAAGGTCACGGCGAGGGCAGCTGACGCCAAGGTGTGCAAAGTCGTGGCAATGAAGTTGGCTGGCGATCGGTTGACCTGCATCCGAGGCGGTCGCCAGGTATTTTGTGGAGTTAGCTTCTCCATTACCACCGGTAGCGCGCTGGTGTTGACCGGGCCGAACGGCGCCGGCAAGAGCTCCTTGCTTCGCATGATTGCAGGTCTTATCCGCCCGGCCGAAGGGCATATTGCGCTCGAGGGTGGGGATCCGGAATTGAGCATCGCAGAGCAGTCCCACTATGTCGGACATCTCGATCCGCTCAAGCCGGCCTTGACGGTGATGGAAAATCTGGCGTTCTGGGCACGGTTTCTCAACGGCGCAGGCACAGGTCAGGTAGCCACCCCCATCGAACGCGGACTTGAGATGGTCGGTTTGGCCGATTTGGCTGGGCTTCCCGCTGGCTATCTCTCGGCGGGGCAGAGGCGCCGCCTCTCGCTTGCCAGAATACTGGCGGTCCCGCGCCCAATCTGGCTATTGGATGAACCGACGACAGCGCTCGATGCAGCCTCCCAGGAGCGTCTACAAGGCCTCATGGATGCCCACCTTTCAGGCGGCGGCATTATCGTAGCCGCGACCCACGGACCACTTGGACTTGCGAAGCCGTCGGAGTTGCGACTGGGCAGTTCTTCAGCCGTTTCAGACGCGTACTTTGTCCGGGATGCCCGGGAGGGGGCACCATGATGGCCCTCACCGCCCTGTTCGCCCGCGATGCCCGCATCGCCGTCCGGATCGGCGGCGGAGCCATGATGGGCGTGCTCTTTTTCTTGGCAGTCGTAACGCTTGTCCCGTTTGCGGTTGGACCCGACCTTGCGTTGCTGCGTCGAATTGGGCCGGCGATACTGTGGCTCGGCGCACTGCTCTCATCGCTGCTGGCGCTTGACCGGCTTTTCGCCAACGATCACGAAGACGGCTCCCTCGATATCATCCTGATGGCGCGACCGCCGCTTGAACTCGTGATCATCACCAAGGCTCTCGCACACTGGGTCACGACCGGCTTACCGCTGGTCGTCGCGTCGCCGATCCTCGGCCTGTTCCTCAACCTGGAACCGACTGCCCTTGCGGCCACCGTACTGACGCTCCTGGTCGGAACGCCGGCGTTGACGTTCATAGGCGTCGTCGGAGCAGCGCTCGCAACCGCTCTGCGGCGCGGCGGTCTGTTGTTGCCGGTACTGGTGTTGCCGCTCACCGTTCCAGTGCTGATTTTTGGCGTCGCGGCCACTAACGCGGCGGTGGTCGGACCGGTGCCGTTCGGCACGCCGTTCACAATTTTGTGCGCGCTGACGCTCATGAGCGGCGTCGTCGGGCCTTTCGCTGCCGCCGCGACGCTGCGATACGGCATAGAATAGTCGATCCGGTTTGCTGTATCCTGGGCTCAGACGCCGCATTGCCGGGACCGCAGCGGCACACTAGGAATGCCGCTATGGCGCTGATTGATCTTGCCAATCCAACCCGCTTCGTCACGCTTGTTGAACGCGTCTTGCCGTGGCTCGTCGCCGCGACCTCGGTCGCCTTCGCGTGGGGCCTGTGGGGCACATATTTGGCGCCGGACGATTACCAGCAGGGCGCCACCGTAAAGATCATGTTCATTCACGTACCTAATGCGTGGCTGAGCATGTTCGTGTGGGGCGTGATGAGCGTTGCGGCCCTCGGAACCCTGGTGTGGCGGCACCCGCTAGCAGACGTGGCTGCGAAATGCGCGGCTCCCATCGGGGCGGCTTTCACGTTTCTGGCGCTCGTTACCGGGTCGCTCTGGGGCCGGCCCATGTGGGGCACCTATTGGGTCTGGGACGCGCGGCTCACCTCGGTGCTGGTGCTTTTCATCATGTACCTCGCCGTGATGGCGTTGTGGCGCACCGTTGACGATCCGACGCGCGCGGGCCGCGCGGCGGCCGTTCTGACTCTCGTCGGCGCCATCAACTTGCCGATCATCAAGTTCTCGGTGGACTGGTGGAACACATTGCACCAGCCCGCCTCGGTGTTCCGCATCGGAGGATCGACAATCGATCGCAGCATGTTGATACCGCTCATCGCCATGGCGCTCGCCTTCACGCTGCTGTTCATCACCCTCCACCTTGCCGCCATGCGCAACGAGATCCTGCGTCGACGGGTTCGCACCTTGATGCTCACCCGCGCCGAGCGCGCTGCTTAGTGGACGAACCATGGACCTCGGACCGCACGCCGGATTCATAATTGGTGCCTACATCGTGGTGACCGCCGTGGTGGCGGCGCTTATCGTCTGGGTGGCGGCTGACCATGCGGCGCAAAAGCGCGCTCTCGCAGATTTAGAACGTCGCGGAATCACCCGCCGGTCCGCGGGCTCTCGACCGGTGCAAATCAAGGAGCCGGCTGAATGACGTCGTCTCAAGAAGCTACGCGGCAAGTGCCGCCCCCTCCCCCGCAAGCAGAGGAGGGCAGGGTGGGGGCCAACCGCCGCATACTCGTGCTGCTGCCGTTGGCGCTCTTTTTGGGTCTGGCCGCGCTGTTCTTTGTCCGGCTCGGCGCCGGCGATGCATCACGCATTCCGTCCGCATTGATCGGCCGCGACGCACCGGCAACCGACCTGCCGCCGGTGGTCGGGCTGGAGCGCGACGGCAAGCCGATCCCTGGCATCGCGGCTGCAGATTTCAAAGGCGCCGTGACGGTGCTTAACGTCTGGGCGTCGTGGTGCGTGCCTTGTCACGACGAGGCGCCGCTTCTAATGCAGCTTGCCCGTGATTCGCGAATCCGTTTGGTTGGCATGAATTACAAGGATCAGGCCGACAATGCGCGACGTTTCCTCGGCCGGTATGGCAATCCGTTCGCGGCTTCGGGCGCTGATATGAACGGACGCGCCGCGATCGAATGGGGCGTTTACGGCGTCCCGGAAACCTTCATCATCGGCCGCGACGGCAAGATCGCCTACAAGCTGGTCGGGCCGGTTACACCGGACAACATCGAGCAGATCGTCAAGCCCGAGATCGAGAAGGCGCTGGCCAATTCGTGACCGGAGCGCCGCGAGGTGGGCGAAGCCTCCTGCGCCTTCGCCGTTTGACCGCATGGGCAGGCAAAGTCGCGAAGTCGGCGCGTCACATCATCAGCCGCATGCGGCGACTTTCCCCCCTGCTGGTGATCGCAATCGCTCAAATCCCCGACTCGTAGCTAATTCTCGGCAGCTGCCGGTTCAGCCGCATGGCGGGTTAAGAGCGGGTATTGCAGTGCCGCAAACACAAAAGTGAGTGGCACAAAGCCGAACAGCTTGAAATTGACCCAGAAGTCCGTCGACTGAGTGCGCCAGACCAGCTCGTTCAGCACCGCGAGCGCGAAGAAAAACACGGCCCAGCGTAACGTCAGTTTCCGCCAGCCTTCCGGAGTCAGATGGAACATCGAATCGAACAGGATCGCCAGGAAAGGCTTCTCCAAGACATAGCCGCCGATCAGAATACCGCCGAACAACGCATAGATGATCGTAGGCTTGAGTTTGATAAACGTTTCGTCGTGAAGCGCGAGCGTGAGCCCGCCGAACACCACGACCACGATTGCGGTTACCACCGGCATGATCGGCCACTGGCGAGTCATCGTGTAAGAGACCAGTAGTGCCGCCACGACCGCGATCATGAACGCGCCGGTTGCGGCGAAGATACCGAATCGCGAATTGGCGACGAAAAACAGCACCAGTGGGCCGATATCGAGGACAAGCTTGAGGAGCGGGTTGAGCTTGGTCTTTTCAGTCGTCATGGTCATGGAATGCATGTAGCGCCGCGGTCGGGATTTGTCATCCGCCGACTTGTCACGCCGCGCCCGGATCGTCCCGACGCCCTCATAGCCAGAGGGTCATGACTCGCTGGGGGTTCGTCATCACCGCGGCAAGCCCGGTGGTGACGAACTGGCCGCGGCTACTCATCATCGCTCCAATCCGGCGAGCGCCCGGGCGTATTCCCTGGCGGCGAACGGCGCCAGGTCGTCAACGCCTTCGCCGACGCCGATGAAGTGGACGGGTATCTGATATTTCGTCGCGATTGCCACCAGAATGCCGCCGCGGGCGGTGCCGTCGAGCTTCGTCATGACAAGGCCTGTCACACCCGCAATCCGCGAGAATTCTCCGACCTGCGACAGCGCATTCTGGCCGACCGTTGCGTCGAGAACCAGCAGCACCGCATGGGGCGCGCTTGGGTCGAGCTTCTTCACGACGCGAACGATTTTTTGCAGCTCGTCCATCAAGCCGGCCTTATTCTGCAGGCGCCCGGCGGTATCGACGATGAGCACGTCTATGGCGCGTGCACGCGCGGCCTCCAGAGCGCCAAAGACAAGCCCAGCCGCATCGCCGCCCTGGACGCCAGCAATGACGGGGCTTCCGGTCCGCTCGCCCCAGATCTTCAATTGTTCGATGGCGGCGGCGCGAAAGGTATCAGCTGCCGCCAGCATCACTTCTCGGCCTTCGCGCGAAAACCTTGACGCGAGCTTGCCGATGGTCGTGGTCTTGCCCGAGCCGTTCACGCCGGCGACCAGGATGACGAACGGCTTGTGCCCGTCGATGACGAGCGGCTTTGCAACCGGAGCAAGTATCTTCTCGATCTCGGTCGCGAGGACCGCCTTCACCTCCTCGGAGGTGATCATCTTGTTGTAGCGGCCCTCACCGACCGCCCCGGCGACGCGGTCAGCAACATCGACGCCGAAATCGGCACGAATCAGCAATTCTTCGAGTTCCTCGATCACGCTGGCGTCAAGCTTGCGCTTGGAGACAAGGTCCGAAATGGCGGTCGTGATGGCCGTCGAAGTGCGGCTCAGGCCGCCGCGCAGGCGGCGCCACCAGCTTTGGCGCGATTCGGCGGGTGCTTCGGTCGTGCTGTCACTCATGTCGGCCGCTGTGATACCGGTTTCGTCATGCGACGCAAAGAAATTACTCCCGACGAGATGTTGGCCCGGGTGCTCTACCGCGACGGCCTGATGCTGGTCGTCGACAAACCCGCCGGACTTCCGGTGCATCGCGGACCAAAAGGTGGCGCAAGTCTCGAGGACTATTTCGACGCACTGCGATTCGGCCTGCCGCGCCCGCCCGCCCTCGCGCATCGCCTCGACAAGGATACCTCCGGATGCCTCGTGCTTGGGCGCCACCGCAAGGCGCTTGCTCATTTGGGGCTTCTGTTCAAGCACGGCAAGGTGGGCAAGACCTATTGGGCCGTGGTCGAGGGCTGCCCCGATGGCGATGAGGGCACGATCGAATTGCCGCTAGGTCGCCTTGATGAGACCCGGGGCTGGTGGATGAAACCGGACCCGAACGGATCGCCTTCGGTCACCACCTGGAAGGTGCTGGGGCGGTCGTCACCTCTCCCCGAAGGGCGGAGGCCGGAACCGGACATTTCGCCGGCAGGCCCGGATGGGAACATGCGGCTCACCTGGCTCGCGCTCACCCCCGTAACCGGCCGCACCCATCAACTCCGGGTGCATTGCGCCGCCAGCGGATGGCCGATCGTGGGCGACAACATCTATGGCACGGCACAGCGCTTCACCGGACCGCCGCAGTTGCTTCATGCGCGCGAGGTCGTGGTGCCGATCTCGAAAAACAAACCGCCGGTGAGAATTACGGCGCCTGTGCCAGCCCATATGCAGGAATGGCTTCGCGCCTGCGGCTGGAACGGTGAGGCCCCGGAAATTCAATAGATCGTGGCCCTTATGCGTTCCGGAGCAGTTCGATCATGTTCCGGTCCGCCGATAGCGCCATTGCTGATAGCCGCCAAGATGGTGCCCGATGTCGGAAGAGTTCTGCGGTCGATCTGCGTTGCCGGGTCCCAAAGCCTGGAACGCACGATCGCCTTGGCGCACTGAAAATACACACGATCGACCGTGACCACGATCACGCTGCGCGGCACTTTGCCGGCGAAGATAAAACTTTTGCACAAAGCCGGCTCGATCGAGATCAAGGCGCGGCCATTGACCCGGAGAGTTTCGCTGCAGCCCGGGATCAGGAACAACAGCGAAATGCGCGGATCAATCACGAGATTGCGGAGGCTGTCGATGCGGTTGTTGCCGCGTCGGTCAGGAATGAGCAGCGTCTTTTCATCCTTGACGCGAACAAACCCCGGCGGGTCGCCGCGCGGGGTGCAATCGAGTCCACCGGGACCGCTGGTTGCCATCGCGCAGAACGGCGCCGCTTCGATGAAAGCGCGATAATGCGCGTTGACGTGGTCGATTTCCTTGACGACCGCCCCGCCAGATGGCGCTCCGTAAATTTGTTCGAGCGCCTCGATCGAAGTGATAAGATGACGAGATTCCTCGGTCGTCATGCCGCGAAGCCCTTCATGCAGCCGCAATCAAGCGACCGCCATCATGGCCGATTATCCTGGCCTCGACAATGAGGCCGGGTTCGACGGCTCGGTCGAAGCGCACCGGCGTGAAATGTTCGCTGCGCCCCCCTGAATTGGACTCGGTAAGGACGCGGCGCACGCGGCCGATTTCGGCATCAAGATGGCGGCGCAACGCGGCCTCGCCGTGGCGGCGCAGGCGGCGCGCGCGATCCTTGATGGTCTCGCGAGCGACCTGTGGCATGCGGGCCGCCGGTGTGCCGGGGCGCGGCGAAAAGGGAAACACGTGCAGATAAGTGAGCCCGCATTCTTCGATCAGGTCGAGCGAACGGCGGAACATGTCCTCGGTCTCGGTCGGAAATCCCGCAATCAAATCCGCTCCGAACACCATGCCGGGGCGTCGTCGGGCGAGCTCCCGGCAAAGCGCGATGGCATCCGCGCGCGAGTGACGCCGCTTCATCCGCTTGAGGATGAGGTCGTCGCCCGCCTGCAGCGACAGATGCACGTGCGGCATCAGCCGTTCCTCGCCGGCAAACGCGTCCATCAGGCCGCTGTCCATCTCGATGCAATCGAGCGACGAGAGGCGCAGCCGCTCAAGGCCGGCTACGTGCTTGAGGAGTTGGCGTACCAAGGTGCCAAGCTTCGGAGCGCCGGGCAGGTCGGCACCGTAACTTGTGAGATCGACGCCGGTCAGCACGACCTCGCGGTATCCGTGGTCAACGAGGCGGCGAACCTCCTCGACCACTTCCCCCATCGGGACCGAGCGGGAATTTCCTCGGCCGAACGGGATGATGCAGAACGTGCAGCGATGATCGCAGCCGTTCTGCACTTGCACGTAGGCGCGGGTGCGTCCCTCAATACCCTCGATCAGGTGAGCCGCGGTTTCGCGCACCGACATGATGTCGTTGACGGCGATCTTCTCGTCAAAGGCAGCGCCGAACTCCGGAGTCCGGGCCAAATGCTTCCGCGCTTCGATCCAGCTATCGCGGCGCATCTTGATATCGTTTCCGACGACGCGATCGACTTCCTGCATGGCGGCGAAGCGATCCGGGCTGGTTTGCGCCGCGCAACCGGTGACGATGATCCTCGCCTGGGGGCGCTCGCGTTTGAGCCGTCGTATGGCCTGACGCGCCTGGCGTTCGGCTTCGCCTGTGACCGCGCAGGTATTGACGATCACCAGGTCGCGGACATCGTCCGCCCCAAGGCCAGCCGCAGAGGCATGACGGCGCATCACCTCGGATTCATAGGTGTTGAGCCGACATCCGAACGTGACGACGTCAACGCTCATCGAACACTCTCTGCTGTCCCAAACAGCGCCGGATCAAAACGGCCCTCGAATTCGTATTCCACCGGGCCCGTCATCAGCACGTGGTCATCGTCGCGCCATTCGATCTCGAGATCACCGCCCGGCAACGTGACGGTGACCTTACGGCCGGTCAGTGGAATGCGGTGAGCGCATACCACGGCTGCGCAAGCCGCAGAGCCGCAAGCCCGTGTCAAACCGGCACCGCGTTCCCAGGTCCGCACGAGCAGCCGTTGACTGGAAAGCACCTGGGCGAGCGAAATATTGGCGCGATCAGGAAATATCGGGTGATTTTCCAGCAATGGACCGATCTTGCCCAGATCATAGGCATTCACATCGCTGACCCAGAAAACCGCATGGGGATTACCCATGCTGGCGACCGACGGCGAATGCAGGATCGGCCGATCAATCGGGCCGATCTGCAACTCGATTCTCCTGGTATCGCGAAATTCCTCCGCAAGGGGAATTTCGTTCCACTTGAACCGTGGAACTCCCATGTCGACCGTGGAGGCGAGCGGCCCCCTGCCTTGCCAGCAGTTCAGCACGCCCGCGCGCGTTTCTATCGTCAGGGTCGTCTTACCGGTTTCCTTGAACAAGATGTCCGCAACACAGCGCATGCCGTTGCCGCAAGCCCCCGCTTCGGAGCCATCATTGTTGAAAATGCTCACAAAAGCGGCGGTGTCCGCCGCGCGTGGCGGATAGATCGCCATCAACTGATCGTAGGGGACCCCGGACGCAGCCGCGCGAGCATCGTTGGCGGTAATGAGATATGGATTCGGTCGCATATCCACCACGACGATCTCGTTTCCGAGTCCGTTCATTTTCACGAAAGGATGGTTGGATAAGACGCCCATGCCCTCAATCCGCCGCCATGTTTCCGGTTATAAGGTCGCGCTGGTTCAATGGCTAGCCGACTGCCGTTTCTCTAAATAGTTCAGCGCCGGCCCATCGTTAACAGGTCCAGCTCACCGCGCGGCAGCGCCGCCGAAAACTGGTCCTGGGGAGACTACAATGGTCGCTTCGCGAAATCTGTTGCTGCCCGTCGTCGTTGCTTTCCTCATGGGCTTCGGTTTGCCGGGCGCAGTCGCGCAGACCTCCAAATCCCCGCCTCCAGCAGACGTCGTCGCGCACAATGACCCGTTCGGCGAACAAGTGACCCTGACCGAGAGGACAATCGTCTATCTCGCGGGATCGGGACTGTGGGATTCTGCATTCGAAACCATCGTGGCGGCGTTCAAGTCGGTTTACGGCGCGATCGAGAAGCTCGGCGCCAAGCCCGATGGGGCGCCCATGACGATCTACACGGCCACCGACGACACCGGATTTCAGTTCCAGGCCGCGGTGCCGATCGCAGAGGCCCCGGCCGTCCCGCCGGATGGCGACATCAAAGTCGGCAAGTCGCCGGTTGGCCCTGCGCTCAAGTTCGTTCATCGCGGCTCCTACGACGCGATGGACACGACCTATGAGGCGATCACCAATTACCTCGATGAAAAGCGGCTCGAAGCTAAGGATCTGTTCGTCGAACAATACATCAAGGATCCGGTGATGACGCCTGAAGACGATCTCGTGATCGAGGTCTACGTACCGCTGAAGTGACCTCCCGACCCATTCAGGGTGTTCGAGCCACTGCTTATACCAACCATCAAGTCGCGCTGTCCCAACCTCCGCCGATTTTGCCTGCCCTGCAACCTACGAGTCGGCGAAAAACCGCTGCTGGTTGGTCCATTCCGGAATGGCGTTATCGTGCACCCATTGGGCCAGTTCGTCGTGCCGCACCATCCAGATATCCGGAAAGCCGCGGAAGTATTTCAGGGCCTTGTCGAACATCGCGGCCATCAGCGGCCGGCCGCCGAAATGACAGTGAACAGTCACGTTGAGAAATGCGGTCGGCTCATTCTGGTAGAGGTAGTCGAAGGTGTCCTTGTAGACCTCATACCAGTCACGCGGGTTGCCACGCAGCACCCGATGATCCGCGTAGTCGGTGTGCGGAAACGCCACGATCGTGCCACTGCGATTCTTCGCACAGAACGGCAGGTCGATATGGTTGTAGTCGCCGTACCACAGAAAGCCCGCGGCCGTGAGGAGCTCTTCCGTATGGGCAGACGAGGCCAGGACCGGGCTGAGCCAGCCCTTTGGTGGTGCGCCGGTAATCTTGCGGAAAATGTCCACGCAGCGATGGATGACGGCGTGTTCCTGCTCGGCGTCCAAGTACGCCAGGATATTGTCCTGGGTGTAGGAGTGGGCCGCGACCTCGTGGCCGGACTTGAGCATCTGCTCGGCGGCATGCGGGGCAAGCTCCAGTGAATGCGCGTTGGCGCAAAAGGTCGCCGGCACCCCATTGTCATCAAGGATGCGGATGAGCCGCCACACCCCCGCCCGTACCCCATAGGTGCCCCACGTCATGGCGGCGCGGTCATGCGTGCCAGGCTTGAGCGCGGTGGTCTGCACTGAGAAAGGTGGACCTTTATCGCCCGACCAGTTCTCCAGCAGACACGTCACTGCGACCGCGAGCCGCGCGTTGTTGGGCCAGGTGAAACCAAGTCTCGGTCTTTCACTCATGTGGTCCTTCGAGCGGCCTCCCAGGGTGGGGTTCGGTGTGGCGCCAAGCTCTCATCTCCCCGTCTTCTCCTCCAGCGTCGCGAACGGTCCGGCCGCATAAACAATGCGGCCGCCCACCATGGTGAGAAGCGATTCGATGTTGCCGATTTCGTCCGTTGGAACGCTGGCGAAGTCCTTTGTCAGCACCGCAAGGTCGGCGAGCCGGCCGGCCGTCAATGCGCCCCGCCGGACTTCATCATGAGTGAACCAGGCGCTCCCTTGCGTGTAGAGCCGCAGGGCTTCCTCGCGGCTCGGCAGTTCGTCGGCATCCCGCGTGGGCGTGCCGCCGACCGTCCTGCCGTCGATCATCCACTGCAAAGAAACGAACGGATTGTACGACATGACGCGATGCGCGTCCGTGCCGCCGCCCACGCGGACACCGATATTCATGGCGGTCTTGATGGGTGGGGTGTGTCGCGCGATTTCGGCGCCGCGGGTCTTGATGAGAGTATCGCCGCCGAAATACATGGCGTCCTGCATGAGCCAGCCGACGCCCAGCGCCTTCATGCGCTGGAAGCTCGCAACCGAGCCGTCATTGAGATGCGCGATCGACCAGCGCAATCCTGCGATTGGAGTTTCGTGGTTCACCCGCTCGAATATGTCGAGCAGATGGTGCACCGAGATATCATTGCTCCAGTGCTGCGTTAGCGTCATGCCGCGCGAGGCCGCCCATCGGGCGACCTCGTAGTATTGCTGCTTCTGGGCTTCGGTCGGGTTGTCGTTATTGTACATGCCCCAGGTGACGTTCTCGCCGATGCCGTTAAAGCGCAACATGTCGTCGCCGAAACCCATAGGCAGCATCTGAGTGAGATTCTGGTAGTCCTCCAGTTCTTTGCCGGGGCGTTGCGCGAACAGGCTGAAGACGACCCGAACGGTCAGTGCGCGGTCATGCCAAACCCGAAACAGCGGCAAGTAGCTCGTGGCAGTGAGATTAAACCCGCCCGGATCGCTGATGCCAGTCAATCCGAGTCGGTTCAGTTCACGGAAGAATTGCTGCGTGCCAGCGACGCTTTCATCGAAAGTCGGCAACGGCAGACGGTCGGACAGTGCCGTGATGGTCGGATTGTCACCGCTGATCCAGCCGGTCGGATTGCCGGCTGCATCCCGCTCGATCTTGCCACGGGGTGGCACGTCGGCATCGCTCGCAATGTTGAGCGATTTGAAGCCGGCAGGGCTCAAAAGCGCGGCCGAATAGAACAGCTGAATGTAGACCGGGTGGTCAGGCACGGCAGCGACCAGTTCGCTCTGTGTCGGCCGCCGCCGCTCGGCGAACTGCTGCTCCGTCCAGCCCCCCGCCACGATGATCCATTGGCCGGGACGTGCGGCGCGGGCCGCCGCCGCGATGCGTGCCATCGCTTCCGGAATCGAACGGGTGCCGATCCAGTTCACCTCGGTGGCGTAGAACAAGGCCGCCCGGATGGCATGCATGTGCGAATCGATGAGGCCCGGGATGACGGTGCGGCCGCCGAGATCGATTACCCGGGTGGCGGGCCCTGCCAGATTGCGAATATCGGCCGAACGGCCGACTGCGACGATCTTGCCGTCGCGCACAGCAAGCGCCTCGGCCGTGGTCGACGCCTCATCAAGCGTAATGATCTTGCCGTTGACGAACGCTGTGTCCGGGGATTGAGCCGCAACCGGCGACGCAAATGCCGTCAGGAGCACGGTGGCGGCGAGGTAAAGGCCCAACAATGGTCGGTAAAATGTTCGGTTCTCCATCGCTCCCTCCCACATGCTCGGAATTCGGGAGTGGCCAGTCCCGGCGTTGCGGACTTAATCCGTCTAGCCATCTTCCTCGTGCAGCAGAACCAGGAAGCCGGACAACCCCCCAGCCACGATCGGCAACCACGCGGCCAGCAGCGGATAAAGCAGTTCCGCCTTGCTCAAATCCTCTGTCACTTTGGACAAGACGTAAATCCCGAATCCGGCCGCGACGCCGAGCAGGATTCGTTGTGGCACGCCGCCAAATCTGAATGCCCGCAGGCTGACCGACGCGGCCAGCAGGATCATGGCAGCGAGCAGGAAAGGCCGGGCGATGAGGATCTGGTATTGCAGACGGTAACCTGCAGCGGCAATGCCGGAGTCCTCGACGAACCGGATATAGGTCGGAAGGTGCCAAAATCCGACCGTATCGGGCGCCGCGAAACTTTCAGCCACTTGCTCGCGCGTGAGTTTGGTCGGCACCAGATAGGTGTCGAACTCCTGCGGTGGCGTGTTGAGGGCGAAAATCCGCGCATGGGTCAATTGCCAAGCGCCCGGCTGCAATTCCGCCTGCTGGGCCTCGATGCGCTCTTTAAATTCGCCCGCCGAATTGAACATGAATATCGTGATGGTGGTGAGCTTGAGCCCCTGCTCCCGGCTTTGTCGCGCGTTGAGGATCGATTCGCCATCGACGCCGCGTTGGCGCACCCAATAGCCGCTGTCATAGCCTTCCAGCGCCGTCGGGGTCTGGCCGAAGATTTTCGATTCGATGCGCTTGGAGGCTTCACGCAGCGAGGCCGAGAGCGGATTATAGATCATGGTGCCGACCGCCCCCAGCACCAGCGCGACCAGCATTGCCGGCGCGATGATCTGCCAAACCGACATTCCGGCGCCACGCGCCACCACAAGCTCCATTCGTCGCGACAGGCCGAAAAAGCACACCATGGCGCCGACCAACACGCTGAAGGGCAGCAGACGCTCCATGATCTGTGGCACGCGATAGAATGACATCAGCACCAGATCGGAGACCGGCGCATTCGGAACATCACTGGCTTTGCGCATCGCGTCGATGTAATCGACGAACGCCACGAGAATAAATACGCCGGCAAAGACCGCCACCACGGCGACGAAAAAGCGCCATGCGAAATAGCGCGATAGCGTCTTCGAGCTCATTTCGGCTCCTTCATCGCGACCGGATGTTTTAGCCGTCCTGGCGTGCGCGATTGCCGGCTTCACCGCGTTCCATAGGCCCGATCGCCCGCGTCGCCAAGCCCCGGCAAAATGAAAGCATCGTCGTCGAGTCGATCGTCAATCGACGCAGTCCAGACCGGCACGTCGGAGTGAATACCACGCAAGCGTTCGAGCGCGGTCGGCACGGTGATCAGGCATACATACCGAATGTCGCGAGCGCCGCGCTCTTTGAGCCGATCAACGGCCGCCACGGCCGTATTCGCAGTCGCGATGACAGGTGCAACGACGATGACCTGCCGCTCCGCCACATCGACCGGCGCTTTGAAAAAATATTCCACCGCCACCAGAGTGTCGGGGTCGCGATAAAGCCCGATATGGGCGACCCGCGCGGACGGAACCAGTTCCAGCATGCCTTCCACGAGCGCCATGCCGGCGCGCAGGATCGGAGCGAACACGAGCTTTTTGCCCGCGATCTGTGGGGCCATCATGCGCGCCATCGGCGTGTCGATTTCGACGAGACCGAGCGGCAGATCGCGCGTCACCTCGTAGCACATCAGAATGCCGAGCTCGCGACAGAGTTCACGAAATGACTTGGTCGACCGTTTCTTGTCGCGGAGCAAAGTCAGCTTATGCTGAACCAGCGGATGCTGAATGACCGTCACGCCTTCCATTACGACTCCCCGATGGCATGATTCCGAGAATTCTCAAGCCGTGCGCCATCTGGCGCTCAACGTAGGCGAAACCACGGTCCGATCGATCACACTTAGAATACTGTTCCGTCGCTGATCACCTGCAGCGGCGGTAAACCGTCGGCTCGCAGCTGCCGGGCGATCGCACGTCCAGCCGCCCAGGTGCCTCCCTGCAAGATTTTGGCGAGCGGCAACACACGAGCATCGCGCCCCAGGCTTTGCCGCACAAGCCCGGCCAGCCGATCGAGCAGCGCCACCGTGAGGGCGCGCCATTCTACGACGAGCGTCGAGCCTACTTCATGGTCGCGGCTGCCCTCAGCCTGATCCCGCAAGGCAAGCACTCCGGTGTCCATGAGAAGGCCACCATTGCGGTATTCCGCGAGACCGGTCAACGCGTCGACATCTATGACCGCAATTCCGGCTCGCTCCATCGGCTCGATGAGCGAATAGGTGAGCCATTGGGATAGCTTGTGGAACGGCACGAGTTGATCGGTCGCATCGCCTGTTCTGATCGCCGGATGGCGCCAGCAGTCTCCGAGGGGAACGCCGCCGAGCGCGATCCGTCCCGGCCAGATCGGCCCCAAATGCTTCAGCACTTCCGTCAGGATGGTGGCGGCGGCAATTCGTCCGTCAGGCGCGCGCCTGACGAGATGATCGAAAAGTCCGCCAGGCCGTGGTGCATCATCGGTCGCAAAAACCGACGGCGCTTCCAGTGCGGCGCGGCCGAGCCGACGGAGCAGATCGGCGCGCCCCTCGATCCCGGGCACCGGATTATTGGGCCCGGCCTGGAGGCCATCGATCAACGCGGTGATCGTGACTTCCGAAAGTCTGCTGGCGTCGGCCCGAAGTCTGTCGCCCGATCTTGCGGAAAACAGCCCGTCGCGAAACATCGCGAGACTGGCCAACGCGAGCCCCTCCGAGTGTCCGATGTCGCGACCGGTGGCGCCATCGCGATAGCGCCAGATCGCGCCGGCACCGGCATCGAGCAGCACGCTGACTATGGCAAGATCGAATTCCGCACGCGCCCGTGCCGCAACGGAGGGCCAATGCGCCGTTTCGGTAATCGTCTTCCAGCGGTCGTCGCCATCCACCACGAAGTGGCGCCAACGCGAATGGAAGGGAATCTCCAGCGACGGATAGGCCGCGCACGTGATCGCACCAGTGAAGTCGGCGGCTTGCTCCAGCCGACGCAAATCGATTCGAAAATATTCTAGCCGATCGGCGAGGCCGGCCTCCAATATTCGATGTGCGCGCTCGCGCACCGCGTGCGGAGTCAGTAGCGACAAGGCCGCCAGCGTATCGGCGCTCACGGGGCGATCAATAGCTCTCGAGCGACCGGCCGACCGATTTAGCCAATTCCTCATGCGGCTCTGGCGCGTAGTAGCCGGCGGCGCGCTTGGCATTGATCTCGACGTGGGCATCGGGCGGCACCAATTCCTCGGGGATCGGGACGCGTTCCACGATCTCGATGCCTTGAGATACCAGCGCGTCATATTTCATATCGCTCATAGAGACGAACCGATCGAGGCGCCGCAAGCCGAGCCAATGGATCGGGTCTGGCATCAATTGCTGGAAGCGGGCGTCCTGCACGCCGGCGACGCATTCGGTGCGCTCAAAATAGGTGGAGGCCTGATCGCCGCCCTCCTGGCGCTTGCGTGCGTTGTAGACCAGGAATTTTGTGACCTCGCCGAGCGCACGCCCCTCCTTGCGATTATAGACGATGACGCCGAGCCCGCCCGCTTGGGCGGTGCGAGCACATTCCTCAATGCCGTGGATCAAGTAGGGACGGCAAGTGCAGATGTCGGAGCCAAACACGTCGGACCCGTTGCATTCATCATGCACCCGGCAGGTGATCTTGGTGCGCGAATTGGCAAGCTTCTCGATGTCGCCGAACAGGTAAACGGTAGTGCCACCGATCGGCGGCAGAAACACGTGCATGTCGGAACGGGTCACGAGCTCGGGGAACATGCCCGCAGTCTGCTCGAACAACACGTGGCGCAGATGGGTCTCGGTCGTGCCGAATCGCTCCGCGACGCCCGGCAAATACCACACCGGATCGATCGCGACCTTCACCACCGAGAGGCTGCCATTCTCGATGATATGCTTGCCGTCCGGCTTCAGACGACCGGCACTGATCGCATCCCGCATCTCGGCGAGATCGAGCCGTGCGCGGGTGATTGCGATGGTGGGACGGATATCCTCGCCCTGGGCGATCTCCGCCGTGAATGAGGTGGCGACAAGGTGGCCCCATGGATCAAGCGAGACAATACGGCCAGGCTCCGACCATTGCGGAAACGGACCGACCGTGGCAGCCGGATAGGTGTTCGTCAGATCGGGGCGGCGGATCGGATCGAGCACTCCTGCCGAGACCGCAAGCGCACGATAAAGCGCGTAGGACCCACCATGGCTGCCAATGACGTTGCGACGCTGCGGCTGTGACACGGTGCCAATAATCGGACCACGCGCGCGCGGGTCCCCGGCACCCCAATGAATCGGGAACCGCGACTTTCCGCCCGGCTCCGGATGGGAGGTGAGGCGGATGTGATCGGTTCGATTGGGGTTCATGGCAGACCGTCGCGAGAAAAGGCCAGCCGGCCCGCGAGAACGCTGGCCCACTTTGCCTCGTCATTACGTAAGAGCGTACCCGAAGCGGTATACAGGGCGTGTTTAATGCGGCGCACTACCTACAATATAGCGAGCCAAATCACAGGCCGCTACCTTAATCGGGGCCGCCCCAGCAGGATCGCGGGCGTCCCGCTGTCACTCAATACTCGGCGCCCTCATTTACTGTGCACCGAGGAGCGGGCGGGACGCCCGCGGCCCCTCTGCAACACCGGCGGCGCTGTCGATTGCTTCGGCGAGCGCGCGCAATGCTTCGGTCACTCCTTGGTGAGTCACAGCCGATATGACGAGCGGGGTTGTTTTCGCCGCCCGCTCGAGCCTGGACTTCTGCTCTTTCAGTTGCTGCGGCGATACGGCATCCGCCTTGCTGAGAGCGACGATTTGGCGTTTACCCTCCAGGCCGTGGCCATAGGCTGCGAGTTCGTCGCGTATTGTCTTGTAGGCCTTCCCGGCATGCTTGCAAGTGCCATCAACGAGATGCAGGAGAACGCGACAGCGCTCCACATGGCCCAGGAAGCGGTCCCCGAGCCCGGCCCCCTCATGGGCACCCTCGATCAGACCCGGGATGTCCGCGAGCACGAATTCGCGGTCGTCCACCGAGACAACGCCGAGCTGGGGGTGCAACGTTGTGAACGGATAGTCCGCGATTTTCGGCTTGGCGGCGCTCACGCTCGCCAGGAACGTGGACTTCCCGGCGTTGGGTAAGCCCACGAGCCCGGCGTCCGCGATCAGCTTCAGCCGTAGCCAAATCGTGCGCTCTTCGCCCGGAAGTCCCGGATTGGCATGACGTGGGGTGCGGTTGGTGGACGATTTGAAATGCGCATTGCCGAAGCCGCCATTGCCGCCTCTGGCGAGCACGGCGCGGTCGCCGACTTCTGTAAGGTCGGCAAGAAGCGTTTCGTTGTCTTCTTCGAAAATCTGCGTGCCCTTCGGCACCTTGAGCACGACATTGGCGCCGGCGGCGCCGGAGCGGTTCTTGCCCATGCCGTGGCCACCGGTCTTGGCCTTGAAGTGCTGCTGGTAGCGATAATCGATCAGGGTGTTGAGGCCATCGACGCATTCGGCGATCACGTCGCCCCCCCGCCCGCCGTCGCCACCGTCGGGTCCGCCAAACTCGATGAACTTCTCGCGGCGGAACGAGACGCAGCCCGCCCCCCCGTTGCCGGAGCGGATATAGATTTTGGCCTGGTCGAGGAACTTCATGAGCGCTCCAGCCGGAAGCGATCGACCGGCACAGACGAGCTGATGGCGCGGATGCGGCAGAGGCCAACCCCAATCCATTGAAAGCCGCATTTCTCGAGCACGCGGCGCGAAGCCGGATTGCTGACGCGCGTGCTCGCTGTGACGATCTCGCAACCGAGTGCTTCGAACGCGTGATCGATCAGGCTGCGCGCGGCTTCGGTCGCATAGCCGCAGCCCCAGAATGGCACGCCGATCCAATAGCCAAGCTCCGCCGCCCGCCTGCCCTCCCCGGGACGCGGTGGTCGGTGGGTAGGGGGATGGTCGAGCCCTGCCGTGCCGATAACTTCGCCGGCGATCGTGATCACGTAGGCGGTGGGCTGCGAAATGGCAAAACTGATCCACTCCTTCGCATCGTCGATCTCATAGGGATGCGGAATGCGCGCGGTATTCGCGGCGATACGGCGATCACCGGCGAGCACCGCCACCTGCTTTGCGTCCTCGAAGCGCGGCGCACGCAAGATCAGCCTCGCGGTTTCGAGGACGGGGGTACTTCCCTCGCGAAGGGTGTCGATCGGAGGTCGGTCAAGCAACGTCATGGTTGGGTTCCTTCGAACTCGAAAGCAAAGACCTCGAAAACAAGAGGGGAGCCGGCTTGCCGTCTCCCCTCTTGGGAACCCTGAGGTTCCGCCGGTTCGACTGACGCGCCGGCGGACCTCAATATGATCCACCGTCTATTCGGCCGCGGCCTCCACCGGTACGATGGAGACGTAAGTGCGGCCCTTCGCCTTGGTGCGGTACATCACGCGACCGTCGATCAACGCAAACAACGTGTAGTCCCGGCCCAGGCCAACATTTTCGCCCGGATGCCACTTGGTCCCGTGCTGCCGCACAATGATGTTGCCGGCACGACACGGTTCGCCGCCGAAAAGCTTAACGCCGAGGCGCTGACCGGGGGAATCGCGTCCGTTGCGCGACGATCCGCCTGCTTTCTTGTGCGCCATAGTGGTATTCCTTCTTGATTCGTCCTTAGCCGGACTTCTTGACCGCTTCGTGGCCTAGCGCGCCATCTCGCCTCGAACCATGGATTAAGGCGAGCCCGCTGTGCCCACCCATTTATGCATTCGGCGCGCCCGTTGCACCTTCCTCCGGTTTCGGCGCCGCTTGCCGTCGCGGCCGGGGCGGCGGCGTCGGCGAGGGCCTCGTCCCTTCGGTCAGGATCTCGGTGATCCGAACCAGTGAAAATTCCTGCCGGTGCCCGCGCTTGCGCCGCGAGTTTTTGCGGCGGCGCTTCTTGAAGGCGATAACCTTCGGGCCGCGCACATGATCTAACAGCTCAGCCGCCACAGTTGCACCAGCCACAGTGGGGTTACCGAGCATAGTCTGATCGCCGCCAACGACCAGGACCTCTCCGAACTCGACGACTGCGCCAGGCTCAGCCTCGAGCCGGTCAACCCGAAGCACATCCTCGGCGACGACGCGATACTGCTTGCCGCCCGTTTTGATGACCGCGAACATCTTTTTTCCTTTGTGTTCATGCGCGACGCTCGGACCGGAGCCCGGATCGGCTTCTGGCGATCGTGATTTCTCTAACATTGCATAGGCTTAGCACCGAGAACGAGGGCGCCGTGCCGCAACAAATCGCGCGGGCTCCGAAAAGCCCGCGCTGCCGCAACACTTATGGGGACTTCAGCCTGTTCTGTCAAGAAAATCGGCCGCACGGCGCCGTTAGCGCCGCGCGGCCGCATAGCATTCCCAAGCTGCTGCCCCTCAGGCAGCCCGGACCGTCTCGAGGAACTTGCCGACTTCCGCCTTGAGCCGATTGCTTTCATTTGACAGAGATTGCGCGGACGACAGCACCTGGGCGGAGGCTGAGCCGGTCTCGCTCGCTCCGCGGTTTACGTCCGTGATGTTGCTGGCGACCTGAGCCGTGCCCTTGGCCGCCTCGCCGACATTGCGGGAAATCTCCTGGGTTGCCGCCCCTTGCTGCTCTACCGCCGCCGCGATGGTCGACGAGATTTCCGAAATCCGCCCGATCGTGCCGCTGATTTCCTTGATCGCCGCTACCGACTCCTGTGTCGCCATCTGCATGCTGCCGATCTGCGAGCCGATCTCCTCGGTCGCCTTGGCGGTCTGGGCGGCAAGCGCTTTGACCTCCTGGGCCACAACCGCAAAGCCACGGCCGGCCTCGCCGGCACGCGCCGCCTCGATAGTGGCGTTGAGGGCGAGCAAGTTGGTCTGCTCCGCAATCGCGGTGATCAGCTTGACCACATCGCCGATTCGCGATGCCGCCGCCGACAGCTCGTTGATACGTGCATCGGTCTGCTGCGCCTGTCGCACCGCTTCGCTCGCGATCTTGCTGGACTCCTGCACCTGCCGGCCGATCTCCCGCACCGAGGAGGTCATCTCCTCGGTGGCGGAGGCTACCGATTGGACGTTGGTGGAGGCCTCCTCCGAGGCGGAGGCCACCACCGTCGAAAGCTGCTGCGTGGTGTCGGCGGTTTTCGTCAACGTACCAGCCGCGGCCTCCAGTTCGGTCGAGGCTGATGATACCGTCTCGATGATGCCGCCAACCGCAGCCTCGAACTCGTTGGCGAGCTTGACCATCGCCGCTCTGCGGGCGGCCTCTTCGCGCTCGGCCGAGGCTTTTCTTTCCGCCGCCTCGCGCTCCTCGGCGGCCCTCTTCTCGGCCGCCGCCGCATTTTGGCGAGCCTGCTGCTCGTGCGCCTCGGCTTGTGCCTTCTCGGCCGCCTTCACTTTGAAGTCTTCGACGGCCTGCGCCATGTCGCCGATCTCATCCTTGCGGCCCAATCCGGGCAACACGACGCTGAAATTGCCGCTGGCCAATTCGCCCATCGCTTTCGTCATCGCCATCAGCGGCTCGACGATGCTGCGTCCAGTGAGCCAAGCTATGAGCAGGCCGAGAACCAAGGCGATGCCCGCGATGATCTCCTGCATCGTGACGGTGGTATCGATCGCCGCGAAGGTTTGGGCCTTGGTGGTGTCGGACGCCTGCTTCGCGGTTACTGCCGCCTGGCTTACCTTTTCGAGCAGGTCGATCGTCTGCGGCATCATGCTTTTCCAGAACAGATCGTCGCTCTTGAGCAGGTTTTCCGCATAGTCGTTGAAGCTCGACACGTAGGCGGCAAGCGAAGCCTTGACGGGCCCGATGAGGATGCGGACGTTGTCCGGCACCTCGGCCCGCTCCAGCGCCGCGATTGCCGCAGATGCATGCTCGGCGTTGGTCTTGAAGGTAGCGGGACCTTTAGGGTCTCGGGTTGCCAGGAACCGCCAGTTGGCGACCCGCACCAGCAGAACACTCGATTCGATCGGAATGGTAAGCGCCGCAACGGTGCGATCCGAAATGGTCGTCCGCGCCTGAATAAGTTTTTCCGTAGCCGCGGTCAGCTCGTCGCCGCCGCGAAACAGTTTCGCCTTGTCGGCTTGCATCTCCTTGCCCAGGCTCATGAGCGCATTGCGCTTCGTCCGCAGGGACTCAATCTCGGCTCTGAAACCGTCGTAAACCCTGCGCCGCTCTTCCGCGAGCGTCGCAGCCGCAGACGCCTTGAGGAGATCGATTGCGGTCGACTCCGCTCCCGCGGCTTCCTCCATGGCCTTCTCGTCGGCATCGACCGTGTACCGCAGGTTCGACCGCCTGATGGTTTCAATCCGTCTCGCCACCTCCAGCGAACGGCCGGTATTGTCGGTGATTGTGCCAAATCTAAAGACTTGGTCCTTGATCCCTGACAACTCCCAGGTCGCGAAGATCGCAAGTGCAAGGCCAATCAAAACGATGATTCCGAAGCCGCCATAGAGGCGAGGCTTCAGGCCGAGACGAAGACCACCCATGAATTGCTCCCGCGTCGCACGGCTGCCCCCGAGGAGCCGCTTAAATGAGGACGGGAAGCACCATAGTGAATGGCAGCTAACTATTTTGTTAAAATGCCGCTTTTAATGCGACATCCGCGTGCCAAGCGACACCGGCAAGCTAAGACCAATCCTACTTAAATGCGCTGCCGCCTCGCGGCGGCTCTTCTCGTTGCCAATCTCATCGAACGGAATTGCCGCGCGGCTCCGGTGAAGCCGCGCGGCCCTTTCACGACCGGGACTGTTTGCTCCCGTTAGGCAGCCCGGACCGTGGCGAGGAACTTTTCCACTTCGGCTTTGAGCCGATTGCTCTCGTTCGAGAGCGATCTCGCGGAGGATAGCACCTGTGACGAGGCCGAGCCGGTCTCGCTGGCGCCGCGGTTGACATCAGTGATGTTGTTGGCGACCTGTGCGGTACCCTTGGCAGCCTCCCCGACGTTGCGCGAAATTTCCTGGGTGGCCGCCCCCTGCTCTTCAACGGCCGCCGCGATTGTGGAGGAAATCTCCGAGATTCGCCCGATGGTGCCACCGATTTCCTTTATCGCCGCCACCGACTCCTGCGTCGCCGACTGCATGCCGGAGATCTGCGAGCTGATCTCCTCGGTTGCCTTGGCGGTCTGAGCGGCGAGCGCCTTGACCTCTTGAGCCACGACCGCGAAACCCTTTCCGGCCTCGCCGGCGCGCGCCGCCTCGATGGTGGCGTTGAGGGCCAACAGATTGGTCTGCTCGGCGACCGATGTGATCAGCTTCACCACGTCGCCGATGCGCGACGCAGCCTTCGACAGTTCATTGATGCGCTCGTCGGTGTGCTCCGCCTGCCGCACCGCCTCGCCGGCGATCTTGCTGGACTCCTGCACCTGCCGGCCGATCTCCCTCACCGAGGAGGTCATTTCCTCGGTGGCGGAGGCGACTGACTGGACGTTGGCGGAGGCTTCCTCCGACGCCGAGGCCACAACGGTGGAGAGCTGCTGGGTGGTATCGGCCGTCTTGGTGAGCGTGTTGGCGGCAGCCTCAAGCTCAGTCGCGGCGGATGATACGGTCTCGATGATACTGCCCACCGCAGTCTCAAACGCATCGGCGAGCGCCTGCATAGCAGCCTTACGCTCGGCTTCGAGACGCTCCTCGACGGCGCGTTTCTCGGCCGCTTCGCGCTCTTCGGCGCTCTTTTTCTCGGCGGCGGCTCGCATTTCAGCCTCGCGTTGTTCAGCCTGCAGCTTCTCCATGCGCACCAGATTGTCGCGGAACGTCTGCGCCGCGCGCGCATTGTCGCCGGCCTCGTCACCGCGATCCGTAAACGGGATATTGACGTTCTTGTTGCCATTGGCGAGTTCGAGCAGCACTTTGGCGATCACGCGAATCGGATGCGCGATCGCACCGCCGATCAGCCAAGCCAGCACGAGGCCGAGCAAGAGCCCGCCGACCGAGAGCACCAGGATGAAGGTGTTGGCCCAGGCGATCAGGCCCTTGACCTCCTGATCGGTCTGCTGGTTCTCGGCGGTGAGTTCCGCTTTCATGGCCTCGGCATTGGCCGCAATGGCCCGTGCGTTCGTGCGCATCTCGCCGTTGAGCAGTTTTTCGATCTGCTGGACCTGATGCGCCGCTTTGACGAAAGTCTCGTAGTATTTGTCGCCGTTCGCCTTGAGCTGATCGAATTGGCGGCGCAGCCCAGCGTCTACAATCGACTTATCGAGCGCGGCCATGACGGCATTGAGATCGGTGAACGCCTTCTCGGCAGCGGTGAAGAACTGCGGATCATTGCGGGTCAGCATTTTCTCGCCGTTGAGGCGAAGTTGCATGACGAGCTTGATGGCCTCACTGACCAATATGCCGCTATTGCTGTTACCGCCCTGGGTCGCGACACTCTTCTGCAACTGCTCCAAATCCACCCGCAGCTTCTGCCCGACCGGATCAAGCACATCCTTAACGAGCTTTGCCTGTTCCCTTCGCATCGGCGCGAGCTTGTCAAAATCCTTGGAGTAGACATCGAATTGCGCAGCCATCTCCCTTATCTTGGCTTGGCGCGCCGGAATAACGATGATTTGCTGGGCCCTTGCGATGCGGTCGCGCACGACGTCCCGCGACTTTTCCGCGGAGGCGAAATTCTCCTCCAGGTCATTCGAGAGTTCGCCGATGTAGCGCCGGAACGCCAGGAACTCGCGATCAAGTTCGCCGACGGTGTTATTGATCCGGGCCTTGCGCGAAAAATCTCCGAAGCTGTTTTCGACCGACCCGAACTCCAGATACGCAAGAGCCGAGATGATGGCGGTGATCGCCAGCACAACGGCGAAGCCGATCATGATCTTGGAGTTGATCTTGCGATTGTGAAAGATGTTGAGAACAGATCCCGATTTCCGGTCGGTCATCGTGGCTTGCTCATTCGACATGGGGTTGGCTCCTCGAAAATTAGTTCGCTTCGATCAGGAAGCGGCGGTTGCGGCCCTGAAGGGGTCGGGCGTTATTGGGAAAGAGCCCGGCGAATTGCTTGATCTGCTCCGTCGAGGCCTCGATGGGGTCCCGGAACACGGTCCAGGTCAGCCCCTCCGAGCACGGCGGCGTCGTGAGGGATCCCATGTAGCGGAAATAGCTCGTACTGCCCGGCAGCAACGCGGCAGGGTCGATGGAGCCGTTCGCGCGCAGCTCCGGCCCTTCCTGACGGGGCATCGCATCCCAGATAGATTGCAGGACGGGATTTTTCTCGCCCGGCCTGATGAACACACCGACAACCGCGAAGTCGCCGGCGCTGGAGCGATGCACAAAATGGCACTCGAGATCGAACCGCCGGCCCGACAACAGGTGCTCGCTCGGATGGTGAAAGTGGAACTGCTGCAGTTCGTATCGGGTGCCGCCGATCGCGCAGGTTGAGCCGGCATCGGCATTGATCTGGATCGTGTGACCGTTATTGACGATCCTCAGCGGCAACGGCCTGTAGTCCAACGCCACGATGCCGGCGTCACCTCTCATTGCGCCGCTAAGATCGATCGGCGTCTGCTCAAGACCAAGCTGGCAGGCCTTAAAATCTGGCTGTAACTCGCCCCAATGCTCAGGGCCGGTGTCGCCCTCATAGCTCCAGCGCGCCACGCCTGAAGTCGCAAGGCTTTCCGCCCCGAATGCGCCGCTCCCGGCAAGGCAATACGCGCAGCCCAATGTCGTCAGACGCAAAAACCCGCGTCGTTCGAGTTTCATGTCTCCTCCTGTTGCTGAGTGCGCCGGCGTGATCGGGACGAGGGAGATGGAGAGTCCGAAGCTCCTCCTCGGTCGAACCCTGGACTGACGCGGAATTCGATCGCTGGCGGTGTCCCCTTAGGTGGACGATCCGAAGATTCACTAGGGAAAGGCGCCCGCGATCGCGCGACCAAACATCCGCAATCACCTGGCTCAGCCGATCGGGAATCGCTCGGTGGCTAAATTCAGCCTAAATTGCGCCATTCGTGTAAAGACTACGTTAATTCGGCGCCTAATCCGCGGGCATAATCTCTGAACTTTTGCATCAAGTGCCGGCGTCATTGCCGGGCACGTCGCGGCAACCGCCCCCGACCCTCCCCGCAAAGGGGAGGGGAGGAGTTTGCGGGCGACTGCAGCTTAACGCTTAAGGGGATAAGCGCGGCGACTCCCGAAGTTGGCAGGCGCTTCAACCTGAGCGCAATCCGCTCAAGCGCACTGCGTAATCGCCGCCAGGCCGGGGCCTCACTTGAGTTGATCCGCGACCTTCTCGATGCCAGCCTTCGCACAGGCCTCCTCTTTCGGCTGTCCGCCCACGGCACCGCTCAGGCCGACACCACCGATCGTCTCTTCGCCAACATTAATGGGCATTCCGCCGCCGAGCGGGATCACCTCCGCTAGCTGGCGTTGTCCTGCATTGTTGGTCTCGGTGTTTTTTGCCCATTGCGCGGAGGGCTGGCGGAACGTGCGCGCCGTGTATGCCTTGCGGCGGGCGAGCTCGATGTTGTGCGGACTGGCGTTATCGCCCTGGAGGAAGACGCGCAGCCGGCCGGCGCGGTCGACCACTGCCACCGAGGTCCTGGTGCCGCACTCGGCGAGCGCCGCTTCTGCGATCGTCAACGCCATGCGGAGCGACACGTCGCGCTCCACCAGAACCTGCGCGCTCGCGGCGCCGGGCACAACAATCATTGCTCCGACAGCCGCCACGGCGGCCAAACGAGACAACATGGCTTTCCTCCTTTGATTTGCGAAATCATTCCAACCTGTGACTATGGTCTCCGGGCTGCGCGCGGTGCGCCCCCAACCGCCATAGTTACCCGGAAATCCGCGATGCACCAAACGTTCTCGCCGCACGAATCTTCAATTCGCGATGCGATCATGCGGCTTTGCAGACCGTTCGACGATGCCTATTGGCTCGCCAGGGACCGCACGGGCGGCTTTCCGCAGGATTTCTTCCAGGCTTTCGCTGCGTCGGGGTGGCTCGGCATCTGCATTCCGGAAGCCTATGGCGGCGCACAGCTTGGCATCACGGAAGCCGCCGTCATGATGCAGACGATCGCGCAATCGGGCGCCGGACTTTCCGGCGCCTCGGCCTTGCACATGAATATTTTCGGGCTCAACCCGGTGGTGAAATTCGGCACCTCGGAGCAGAAGGCCCGCATGCTGCCGCCGCTGGTCGCCGGACGGGACAAGGCTTGCTTTGCAGTCACCGAGCCCGATGCCGGCCTCGACACCCTCAACCTCAAGACCCGCGCCGAACGGGTCGGCAATCGCTACGTCGTGTCGGGCCAGAAGATCTGGATTTCCACCGCGCAAGTGGCCACCAAGGTGCTGCTTTTGGCACGCACCACGCCGACCGACCAGGTTGCAAAGCGCACTGAAGGCCTGAGTCTGTTTTATACCGACCTCGATCGGCGCTACGTCGACGTGCGCGAAATCGACAAGATGGGGCGTAAAGCAGTCGACTCCAACGCGCTTTTCATCGACGGCCTGCCGGTGCCGCTCGAGGATCGGATCGGTGAGGAAGGCAAAGGCTTCGAAGTCATTCTCCACGGCATGAATCCGGAGCGGATATTGATCGGCGCCGAAGCCGTCGGTCTGGGGCGCGCGGCCCTCGCCAAAGCGGTTCACTATGCGGGCGAGCGCGAGGTGTTCGGCCGCACGATCGGGCGCAACCAGGCGATCCAGCATCCCCTGGCAGCCTGCTGGATGCAGCTCGAGGCCGCGAATCTGATGGCATTCCGAGCCGCCGCACTTTACGATGCAGGCGAACCCTGCGGGGCGGAGGCGAACGCCGCCAAATACCTCGCCGCGGAGGCAGCGTTCAAGACCTGCGAGACCGCCGTCATGAGCCACGGCGGCATGGGCTACGCGAAAGAATTCCATGTGGAGCGTTACCTGCGTGAATCGCTGATTACGCGAATCGCCCCGGTGACGCCGCACATGATCCTGAACTTCATCGCCGAAAAGGTGCTCGGCCTGCCGCGGTCGTACTGAGGAAAAGGCCTCTAGGGCGGGCAAAAATCGCCCAACGCGCGGGTAGCCCGAATGCCTCTCGCGATTCTTGCCCATGCAGCCGCCCCTCCCTAACCTGCTTGCGCTGCCCGCGGGGGAGGGAGGGTGCGCGTGGCATCGCGCCACAGGCCGCGTGCATGAGGACCCGTCGACCACAACGACGCCCCCTGCGGGCTTATGCATTTCAATTGACGAAGCGCGCTCCGACTGTTGGTATCATCTCGCCGTATGGGCAGGAGGATCTCAAATGCGAAGCATCTTCGCGGCCGCGGTCGGCCTCGCGCTCTCGGTGGCCGCGCATGCGCAGGACAACTGGCCGCAGCGCCCCGTGACGCTGGTGGTGCCGTTTGGCGCCGGGGGCTCTGCTGATCTAACGGCGCGCATTCTCTCGACCCACCTGCAGGCGCGGCTGGGCACGCCGTTTGTCATCGACAACAAGGGCGGCGCGGGCGGCAGCATCGGTGCGGGCTTCGTCGCCAAGGCGCCCAATGACGGCTACACGCTGCTGGTCGGCACTATCAGCTCGAATGCCATCAATGCCGCGCTCTACACCAAGCTCGCCTATGATCTCGACCGGGATTTTCAGCCCGTAACCCTGCTGGCGCGGTTTCCCAACCTATTGTTCGTCAACCCGAAACTTCCCGTCACCTCGGTGCCCGAACTCATCGCTTATCTCAAGGCCAATCCCGGCAAAGCGAACTACGGCTCGTCCGGCATCGGCACATCATCGCATCTTTCGTCCGTCATGTTCGCACTCGCGACCGGAACCGAGATGACGCACATTCCGTTCCGCAGCACCAGCGAAGTCGTCAATAGCATGCTGGGCGGCCACATCGATCTCGGCATCGACAGCATGACGACCATCATTCCCCACGCGCAGTCTGGCGCCGTGAGGGCGCTGGCGGTGACGACGCCGCAGCGCAATCCATCCACCCCGAACCTGCCGACCATCGGTGAGACGCTGCCGGGCTATGAAGCCACCGCCTGGCAAGGCCTGTTCGCGCCGGCCGGGACCCCTCGGCCGATCGTCGATCGACTCGCAGCCGAAGTGAAGCGCATTCTGGAAACACCTGAGGTCGCCTCCTCGTTTACGGCCGTCGGTGCCGAGCCGGCCCCGATGCCGCCCGATGCGTTTGCGGCGTTTACCCGCGCCGAGCGTGCGAAGTGGAAAGAGATCGTGAGAGCTTCCGGCACCCGCGTCGACTGACGCCAGGTTCCGAACAGCCATGACCGCCGATCGTCCTCGCCCGGCGAATTCGCTCGTTGGCAGCGCGATCGAGCGCGTCGAGGATCTGCGCTTTCTTCGCGGTAGAGGCCAATACGTGGACGACGTGAGCCCGGCGGGGCTCCTGCATGTCGCGATCCTCCGCAGCCCGATCCCCCATGGCCGTATTCGTGGAATCGATCGCACCTCGGCATTGGCGCGCTCTGGCGTACGTGCCGTCATCACGGCAGCCGATATCGGCGATGTCCCCAAAATTCCGCTGCGGCAGGAGCAGCTCGAAACGTTCAAGCCGTTCGAGCAACCCGTGATTGCGGCCGGCAAGGTGCGGTATGTTGGCGAACCCGTTGCGGTCGTTGTCGCTGATGACGCCGCCATCGCGGAGGACGCTGCCGAGACCGTAAAACTCGATATCGAGGAATTTCCGGTTGTTATGAATTGCGAGGAGACCGACAGCAGCGGGGCCTTGCTGTTCGACGCCGACACGAATGTCGCCGGTACGCTGACTGCTGTGAAAGGCGACGCTGACGCGACGTTTCGAAACGCCGCTTATGTGCGCGCCGAGCAGTTCAAGGTGCAACGCCACACGGCGATCCCGATGGAGCCCCGCGGATTGGTGGCCGAGTGGCGCGACGGACAGCTCACCCTTTTCGGTGCCGCCAAAGTAGCATTTCCCAATCGCCGCATATTGGCGGCGCAGATGAGGATCGCGGAAGACGCGATCCGCATGGTGGAAAACGATATCGGCGGCGGCTTCGGGGTACGGGGTGAGTTCTATCCGGAGGATTTTTTGATCCCTTTTGCGGCGCGGTTTGCCGGCCGCCCGGTGAAATGGATCGAGGATCGGCGCGAGCATCTCCTCGCCTGCAATCACGCCCGCGACGTTGCCTGCGTACTCGAGATCGCCTGCGCCCGCGACGGCACGATCACGGCGCTGCGCGGGCACGCAAAGGTGGATGTGGGTGCCTATGTCCGCACCAATGGGGCGACCGGCGCGCGCAACACGGCGCAAATCCTGTCGGGCCCTTATCGCGTGCCCAACATCCACATCGAGGTGTCGCTTCACCTCACCAACAAGACGCCGGTCGGAACCTATCGCGGACCCGGTCGCTTCGAGGCTGATTTTTTTCGCGAACGCCTCTTCGACATGGCGGCGCGCGATCTTGGCATAGAGCGCGCGGAGTTCCGACGCCGCAATCTCGTCACCGAAGCCGAGATGCCGTATCGGCTCGCCAAGGTCGAAGAGCTTAACCTCGATACTGCGACCGACAGCGGCGACTACCGCAAAACGTTCGAGTGTTGCCTTGCGGAAATCGGCTGGGCCGCGAAGGCGCCGCTGCAGGGCAAGTCAATCGGCGGTCGTTATCATGGTCTCGCCGTGGGCTGCTATTTCGAGGGCGGCGCTTCCGGTCCGCGCGAGAACGCGCGGCTGGTACTAGAACACGACGGCAGGGTTTCGGTCCACGTCGGCTCGTCGGCCAATGGACAAGGGCTTGAAACCGCATTCGCCCAGATTGCGGCGGACGCGCTCGAAATCCCGATGTCGCGGATTCGCGGCGTCTTTCACGGCTCCACTGACCTGTTGCCCGAAGGGTTTGGCACGTACAGCTCGCGTTCCGTCGTGATGGGTGGCTCCGCCATTTTGGCTGCTGCCGCGAAATTGCGCGAGATGATCCGGGCTGCGGGGGCGCGGCGCCTGGGCTGCGAATCTCAAGATGTCCAGATCGTGGAAGGCAGTGCCCGGGCAGCTGGCGAATCTGTGTCGCTCGCTGAGCTTTCGACTCGCTTCTGCCTTGAGGGAGAAGGTGCCCTGGCAGCTGACGGCACTTTTGCAAGCCCCCATCGCACTTACAGCTACGGCGCCCATGCGGCGCATGTGGCGGTGGATCCCGCCACCGGACATGTCGAAGTGATCGATTACGTTGCGGTCGAGGACGTGGGTCGCATCATCAATCCAGCAATGCTGCGCGGCCAGACGATCGGCGCCATCGTACAGGGCCTCGGCGGCACATTTCTGGAGCATCTGGTTTATGACGAGCACGGTCAACTCCTCACCGGCTCGCTTGCCGATTACTTGATGCCGGCCGCTGACAGTTTTCCCGTCGTCCGTGCGGTCGCGTTTGAGGAGAAGCCGGCTCCGCACAATCCGCTCGGCGCCAAGGGTGCAGGCGAAGGCGGTATCATTCCGGTCGGCGGGGTGATTGCGAATGCGGTCGCGGCCGCCTTGCGCCCCCTCGGCGTCGAGCCGCGCGAACTGCCGCTGTCGCCACCGAAGGTTTGGGAGATGATTGTGCGCGCACGGGGTTCGTAGGGTGCGCAAAATCGCTGATGTTGGCATTTTGCCAATCCAATCCGAGTGCCATCGCGAGGGCCAGCGTGGAGCTGTAATGGACATCCGAATCATACGCCCACGCGTTTACGACGCAGACGCATAGGCATGCGCAAACGGTTACGGAGAGCCTGAACTGTCGCATTTGGAGTCTCGTCGGCGATTCCGGAGTTTGTCTACGATAGCCACGGTCCTGAAAGTTTGCATCGCCGCTCCCACTCGCTCCGTGATGGCCGGCACGAGACGATGCGGGGCGGAACCGCGCCATGTGAAGAGGGTTGAATATCTGTCACGCGGCGGAAAATGCCGAGCGTATTGTGCAGGAGAGCACGATGAAGCACAGAACAATTCAAGATGTGAACGACTTCGCGCGGGTCTACCCTGAGGAGACCCCCGAGGAGGCGTATTCCGTACGCGAGATGCGCCGCACGCGATTGGAGCGCCTCGCAGATCTGATTGAGCGGCACAATGGAACTATCCAGCTGTTATCTCGTGTTGAATATGCACCGGAATCCGAGAGGCGGGTGCTGCGGGCGGATCATTCGCCGCTCACAATCGCTTACGAGGACGGGGCCTTTCGTGCAGAAGGGCTTGCAGGGGACCGGCTTGAGGACGTGGAACGCTTTTTCGACCTCACCCCACGACAATCGCATCACCTGCTTTGCGATTGTCACTACGGGATGACAGTGACTCCGGAAGTGGTTGCATACCGCGTCCGCGAGATTGCCCGCAGGCCAACTCTTGGCGAGCTGTGGCGCCGATTCCGGGACCGGGTTGCGGCGCTCCTCCAGCGCTGAGCGTTCGTCCGACGCTCAGGCGTGGCGAAACCATCCGAGCGATACCGCCGCGCCTGCATCAGCCCAAGAGATCGGAGGGATTGGACAGTCCGAGGCGGAAGCGTGACTGCAAACATTCCGCCACGCTGTGGGTACGGGCATGCGCGCCGCACCTCCGAGCGTGCGGGGTTGGATATCGTCAACAAAGGCGGGACGGGATGGTGGTAACCCGCGGGTTTCTACGTTCGTGAGTAGAACCGTCAGGTATTAATATAACATATATGATTTCATCATATCGTGAAATATCAGCTGCATGTGCGGATCTGCTGTTCAATGGGTGTCGACCTCTCCAGCCCAATTCTGATCGTTGACGACACGGTCTCGGTACGCCGCATTCTTACCTCTCTGGTGAAACGGATAGGCTTCACGAAAGTCGACGTGGCCGATGACGGAACCGATGCGCTCTTCAAATTGGGCGCAAGAAAATACGGCCTCGTGATTTCAGATTGGCAAATGCAACCGATGGATGGCTATGCCCTCCTCAAAGCAATGCGATCCGACAAGGCACTTGAGGAGATACCTTTCATAATGATTACGGTTCATTCCGAAATCGAGAAAGTGGTTGCCGCCAGGAATGCCGGCGTGAACGGCTTCATTTCGAAGCCGTTCACAGCCAAGACGCTCAGGGATAAAATTGTGCAGGCATGGGAGTATCGTCCCCGGCAGAGCAATTCAGCCTTGCAGGCCCCAGATGCGCTCGATTGGCTATAAAGTTGAAAGATCCCGGCAGGGTGTGATCAGAACGCAACTTTGTCGCCACCCTTCAAATGAAGGATTTCGCGCGCCTCATCGGGGCTCGCAATTTCCAAGCCCAGGCCCTCGATGATCTGGCGCGCCTTGCGGACCTGCTGGGCGTTGGACTCAGCGAGCTTGCCGGGGCCGATCCACAGCGAATCTTCCAGGCCGACCCGCACGTTGCCGCCCATTGATGCCGCCATGGCGGCGATCGGCATCTGATTGCGGCCGGCCCCCAGCACAGACCACCGGTAATTTTCGCGGCCAAACAGCCGGTCAGCGGTACGACGCATGTGCATCACGTCCTCCGGATGGGTCCCGATGCCGCCCAGGATGCCGAATACCGATTGCACGAACAGAGGCGGCTTTACGAGACCGCGTTCGAGGAAGTGCGCCAGATTGTAGAGGTGCCCGATATCGTAGCATTCGAATTCGAATCTCGTGTCGTTGTTTTGGCAGGTCCTGAGGACAAATTCGATGTCTCGGAATGTGTTGCGGAAGATGAGGTCGCGCGTGCCCTCCAGGTAGGGCTGCTCCCAGTCGAACTTGAAGCTCTTGTAGCGGCCAAGCATGGGGAACAGCGCAAAATTCATCGAACCCATGTTGAGGCTAGCGACCTCGGGCTTGAACACTTCGGCGGGCTTCACGCGTTCCTCGACTCGCATCGTGGGCGAGCCGCCTGAAGTCAAATTGATCACCGCATTACAGCGCTGCTTGATGATCGGCAGGAATGGGGCGAAGGCCTCCGGTCGCTGATCGGGCCTTCCGGTCTGCGGATCGCGGGCATGCAGATGCACGATCGCGGCGCCGGCCTCGGTGGCGCCGATCGCGGCCTCGGCGATCTCTTGGGGAGTGACCGGCAGATAGGGCGACATCGTCGGGGTGTGGATCGAGCCCGTGACCGCGCAGGTGATGATGACCTTGCTGGATGTCGCCATGGTGAAACTTCCTCCTGGATGCATTATCGGTTGTATCGGGACGACGGAGAGCGCGCCGGCATCATTCGGCGGGGGCCCGCGGAATTTTTCAGGACGGCTAACCGCTTCGAGTTTCGGAGGAAAATGCTCCATGGTCGACGACGGGTCAATATTTTCAAAAAAACGTTGAACCCCCTGATCGGCCCGCGACACCAATGTTTGTCGAGACCATTATCCCCAACTCGACAGGCCAAAAGGAACGTTGCCTATATCTGATCGATGCTGCGCCCCCCCATCCACCCTGCATCGATCTGATAGACCCCGCCCGGGCATCCCCTGTCCGGGCGGGCACTTTTTTGGCCTGGCTTGTGCGGCCGGCAAAATATCATCCAGCAGCGGTTGCGGTTGCACACTCGCCGCGAGCAATTTGGCCAAACCGAACCAGGGGAACAGGCCCGCCCGCTTCGTATAGGAGAATGCACCCGAACGCACCACGCTGCCCCCCCGGCGGTTTTTCCAAGCATGGATGCCCCATCCATCTTGCCAGTTGAGTGGACCGACCCGATCGCGCAATGTGGCGCTGTTTTGCGCCTGGCGCGACTGCCTCGCGCCAGTGAGCAAGTTGCGGGCGGAGTCTCATGATGAAAAAAGGGTTGCGGTCGCGTCTCGCCCAGTATGGCGATGAGGAATTTGCATTGTTCCTGCGCCGCGGCTTTCTGAAGGGAGCAGGCTTTACGGACGATGCGCTCGATCGCCCGATTGTGGGAATTCTTTCCACTGCCTCGGATTTCAATCCGTGCCATGCCACCGCGGGCCGGCTGGCCGAGGCAGCGGCGCGAGGAGTGCGGCTCGCAGGCGCGCTGCCTTTCGTGTTTCCGACTATATCGCTGCACGAGGCCTTCTCGTTTCCAACCTCGATGCTGCTGCGCAACCTCATGGCTATGGACGTCGAGGAAATGATGCGGGCGTTGCCGCTCGACGCCGCGGTGCTGATCGGGGGCTGCGATAAAACCATCCCGGCCGAGCTGATGGGGGCCATCAGCGCCGACGTGCCGGCTGTCGTGTTGCCGGTCGGTTCCATGTTGGCGGGCCATCACGAGGGCGCCCGTCTCGGGGCCTGCACGGACTGTCGCCGGCTGTGGGCCGCGTTCCGGGCCGGCAAGCTCTCGGGTCCCGACCTCGACCGCGCCCATGACCAGCTCATGCCGACTTCGGGCACCTGCATGGTGATGGGCACGGCGTCCACCATGGCGTGCATTGCCGAGACCCTCGGCTTTACGCTACCGGGCGCCGCGACCGCGCCGGCGGTTTCGTCCGACCGCATCCGCATCGCGGAGGCGACCGGCAAGCGCGCCGCCGAGATGGCGGTTGCGGGCGGACCGACGCCGCGCCAGATCATCAGCCGCGCCGCGCTGCGCAACGCGTCGGTGGTCTTGCAAGCGACCAGCGGCTCTACCAACGCGATCGTGCACCTTGCCGCCATCGCGGGGCGCGCAGGCTTGCCCTACGACCTTGCGGAGCTCGATGCCGTCGGCCGTGAAACGCCGGTGCTGCTCAACTTGAAACCCGCCGGCAACTTCTTCATGGAGGATTTCCACGCCGGAGGCGGTCTGCCGGCGTTGTGGCGAAGGCTGCGCCACCACCTCGACCTTTCGGCCGCGACCGTGAATGGCGAAACCATCGGGGAAATCGTCGCGCGCTGGCCCTCCTGGGTGGATGACGAAGTGGTTCGGCCGATCGATCGCCCGATCTGCCCGAGCGAGGCGATTGCCATCCTGTCTGGTAGCTTGGCGCCTGGCGGTGCCGCCATAAAACTCGCCGCCGCGACGCCGAAACTGTGCAATCACCAGGGACCGGCGCTGGTATTCGAGTCACTCCGAGACCTTGCCGACCGCATTGACGATCCGGATTTGCCGGTGACGCCCGAACATGTGATGGTGCTGCGCAATGCCGGACCGATCGGCGCGCCCGGCATGCCGGAGGCGGGCGCCCTGCCGATTCCAAAAAAGCTCGGCGCGAAGGGCGTCACCGACATGGTGCGGATTTCCGACGCCCGCATGAGCGGCACGGCGTTCGGTACAGTTGTCTTGCACGTAGCGCCCGAAGCTTCCGCCGGCGGTCCGCTGGCGCTGGTGCGCGACGGTGACATCATCACGCTTGATTCCGCCAAGCGTCGCCTTGACCTCGAGGTCGATGCAGCCGAGTTGGCGAAGCGCCGCGCCACCTGGGAGCCGCCCGCCAAACCGGCGCGGGGTTACGCCCGGCTCTATGCCGAGCGGGTGACTCAAGCCGACAAGGGTTGCGATTTCGATTTCCTGAGCGGATAGATCGCATGCCGCTCGATTTGTCGCTCAACCTCGCCACCGTGCGCATGCAGTGGAAACTGCCGCAGGCCGTGGAGGCGGCGGCCCGTCATGGTTTTGTAGGTGTCGCGCCGTGGCGCGAGATGGTGGAGGAAACCGGCATTGCGGAGTCGGCGCGCATCTTCAAAGCAAACGGAGTGCGGGTCACCGGCTATTGCCGCGGTGGGCTTTTCGGGGCGGGTGGCCGCAAGAACCTCGGCGCCGCGATCGACGATAACAAGAGGATGATCGACGAGGCGGCGGCGATCGCGGCCGAAGGGATCGTCATCATTGCCGGCGGCCTTGCACCAGGGTCGCGCGATCTCTCCGACACGCGCGCGATGTTTGTGGAGGGGCTTGCCGCCGTGCTGCCTCATGCGCGGGCCTGCGGCATACCGCTCGCCCTCGAGCCGATGCATCCGATGTATGCGGCCGATCGCGGCTGCGTCACCACGTTGCGGGAGATGCTCGACATCGCCGATCTGTTGGGCAATGACGGGCTGGGCATCGCGATTGATACTTATCACGTGTGGTGGGATCCCGAGCTCGCTGTGCAAATCGCCCGCGCCGGCAAACGCATTATCGCGCATCACATCTGCGATTGGCTGGTGCCGACCCGGCACATGCTGACCGATCGCGGCATGATGGGCGATGGAGTCATCGATTTTCCGGCGATCCGCCGGATGGTCGAAGCTGCGGGCTACCACGGCGTCCAGGAGGTCGAGATTTTTTCCGACTACTGGTGGGGCCGGCCGGGCGATGAGGTTCTGTCGACGGCGGCCGAACGATTCAAGTCCGTGTGCCAGTAGCCCGGATGGCACAAAGAAGCGGCATCCGGGACCAGCCGTGCAGGTTTGCATCGGGCGGTTCCGGATATTCGCTTCCGCTCCATCCGGGCTGCGCCCAGTCGTCCAAAGATCACGTCGCTTTGCGGGCCGGGTGCATGAGCTTGCGGGCGTGCTCGAACGCTCGCCCGATCATCGGCCAGAACAGCAGCACCAGCGCCAATGTCGTAATGGTGCCGACGAGGCCGTTCGACCAGAACACCCGCAGATCGCCGGCTGCGCCGATCATCGAGAGCCGGAACGCATCCTCGGTCCGGCTGCCCAGCACCAGCGCGAGCGTGAGCGGGGCCAGCGGATAATCAAGTTTCTTGAATACGTAGCCGAGCAACCCAAACCCCAGCATTAGCCATATGTCGAACATCGCATTCTGGATCGCGTAGGCCCCGATCGCGCATGACACCACGATCATCGGCGCGATGGCAGCGAACGGTACCCGCAGGACGGCGGCAAATAGCGGAACGGTCGAGAGCACCAGCACGAGCCCAACGATGTTGCCGAGGTACATGGACGCGATGGTGCCCCACACGAACTCCTTGTGCTCGACGAAGAGAAGCGGGCCGGGATTGAGGCCCCAGACCAACAAGCCGCCAAGCAGGATTGCGGCCGTACCGGAGCCCGGAATGCCGAGGGCCAGCATCGGCAACAGAGCGGAGGTCCCGGCGGCGTGGGCGGCGGTTTCGGGCGCCAGCACACCGTCGATGCGGCCTTTGCCGAAGCTCTCTTTGTCTCGCGCAAAGCGCTTGGCGAGATTGTAGCCCATGAACGACGCCGCGATGGCGCCGCCGGGCGTGATGCCGAGCCAGCAGCCAATGAAGGCCGACCGCGTGATCGTGATCCAGTAGCGCGGCAACGTCTTCCAGGTTTGCCATACGACTTTGGGATTGATGCGCGCCGCGTGGCCCCGCAATGCGAGGCTCTCCTCCATGGTCACGAGGATTTCGCTGATGCCGAACAGTCCGATGACCGCGACCAGGAAGTTGATCCCGCGCAACAGGTCGGTGAAGCCGAAAGTCATGCGCAGCTGACCCGATACGGTGTCCATGCCGATGCCGGTCAGGAGCAGGCCGAGGGTCAGGGAGATGACGATCTTGTGCTTCTCCTCGCGGCCGAGGCCCACGAATGAGCAAAAGGTAAGAAGGTATACGGCGAAGAATTCCGGAGGTCCGAATTTCAGCGCAAAATCCGCGATGCGCGGTGCCAGGAAGGTGATGAGGATGACGGCGACCAGCGAGCCGATGAAGGAGGAGGTGAACGCGGCCGTGAGCGCTTGGGCGGCTTGGCCTTTCTGGGCCATCGGATAGCCGTCGAAGGTGGTGGCGACTGACCATGCTTCGCCCGGAATATTGAACAGGATCGACGTGATGGCGCCGCCGAACAGCGCACCCCAATAGAGGCAGGACAGCATTACGATCGCGGAAGTCGGATCCATCGAGAAAGTCAGCGGCAATAAGATTGCAACTCCGTTCGGACCGCCGAGACCGGGCAGCACCCCGACGAAAACGCCGAGGATGAGACCCACCATCATCAGGGCGAGCTTTTGGACGGTCATCAGGGTCAGGAACCCCTGAAGCAATAGTTCAAATGCCTCCATCGGGCTCCTCGCCGGGCTGTTCTAGAATCCGAAGACCGCTTCCAGCGGTCCCTTCGGCATGATCACGTTGAAAGCGATCTCGAAAGTGAGAAACATCGCGGCGGCGAACAGGAAGCTGGTGAGAACCGATTTCCAAAGGGCCATGCCGCCGATCCACCACATGAATCCTGCCACCAGCAGAAAGCTTGCCACGTAAAGCCCGAGAAACTCAGTCACGATGACGAAAGCCAAAGTTGGGACGAACACCTGCATGACGCGGACAAACTGATGGCGGGTAATGAATCCGTCCGCCGTATGTCCCGACGCCGCGAACAGGCGAGCCAATCCAAAAATGCACGCGGCTCCCATCAACACTGAAAGGTAGAACGGGAAGTAGCCAGCCTGGGGGCCGTCATCGCCCCAAGCGTTGCCAACCCGAGCGCTGTCCCATCCGAGCAGGCAAGCGAGCGCCAGTAGCAGCAGCAACACGACGAGATCGACGCTGCGGGACTTTGCTATCGGACGATCGTCCTCCGGCGCGGGCTGGGCGTTCTGTTGCATGGCTTTTGACCGAGAAGAATGGGGTTCAAGCGCAGCGACTCTTCTCTTGTCGTCGTCTGGCTGGAGCGGACGATCCCGTGCGCCCTGCATGCGAGAAGCGCACAGATCGATGTCTTGATGCTGAAGGACGTGGGTTCGCCCGGTCAAGCCGGACGACGACACGCATCACCAAAGGCTGGAACTCAGTTCGTCGCCGAGACGAAACCCGCCTCCGTCATCAGCTGCTTATGCAGGGCTTCGTCCTGCTCCAGGAATTTCACCATGTCGGGGCCGGTGAGGAAGCTCGGCTTCAACGCCTGTTTTTCCATGTAGTCCTTATACTCAGCGGTGTTCGCGATTTTGCGGAACAGGTCAACATAGAACGCCGTCACATCGGGGGCAATTTTTCCGGGCAGGAAGATGCCGCGCAGCATTGTGTACTGCACATCGAGCCCCTGCTCCTTGCAGGTCGGAATGTCGGCCCAAGAGAGGTCGGGCGTGACTTTCGCCTTATATTCGATGCGCTCATTGTCGAAAATGCATAGCGCCCGCACCTGTCCGGCGCGCCAGACCTCGGCGTTTTCGGATGGATTGTTGACGTTGGCTTCGATGTGATTACCCACCAGCTGTGTGGCGGCTTCGCCGCCCGACTTGTACGGCAGGTAGTTGAACTTGGCGCCAGTCCGCTTTTCGATGAATGCAGTGAGGATCTGGTCTTCCCGCTTCGAACCGGTGCCTCCCATCTTGAAGGTGGGCGACGCGGCCTTCGCGGCGTCAGTAAATTCCTTGACGGTTTTGTATGGCTTGCCGGAGTTCACCCATAGCCCGAACTGGTCGAACGCCACGATCGATACCGGCGTCAGTTCGCGCCAGTCGAACGGGATCTTGGCTGACAGCGGCAACGTGTAGATCAGAGAGTACGCGATGAGAAAGCGGTTCGGGTCGCCTTGGCCGGCTTTCATGTACATAAGAGCTTCGGCTCCCGAGGCTCCACCCTTGAGTGACACGACCATGGGCTGTTTCATCAGGCCGTTCTTCTGCACGGCCACCTGAAGCATGCGCGCCATCTGATCAGAGGCGCCGCCGGCGCCGGCCGCGACCACGATTTCGACCGGCTTGGCGGGCTCCCATGCGTGCGCCGGGAGGCCCAGCGCCAGGACCGCAAAGGTGACGCCGCCGTATAAACGCAAACGAGTGCTAGTATTGGCCATTTTCCTCTCCTTGACGCTTCCTCGGCGTCCGCCTGACGGCTGGGTTCGTTTTCTTAAGATATTTTGCGCGTTTGTACGGCCCATTCAAGGGCAAAACCGACGCAACTGCGGAACCCCGATGCGGTCTCTCTAAGTGGCAATGCAGCGTTCGAGCACGCGCGCAACATGCACGGCCTCCCGGCCGGTACCATCCTTGATCTGGTGGCGGCAGGACGTGCCGTCGGCAACCACGATGGCATCAGGGGGTGCTTTTCGCACTGCCGGCAAGAGCGACAACTCGCCCATGGCGAGGGAAACGTCGATGGTCCGCGCGTGGTAACCGAAGCTGCCGGCCATGCCGCAGCAACTCGACTCGATCGTGCCGACGTCCAGATCCGGAATGAGCTTCAACGTGGCCTCAACTGCTCCCATGGCGCCAAACGCCTTTTGGTGGCAGTGACCGTGCAGCAGGGCCCGGCTACGCATCGGGGCCAGTGGCAACGCGAGCCGTCCCGCATCGGCCTCACGCGCCAGAAACTCCTCGAACAACAAGGCTTGATCCGCGATACGCCTGGCTCGCTTGTCCCTCGTCATGGCAGGGATTTCGTCGCGGAAGGAGAAGATACAGCTCGGCTCCAGTCCCACGATCGGTAAGCCACGTGCCACCAGAGATTCGAGAGCCGCAATCGTTCGCTCAGCCTCGCGGCGCGCCTCGTCGACTCGGCCGATCGCAAGGAAAGTCCGGCCGCAACACAGCGGGCGATGCGAGCCATCGGACGGCGTTGCCACGTTCACACTATAGCCGCCCGCGTCCAGCACCCTTACGGCGGCGCGAAGATTTTCGGGCTCGAAATAGCGGTTAAAGGTGTCCGCGAAGAGAACGACGTCGCGCTTGCCTTCACCTCCCCCTGCAGGGGGGAGGTCGGCCCGCGTTAGCGGGCCGGGAGGAGGTGCACCCCACCCCGGACTGCCTTCGGCAGTGCGACCCTTCCCGTTCAGGGGAGGGTGAGCCGCCTCCCCGACCCTCCCCCGCATGCTATGGAGGGAGCCGTCCTGATCCCGAAACCAATCACTGCGCCAGCGCGGCAGACTGCGGCGGGCCGAAAACCCCGCTATGCGCTCCGATAGCGCGGGAGCGCCCGGCAGGCCGTCGCGTAAATTGAACAGCCAGGGAACGCGCGCTGCTGCTGGCGCGTAGCGCGGCAGGTAACCGACCAGCCTCTCGTGTAGCGAGAGGCCGTGCTTCGCGGCCCGTGCTGCCAA
>Ga0070734_10000943_pt1 | contig 48732 bp, 41 predicted proteins | sample Coa_R1_8_FD_66444 | JGI IMG/M metagenome (GOLD analysis project Ga0070734, IMG submission 66444) | Surface soil microbial communities from Centralia Pennsylvania, which are recovering from an underground coalmine fire - Coalmine... | ecosystem: Environmental > Terrestrial > Soil > Unclassified ...
GAAGATGTGGCGGCATTGGTAGCGTTTTGGTTCGGTCATGATGGGTACCCCCCCTGGTGGACGTAAGGTCTCAAAGTCTTCGAAAGAAATGGTTTAGGTCTGGACTTCTGGTCTGTGGGTTAAATGCGAAGAGCCCCCGGCTTTCGCCTGAGGGCTCTTTTTGTGTCTGGTTCTATTTTAGCGGGTGGAGGGGAATGATTCGGCACGGGGATGTGCTTTGGAATGTGGAAGATAAGTGGGTTGGGGGCTTGACAAGGTTTTGGGCTGGGACAGGAAGGCATACTCCAGGGGCTAAAGCCCCTTTTCTTGCTCGAGGAGAGAGACCCAAGGCTGAAGCCTTGGGGTTCCTAGATGCAACGGCAACTACAACGACAACGGCAGAAGCAGATCCCTGCGGGATGACAACCCAAAGAACAAGCGACAGCAAAAGCTGGCTGGGGGAAGACATACTTTCCCACCGTTTGGGGATGCGGTCGGGCTCCGGAGTTGGGGTATGGCTGCAGGCATCAGCCAGAGATGGGCGTAGCGGCTTTGGTCTTGTGGGCGTCCTTTACGGCGATTCCCTGGACTTCGAAGTGGGTGTCGAGGAGGAGCCTGGGAGCGCCGATGAATGCGCGTGCGGGGTAGGGAGGCTGGAAGTATTGCACGTAGATGCTGTTGAAGGTCGCGAAGGCTGAGAGGTCTGTGCAGTAGACCGTTACGGAGACGAGATCGTCCATGAGCATGTGCGAGGCCTGGATGGTGCGCTGAAAAGCGTCCATCATGACGCGTGCCTCGGATTCGAGGTCTGCGGGACGTTTGCCGGTCGCGAGATCGATGCCCAGATGTCCGCTGACGTAGAGGGTGTCGCCTAGCAAGAGGCCTGGGCTGAAGGGGTATTGGGGTGTGGCGAGTTCGATGTTAGACATGGGCGATGCTCCTTGCGTTGCATTTTTGAAACCCTGTTCGCCGAGGCATCACACATCGTCTCACGAGGCGCTGCCCCTGTTGCGGGAGTTTGCGAGGGCTTACTCGACGAACTGAAGCTGGCCTCGTTCGATGATCGAGTGTCGCGCTCCGGCGTCCTTCTGAGGGAAATCGGTTCGGTAGTGCGCGCCGCGGCTCTCTTGCCGTGCCAATGCCGAGGCTACGATTATGCTCGCGACGGTGTACAGATTTCGGGCTTCGATGGCGCGGCGGTAGGTTCCTCGTGGCATTGCGGCTGCCAGTGCGTCGAGGCCGCGCTGCGCCTGTAGCAGACCGGCGGCATCACGTAGTAGACCGGCGTGCTTCCACATCAGATCGCGTAGCTCGTTGATCCATTGCTCGGTTGCGGCTTCGTTGGTGATGCCTCGGGCGATCGTTGAAGGGGCAGGAAGTGGGTTTTCGCTTGCTGGCGGGGCGTCGGCGATCATTGCCTTGGCTGTGAGGGATCCAAAGACGAGGCCTTCGAGGAGGGAGTTGCTGGCGAGGCGGTTGGCTCCGTGGACGCCGGTGCAGGCTGCTTCGCCAGCGGCATAGAGGCCGGGCAGGGATGTTCGGCCGTGAACGTCGGTGCGAATGCCTCCCATGAGGTAGTGGGCTGCGGGACGGACGGGGATCAGGTCTCTGCCTAGTTCGAGGTGATATTTTGCGAGGAACTTCGATATGCCGGGGAAGCGTGTGTGGAGGTCTTTCTTGACGTGGCGCATGTCGAGGTAGACGGGACCGTCCATGCCTTCGCGTGTGATGGCTCGGGCGACGACGTCGCGAGGGGCTAGTTCGAGCAGCGGGTGATAGCGCTGCATGAAGCGCTCGCCTGCGGCGTTGACGAGGTAGGCTCCTTCGCCGCGCAGGGCTTCGCTGAGGAGGAAGCGTGGGGCTCCGGGGGCGGCGAAGGCTGTGGGATGGAATTGGTAGAACTCCATGTCGCTGACTTGCGCGCCGGCACGGTAGGCCATGGCGATGCCGTCGCCGGTGGCTACGGCTGGGTTGGTGGTGTCGCTGTAGACCTGCCCTGCGCCGCCGCTGGCGAGGAGTACGGCTCGTGCGCGAATCACAATGAGGCCGCCTTCGCCGTCGAGCAGAGTGGCGCCGACTGCGCGGCCGTTTTCGAGAATGAGGTCGATGCTGGTGGCCCACTCCATCAGTTCGATGGATTTGATCTGGCGTGCGTGGCGGAGAAGGGAGACGGCGATCTCTTTGCCGGTTGCGTCGCCGTTGGCGTGCAGGATTCGTGAGCGGCTGTGTGCGCCTTCCATAGTCAACATGAGCTCGCCGTTTTCGCGATCGAAGGCGGTGCCCCACTGAAGGAGTTCGTCGACGCGCTGCGGGCCTTGTTCGACGAGGACTGACGCGGCTTCACGGTTTACGAGGCCGTCGCCTGCGGCTATGGTGTCTTCGAGGTGTAGCGCGATGTCTTCTTCGCCGCCCATGGCTACGGCGATGCCGCCTTGCGCGTAGGCTGTGTTCGACTCGGCTAGCTCTTCTTTGGTTACTACCAATACATGGCCCGCGTTGGCTAGGCGAATCGCAGCACTTAGGCCTGCGATGCCTGCGCCGATTACAAGAAAATCAACCTGATCCATACTTCGATGCTACTACTGGGCAACTCTTGCTGAATGCGTGCGATACGATGGAAGTATTGTGCCTGTGATCCCGCTCAAAACGCCCAGCGCTACTTACGACATTACGATTGGTTCCGGTCTTCTTCGTACGCTTTCTTCGCGTATTGCGAAACTTAACACGGGGAAGGCGTTTCGGCCTTTCGTTGTTACGTCGCCTGAGATCTGGGGGCTGTGGCATTCGCAGTTTTTGGCGTCTTTCAAGGAGCCGCCGGTTGCTCTTTTTCTTCCTGCCGGCGAGGCGCATAAACGCATGGCGGGTGTTGAGGCTCTTGCTCAGCAACTGGCTACGGCGGGAGCTGACCGCGACAGTCTTTTGATTGCGTTTGGTGGTGGAGTGATCGGGGACGTTACAGGATTTCTTGCAGCGATTTATATGCGGGGCATTCGGTATGTGCAGGTTCCGACTACGCTGCTTTCGCAGGTGGATTCGTCGGTTGGTGGGAAGACGGGCGTGAATCTTGTGGCTGGGAAGAATCTGGTTGGGAGTTTTCATCATCCGCAGGCTGTGTTCGCCGATACGGATTTGCTGCGTACTCTGCCAGCAGCTGAACTTCGTGCTGGGTTGCAGGAGTCGATCAAGGCGGGTGTGATTTATGATCCGCGGCTGTTTCGCTATCTTGAGCAGAATGCGGGGGCAGTGTTGTCGGGTGAGGCTGCTGCGCTGACTAAGGTTGTGGCCGCTTCGGTACGAGTGAAGGCGGATGTTGTCAGCAAGGACGAGCGCGAGTCGGGATTGCGCATGATCCTGAACTTTGGGCATACGATTGGCCATGCTATTGAGGCTGCGACGAATTACAAGCAGCTTCTGCATGGCGAGGCTGTTGGTTGGGGTAGCATTGCGGCACTTAATGTTGCGCTTGGACGCAGGATGATTACGGGGCAGCAGGCCGAACATATTACTGGACTGATTTTGCGGTATGGGCCTTTGCCTGCTTTCAAGGCGGATGCGGCGAAGCTTGTTGCGCTCACTTCCAGCGACAAGAAGACGCGCAGTGGAGTGAGGTCGTATGTGCTGCCTAGCGGTATCGGTACGACGCAGATCGTCAAGGATGTTACGGATGCGGAGCTTTTAGCTGCTACTGAATCGATGCTCCTTCTGATGCGTGCACATACGGCTAAACACGCGACGGGTGAACCGAAGAAACGTAAGTCATGATTGCCTCGATGCAACGCGAACCTGAACATCAATCGTCGACTGGGGCGCGGCCTGTTGGTGCGGCGGATGAGAGCACTGCGGCGGCGGCGGTTCAGGAGATGTTCGATACGATCGCGCCGAAGTACGATTTGCTGAACCATGTGCTCTCGGTTGGGCTTGATCGCTGGTGGTGGAGTCGGGCGGCGAGCGTCTTCCGGCCTGTTCTTCAGCGACCGAAGGCTGTGGCGCTCGATCTCTGCTGCGGGACTGGGGATATGACGCTTGCGCTGCTAAAGCATCGTCCGACGAGTACCGATGCTGCTCCAATTTTGGCGTTGGATTTCTCTCATCAGATGCTTGCGCGAGGGACCGAGAAGTTTGCCGCGCATAACATCGTGGCGATTGAGGCCGATGCGCTGCATCTGCCGCTTGCTGATAGCTCTATTGATCTGATCACCTCAGCGTTTGGTTTTCGCAATCTTGCCAACTATGAGGAAGGGCTCGCTGAACTTTATCGCGTGCTGCGGCCTGGTGGCCAGATTGGGATTCTTGATTGCAATCAGCCTGACGGTATCGTGGGTGCGCTCTACAATCTCTACTTCAAATCGATCCTGCCTTGGCTGGGTGGGCTTATCTCCGGTAACGCGCGGGCGTACAGCTATCTGCCTGCTTCGGTCGAGCGGTTTCCGCGGCCTCCGCGTATGCTCCAACTTATTGCGAATACGGGCTTCACGCAGGGCAGGTGGACAGGCTACACTTTCGGGACTGCAGGGTTGTATCAGGCAACTAAACCCCAGTCCGTAAAATAGTGAGCAGCTTTATTTATGTAGCTTCACTTCCATGACACCTACGGCTACTCCCGAAGAGATCGAACATAAACACACGGCTAAGCGTTCGGCTGCGCTGGTGTCGGTTCTCGCAGCGTTGGTTATTACGGCGCTTAAGATCCTTACCGGTGTACTTACCGGCTCGCTTGGCATGTTGTCGGAGGGCGCGCACTCCAGCATCGACCTTGTTGCTTCTGCGATCACTTTCTTCTCGATTCGTGTTTCCGACCGCCCGGCGGATGAGAGCCATAACTATGGGCATGGCAAGATCGAAAGTCTCGCTGCCTTCGTTGAGACAGTGCTTATGCTCGGGTCCTGCGTGTGGATCCTCACTGAGGCTATCCGGCGGATCTTTTTTCATGAGCGCTTCTCGCTCACGTTCTCGATCTGGCCTTTTGCCGTTCTTTTGCTTTCGATCACGGTCGACTTCACGCGTTCACGCAATCTGCATCGTGTCGCGCAGCAGTACAACAGTGAAGCGCTGGAGGCCGATGCGATCCACTTCTCCACGGATATCTGGTCTTCACTGGCGGTGCTGTTTGGGTTAGCTACCACGTTCCTGGGCGCGCGCATGAATATTCCTGCGCTGGAACTCGCCGACCCTATTGCTGCGATTGTTGTCTCCGGAATTATCCTGCGTGTGACGTGGAAGCTTGCGCGGCGCACTATCGATACTCTTACAGATGCCACTCCCAGCGAGACTCGCGCCCAAACCAGCGATCTTGTACGCGAGTTGGCTGCGATCGACGGTGTTTTGTCGGTCGATCGTGTTCGTACTCGTCGCTCTGGCCCGAGTTACTTTGCTGATGTCACGCTGGGCATGCCACGCAATCTTACTTTTCAGCGTTCCGAACAGATCACGATGGCTGCTACGGCTGCGGTGCAGCGCCATCTGCCGGGGGCGGATGTTGTCGTTCATTCCATTCCTACGGCTTCGGTAGCGGAGAGCGTTCATGACCGGATTCGTGCTGTTGCGGCGCGCTCGAATCTCGTCATCCACGATGTGAGTGTGCAGGAGTACGATGGCACGCTGCATGTCGAACAACACCTGGAGGTGGATGAGCGCATGTCGTTGCGTGATGCTCATGCGCTTGCCACGCAGCTGGAGTCGGAGATGCGCCGCGAGATTCCTGCTATTGCGTCGGTGCTGACGCATATTGAGAGCGAGCCTGCGACGATTGAACGTCCCGCTTCGCTTGAGCGCGACCGTCAGTTGGAGGTTCGACTGCGCCGTGCCGCTAGCAGCTTTCCCGAGATTCTCGATATTCATGAGGTGATGGTCTCCAGGATGCATGAACGTATTCAGGTGAGTTGCCACTGTACGCTGCCCGACGACCTGCCCATGGCGGAGGTCCACGCGGTTATTACTGCGCTTGAAAACGCCTTTAAGCTCGACGCTCCTGAGGTCAGCCGACTGCTGATCCATCCTGAACCTGCTACCGATAACCGGCGGTGATTTCCTTCTGTATCCTAGCGAGTAGATGAAGCGATTTTTCAATCTCGTACTCGGTGCGTTGGCCATGCTGGCTGTCGCTATGGTGTCGGCGTTTATTACGATGCGAATGGCGATCCATGGCCGCGAGGTCAAGGTTCCGAATATTGCCGGATTGAGCCTGTCAGATGCGAGTCGAAAGGCTAGTTCGATGGGGCTGCGGTTGAACGTCGAGAACCGTTTCTACTCAGCCGACACGCCTGCGGGGAATATTCTGGCGCAGTCTCCAGCAGCCGGAACTACGGTGCGTCGTGCATGGGCTGTGCGCGTTACGGAGAGCCTAGGACCGCAGCAGGTTTCCATCCCGAATGTTGCAGGACAGAGTGAGCGCACGGCGTCGATCAACATCCGGCGGCTTTCGCTTGATCTTGGTACGGTTGCTTCGATCCCAGTCGCGGGAGAGGGGGGGATTGTCGTTGCGCAGACGCCGAATCCTAATGCTGTTGGGGTTGAACAGCCACGGGTAAGCTTGCTGCTCAGCGATGCTGCTGTGTCGCCTCCGGCTTTTGTGATGCCGTCGCTGACGGGCCTCTCGGTGGCTGTCGCTGCAGCTCGGGCTTCTGCTGCCGGACTTCATATCGTCAGCGAAGAGGAGCAACGTGCTGCGGCGTCGAACGTCGCATCGGCAGCGACAGTTCCAGGTTCAGCGACCTCCACACCTCCGCCCGCGCCAGGCGGCCCACCTGTTTCGACCGCAACGCCTTTGGCTTCCAGCGGCACTGTTGTGGCACAGACACCGCTGGCTGGGCATCGGGTGAGCAAAGGCGATGCTGTGCGTCTTACGTTCGCTTACTAGCGATTTTTGATCCATCGCGTTGCGCGGGCTAGTTGTGTTTGCGCGCTTCCATGATGCCGGCTGGCGTATAGTTCTCCCATTCCCAGGGGGTTACGGTGTCGCCGAGGATTGTCTCGAGCAGCGGGCGAAAGGCAAACTCACCGTTGTCGCTGTTGGTGAGCAGGATCATGCAGGTGGAGCTGCGCTCGAAGCAGATCATGTAGTTCTGGGCACCGTCGCCGTGGCCCTCTTTGAAAAAAGCCGGGCCGTATTTCGTCTTCGTCAATAGGCCCCAGCCTGTGCCGTAAGCGAGCCCGACTGAGGGGCCCTCGGCGCCTTGCTCGTCCAACAGGGTGGGGAACTGGTGCTTGAAGGGAATGAAGATGACTGGCTTGAGCATCTCGTTCCGGGTTTCGGGTCGTATGACCTTACCGGCGAGGAGGGCTTCGGTGAAGGTGGTGAGGTCGTTGATGGTGGTGATCATCGAGCCTGCTGCGCGAGGGGTCGTTCGCTCCGAGTAGCCGATGTATTTGCCCGTGGGGTCATGGCCGCCCGCGATGTCGGCTGCAAATTTTGGCTGCCAGACCAGACTAGTGTGTTCCATGCCTAGCGGGGAGAAGAGTCGTTCCTGTTCCATATCTGCCAAGGAGCGGCCAGTCTTTTGCTCTATGACAAATTGCAGCAGATTGATGCCTTCACCGGAGTAAGCGTAGCGGGTGCCGGGCTCCCGGTGGATGTGCAGTTTAGCGTCGGGTTCGAGTGCTGTGAAGTTGGCGAAGCCAGCAGTGTGGGAGAGCAGTATGCGGGGAGTGATCTTTCGCCAGCGGTCGTCGCCGGCGAGGTCTTTGTATTTTTCGTACTCGGGCAGAGGCTTGGGGAGATAAGTGGCGATGGAAGCGTCGAGGTCGAGCTCGCCAGATTCAACCATCTGCATGACGAAACAGGCGAAGACGCTTTTGGTGATAGAGGCGGCCCACATGGCAGTGTCGTTGTCCATGGGGAGCTGCCTGTCGCGGTCGCGCAAGCCGAAGCTGTGAACCCAGACCCGCTTGCCATGCTCGATTATTGCGATCTGCGCGCCTGTGACGTTTGCGCTGTCCAAAGTCTTTTGAGCAAAGCGCTCGGCTTCGGCGATGGAGATGCGAGTGCCGTCGAGGCGTTGAATAGAGGGGATCGTCGGCTTTGGTTGCGGCTGCTGTGCGAGCAAGACGGGCGACAGAATGAACGAAAACAGCACCGCGAAGGAGACGGGACTCTTCATCAGGTGAAGTACGTTCGGGTGAGCCGACTGGTTCGCGGCTTGATTTTTGGTACCGCCGCGAACCAAAGATGTCGGCTAAACCATGGCCAGGATTATTGGAAGTGCGATTCCAGCGATCAATGTGACGGTGATCAGAGTCTTGTTGTGGATGTACTTGTAGGACATGTAGAGGCCAGAGAGGGTCGATAGAAACAGGCCGATAGACACGATGAGGAAGAAGATCTTCAGCGGCATCGCGTTGTGCGGCTTTGACGCAGGTGTGGACGCCGGGGCTGGGACGGAGGCTCCGGCTGCAGGGGCGCTCACAGGTGCAGACGGTGTCGCCGCGACCCTGTCTGCCTTATCGCCTTTTTCAGGTGGGGGAAGTTTTCTGACCGGGACGACAGTGGTCTGTTTTTTGTGTATTTGAGCCAAGGTCATGGCCCAGGCTGGGGGTTTGTAGCTGCTGCCACGAGTGGTTTCGTGGAGGCTGAAGGTTTGGAGCGCTCCGGTAAAGGCAAAGAAAAACAGCGCGGGAGCAATGAAGACACCAAGGTAGAGATGGGTCACACGTGTGTATTTAAGAAAAGCTCTGGAGGGAATCATCTCTTCTTTTTTACACAAATATTCGAATTAGGACAAGTTTAGTCCTAATTCGAAATCGGCTGCCTGTTGGGGTCGTGTTCTAGTGGAAATGGTAAGCGACACCAATGGTGAACATGGAGGGCGTGAGCCCGTTCTGCGGAAAGCCGAACCACCTCTGATAGTGGAAATCACCCCTGACGTTGAGGTAGGGAAGAACTTTGTAATCGAGTCCGGCGCCGACCGCCGCCAGGTTGTAGGCGAGATTGGCCGTGGTGACACCCTGGGAGGTGAAGTTGAAAACGCCTCGACCGTACATGACCCTGCCGTAGGGAACCCACTTTTCTTTGTAGGTGCGATAGTAGCGCCCGCCGATCTCATAGCTTTTTTCGTAGTAGTTGGTGGGGCTGTCCTTGATGAAGCGGAAGTCTCCTTCGATGCCGAAGTGGGGCTTGAAGTCGTAGGTGAAGTAGGCGGTGCCGCCGTTTACCCGATTGGGCACGTAATCGGTATTGGCGTTGGTATAGCCGACGCCAATCTGAAGGTCTCCGCGGCGCGAGGCGGTTGGTGAAGCTTGAGCGTGCAGCATGGATGTTCCACCCAGCAGCACTATAAAGACGAGAATCCTTTTAAACACGTACATCTCCCTGAAGCGGTCAGATGGTGCCGTGGGGCAGACCGCGGGCCTTGGGTTGGTAGAGCTATCGACAATCTCTTCGGCATAGTTCGCCGAGACGTTAGCGGAAGGCATAGGCAGCGCCGATGGTTGCTACCAAAGGCGTAAGTCCATTCGTGGGAAATCCGGGCCACTGTTGATATTCGAGGTCGATGGCGCGAACGTTAATGTGCCTTGACGCTCGAACGTCCAAGCCGCCTCCAAAAGCATAAATTTTATAGGTATAGGTGGCGGTGGGGAAGATGCCTCCCAGATAGCTGAAGCGTCCAAATCCACCGAGGGCCTTCACATAGGAATCGACGCGGGGATGGTGAAACACGTAACGCGGGCCGATAAGGTAGGAGTCTTCTCCGAGATCGCCAGGAGTGGAGAGGCTGACGTAATGGATATCACCTTCGAGGCCGATGTGCCTGGTGAAATCATAGGTCCCGTACGCGGAGAGCCCTTTGATTTTAAGCGGGCTGTAGTCGGGGGATGCAATGGACAGGCCGCCACCCAGTTGCAGGATGCCGCGTCGTTCGGCGGTCGGTACAGCCTGGGCGTGCGATAAGCTAGACAGCCCCAGAAGGCAGGTGAAGCAGCCGATCAGAGAATGGCGTTTCAAACTTTTGTGCCTCCCGAAGTGGGCTTACTGGCGGTATTACCGATGTCTCTAGTTGAAAAAAGCGCGGGGACTGGCCAATATCGGCCGAAGTCCCCATGCCGTTGCGATTAGTTCTGGGGTTGTGCGGTTGTTGGTGCCGGGGTCGTTGTCGCAGGCGCCGGAGCAGCGGTGTTATTGGCCGGAGCAGCGGCAGCGGGTGCAGTTCCCGGGTCTGCTGCAGCCTGGGTGCTGCCGGCAGCGGGTGCGGCGGCTGCATCGGCGGGTGGCTTGTAGTAGCTCAGCTTGAGATAGACGGGAGCGACTTCGAAGGGCATCTTATCGGCGGCGGTCAGAAGAGGCTCGTAGGCTGCGTGCATCACGATGACCTGATCGCTCCAGGGATCAAAGCGCATGAAGCTGGAGAGCGGCATAGCTGCCTGTTGCTTGAGGTCCTTGATGTCCAGCTTGGGGCCTTTGCTCATGATGGCCGCCATCCAGAAGGTGGGATCGTTGTCGCTTTTGACGAGACCGTCGCCAATCATGGGCTCGTTGAGTGCCTTGAGTGCTTTTACGCGCTGCTGGAGCTGCTGCAGGTAGAGGCCAAAGTATTGCTGTCCGCCTTCGAGTTCCTTGGCGCTGAGTAGCTCAATGGCTTTCTTGGCTGCCGCCTCGTTGTCGGCGTCCGTGTGGTGCATGGGGATGCGATCGAAGACGGAGGTAGAGGGGAAGAGGAGGCGGTCGTTGAAGGCGTACTTGGTATCAAGCCGGTGACCGAGAACAATGTGTGCGATCTGGAAGGCAAGGATAGCGTTGAGATTGCCCATCTGCTGCGCGCCATCCTGGGTGACGACGCCGGTGGTGTCGAGCAAGCTCTTAGAGATGACGATGGTGTTGCCGATGGCGACCGATTCCAGCGGCTGCGTGAGGAGTGTGCGGCAGCGGATGGGGCGCGAGAGGGTGATGTTGTTGTAGGCGAGAATGTTGCCTGCTAGTGCTTCGAGTGTCTTGTCGAACTCGCTTGGGGCATCGAGGAGTCCGGCCTGGAAGAGGCGGTCAACGATGTTGTCCTCGGCCTGCTGGACCCAGGCACGCTGTGCGCCGAGAGGACCTACGTCTTGTGCGTCATTGCTGACGTCGGTTGCTCCAACGACATCAAGCGAGGTGTTCTCGGTCTCCTTGGCGGGGACCTTGAGGACGTAGCCCCAGATGTGATTGATCGCCTTGAATTTCAAGGTGCGGGAGACGCTCTTGGGGTCGCTCTCTTCGACGTAGAACGATGTGGGGAGCCAGAGGTCGGGCTGTACGTTGGTGCGCCAACTGTCGAAGTGATAGAACTCGCTGTAATCCTTCTCGCTGCCGGCGAAGTTGCCGTTGAAGCGGACGACGTTGCCGTCGCGGGTTTCCACCCAGATGCGGCCGAAGAAACGTCCGGTAGCGCGCTTGCCGGAGATGGGAGTTACGTCGAAGACAGCTGTTGGGGTGTTGCCAAGGAAGTCGTTGCGGACGTAGCCGAAGACGTAGTGCTGACGGTCGAAGTCATTGGAGTCCATCAGGACCATCTGGACGAAGCCGGACTCATGGAAGTTGAGATGGAGGCTACCGCCGAGGCTGGTGATGTAGGACATCGACGACTTGAAGAATCCGAGCTTGCTACCGCCCGTTCCCTCCGAGGTGGCTTTGTTGACTTCGTAAGATTGGTCGCCGATGATCCTGTTGAAATCGACACGAGCGAGGTGATGCTCGTCAGATTCTGGGATCTGACCCATGATGGGGTCGGGCTTCATGGTCTGGATGTAGGTCTCCACGATGGGAGACCGCTCCTTGACGGTCTTGACGACCACCTTTTCGCGCGCGATGGCCTTGTCGATGAGAGCATTCTGCGCGGCGGTGAGTTTGCGTGCCGGCAGGACGTCCTCTGTCTTTTTCTTTTTGCCGACGAGGGGGAGACCGAAGGCGTGGGCCGACAAGGTTGTTGCGACGAAGGTTGCCAGCAGCAGACCGGCGGTGGAGTGTTTCCGGAAGATCATGATTTACGGCTCCTGCGATGACGTTCGGGTCATCCTTGTAATGGTCTTGATGCTAGTTCATGACATGTGAAGCGACAAAACAAAGCTGACTACAAAACTGGTTTATCCGGCGAGTTGGAAGGCTACATTGACTACGCCTTCCCAATCGACGGGATTTCCCGACGCGTCTGTGGCGGGCGAAAAGCGTGTGGATTGAACGGCGCGGACGGCTGAGTCGCCGAGTCCGTGGCCGAGATCGCTGGTGACGCCGAGAACCTGGACGGTACCGGTGGAGGAGACACGAAGACGAACGGAGACGGTGCCTTCGATATGGAGCTTGATGGCTTCGGCGGTGTACTCAGGACGCGGCTTGAAGAGGACCTTGGGAGCAGACTTCGCCGTGGTCACCGGCCCAGTGGGCTTGGGTGCGGGAGGCGGTGTGTTCTGTCCAAGATTGACCGGGCCTGCGACGCGAGTAGGCGAGTTGAGAGGTCCGGTTCCACCGGTGACGCCGAGCTTGACGCCCTTGACAGCGGCTGCATTGTCTCTGCCGCTCATGTTCTGACTGGAGGCAGATCCTGAGCCGAGGCTGACGGTGGTTGGGCCCATGCCCTTGTTTGACGCGGGCATTCCAGCCGCGCCGCTATTGCCAAGGTTGATCGCAGAAGCGGTGGGGCGATTGGACGGAGCAATGGGATTGTTCTGCTGCCCGAGCGCGATTGGAGCCGGGTGCGGAGAGTTGTTGGCGACTGCGGCAGGCTGGGCCTGGGCAAGATTCACGATCTTAGGCGCAGGCGGAGGCTGCACAATCTTGGGCGGTGCAGGGACGAGGATCGGAGGCTGCTGCACCATTTTAATTTCTGGTGGCTTAGGCGGCTCGGGGAGCTTGACCTCGGGCATCTTGATCTTGGGCGGCTCGACCTTCACGACCGGAGGCGTGGGGAGCGGCTTAGGGGGAATGATCTTTGGCTTGATAGGCTCGGGTTCGGGCTGCTTGGGAAGGGGCGCCAGGCTCAGCTCGGTGAGCTTGTGCCTGTTGTCCATCGTCTTTTTTGCCGCGGCGCCGATGATGCAGACGACGATGGCGATGATGATGTTGAGAGAGATGGAGGTAAAGAGCGAACCCTTGCTCTGGCTGCCGTCGTTGAGAACACCGAAGTGGGAGAACTGCATATTCTGCGGTGAAGGGTCATCACTGCGAAGCGGCTTTGCCATAAAAATCCTTCAAATGGCCTGATCGGAAGGCCGAGGACCAACTCTGGCGGCAGGCCAGAACTGGTGTAGCGATGGGTGAAACTCCGAATACTTACGGAGCGCCGTCGAGTGTTCGAACTTTGCCGAATCGACTCGATGCAACTGTTCACAGCGAAAGTGAGAAAACAAAAATTGAAACCACTATCGCCGCGGGGCTTAACCTAGACAGCAAGGTTGCGCAAAAAGGTTGCAGCAGGCGCCGTGCATATGTAGTCCAGCCGGGCTCTGCCATTCACTTACTGCAAGTATATTGCCGTAACCGTATGTGATTGACACTGATACTTTTGTGGTATCCAAGTAGAGAACAAGGGGAGTGTTTTAAATGAATATTTTAGTGACTGGCGGTGCGGGATATATCGGCGGAACTGTGTGCAGAATGCTGCTTGGCGAAGGCCATTCGGTGACGGTGTTGGACAACCTCTGTCATAGCAAGCGGTTGGCGGTGGCTGATGGAGTGAAGTTTGTTGAAGGCGATCTTGCTGATCGTGCGCTGGTAGAGAAGACGCTGCAGGAAGGGAAGTTCGATGGAGTAATGCATTTCGCTGCGCTGATTGAGGCGGGGGAGAGTATGCAGCGTCCAGAGATTTATTTTCGGAACAATACGGCTTCGACGTTGACGCTGCTGGAGGCGATGCTGGCTACGGGGCATGACAAGCTGGTTTTCAGCTCGACGGCGGCTTGTTATGGGGATCCCGAGAAGATCCCAATTTTGGAGGATGCGAAGCTTGCGCCGACTAACCCCTATGGAGAGAGCAAGTTGCTGGTGGAGTACATGCTCCGGTGGATGAATCAGATTCATGGGTTTCGTTATGCGAGCTTGCGATACTTCAATGTGGCTGGGGCGATTGAGGGTTATGGGGAGGCGCATGAGCCGGAGTCGCATTTGATTCCGCTGATTCTGGATGTGGCGATGGGGAGGCGGGCGAGTATCAAAATTTTTGGACAGGATTATCCGACCAAGGACGGGACTTGTGTGCGGGATTACATCCATGTGCAGGATCTGGCGGACGCGCATCTGCTTGCATTAGGGGCGCTTAAGGAGAAGAGCCGATTGATTTACAACATCGGGACCGGGCAGGGCTTTACGGTGCGTGAGGTGATTGAGTCGGTGCAGCGGGTGACCGGGAGGCCGATTGCGGTGGAGGAGTGTCCGCGCCGGCTGGGTGATCCGGTGGTGCTGGTGGCCAGCTCGGAGAAGATCAAGGCGGAGCTGGGGTGGAGACCGAAGTTTCCGGAGTTAGACCAGATTATTTTGAGCGCGTGGGAGTGGCACAAGAAGCGGTATTCGTAGGGATTTTGGGCAAAAACGATGGTCAACAGGTGGAGCGAAGTTTGGGAAGTGTGGTTTTGTTGTGGTGAATTGGTGGTTGTAAAAAGGAGCTTCCGTTGATCGAGAGCATGTTTCACCTGCCCGTGCCGGTGCTGGAGAAGATCCTGCGTCCGGTGATTGTGTATCTGTGCCTGATCTTGTTTCTGCGGATCTTTGGGAAGCGGGAGTTGGCGCAGTTGAATCCGTTCGACCTGGTTGTACTGTTGTGCTTGTCGAACACGGTGCAGAACTCGATCATCGGGGATGACAACTCGGTGACGGGCGGCGTGGTGGGTGTGTTTTCGCTTTTGACGATCAACTGGCTGCTGACGAGGGTGCTGTACAGGGTGCCGAAGTTGGATAAAGCGCTCGCGAGCAAGGCAACGGTACTGATTCGGCATGGTGTGGTGGATTTGGATGCGATGAAAGAGGAGGCGCTGACGGAGGTGGAGCTGCGGTCGGTGCTGCACAAGCAAGGGTTTACGGATCCTGCTGAGGTGGAGAAGTTGGTTCTGGAGCCGAATGGGAACTTCTACATGGAAGGGATCAAGGCTTTGAGTGACGACGCGCAGAGGGCGGAGTTGATGAGGGAGATCAAAGCACTTGCTGGCGAGGTCAAGGAGTTGAAGGGGATGCTGGCGGCGAGAGAGTAGGGCTCGAGTAGCATGCGGCTGGACTGTATCCCTAAGATTTGGGCCGCGTCGGCAAACTGCTGGTCCTTCGACTGCGCCTGTGGCGATAAAACGCCGCAGGCTCCGCTCAGGATGACGCTTTCAAACTAAATTGCAAAACCGTGCTGTGAGGCTGAGAACTGCGTTAGTATGTTTTCCTCTAACGGGTCTGGTGCGTCTGGAGCGCGTTTGCGGTACGGCTAAGCCGTGCCCTTAAGCAAGACGGACTTTCAGCATTACTGAAGCGACACGTTTTCAAAGCAAGACTTTCAGCGTTACTGAGGCCGTGTCCTTTCAAAAGCAAGACCTTTCAGCATCTCTATTGGCCGGAAGACGTTGGCAGTGGAAGCAGAGGTGAAGATTGAAAGTATCCGGATTCCGGAAGTTCGTGAGGTGGGATTCAGCGATCAGGCTTGCTGGAGTAGTGTGTCTGGCGGTTGCCCTCGGGAAGCTGCTGTATGCTTCGGGGCTGGGGTTGAACGGAATTTCGATATGGGCGCTTTTTGTTGTTGGGGTTGTGCTGTTTGGGGAGTCGTCGGAGTGGGCGAGATGGATCGAGGAGAGCGCATCGCCGAAGGATGATTCGGACAAGTTGCCGACGGGGCCCGCGAGTGAGCCACCGTCTGGCGCCGCGGGGATACCAACGACGAACGCCAACGTCACGGGGGCACCACCGCCGGATGTGCCGAAGAATGTTCTGACGAAGGAGCCCGCTCCTGAGGCGTGGCATAGAAGCGGTCTGACGCGGAGCCTGATGGAGGTTGCGCTGATGGTCGTGGTCGCTCTGGGGTGGTTGAACTATACCGAGGCTACGGGACGTGCGCAGCAGAACCAGCAGTTTCAGCAGCAGATGATTGATCGGCTTACGGAAGACCTTGATGGAGATTTGAAGAGATGTCTCGATAGTTTGGGGTCGGCGTTGGGGGGGAAGCAGGGCGGGACTGGTGAGAATGTTCTCAAGCTCGATGAAGAGATCAAGAGTGCTCTGCTCGATTACCTGAAGAATCAGTCGGCGCAGGGGAATGGCGTTCCGTGGATGACGATTGTGCTGATCGCGGCGGTGCTGGGGCTTCTGTTTTTTGTCGTCAAGAAGCATCCTTCGGCGGCGCCGATTGCGGGAGCGGCTCCGCTTTCGATCGCGATGATCGAACATGCGGAGCATCTTTCGAAGTTCTGCGGGAAAGAGTTCTGGGGATTGATTGCCGTTTTTGGTGTGGTTGCGATTGGTCTGATGGTGGCGGGGTTCTTTAAGCGTGGGTCCGTAGAGGGTCCGGTTGACACTGACTCGGAGGGCGGCGAGAAGAAGATCGCTTCGCCTTTGACGATGGGGTTTTCGCTGATGATTCTTGTTGTGTCGTTTGCTGTGGTTGCGCGATGTCCTTCCTGCTCCAGTTGTGGAGGCGGGGCCGGAGTGGATCATGGGCCTGGGCCATCTCCGGGTAATTCGCACGTTAGCGTATTGAACTCAACTGATGTGACGCCGCTAACCAAGCCTTTATTTGGCGAAGGGAAGTCGAGTCCGGCATCCAAGGTGGACGAGCTCAAAGGAGAGGTGCTCGCGGGATTTAAGACGGGCGACAAATTGCTGCTGCTGGGGTCGGCAGATTGCACGCGGTACAGCAAGGGGAATGATCAGTTAGCGAAGGATCGATCGAATGAGATCAAGAGTCAACTGAAGCACCTCATTCCATCTCTTAAGGATGATGATTTTGTTGTCGCGTCGAATAGTCTGCCTGCGTATGTGACATGCCAGAAGACGGACAATATGCGGGCTGTGTTTCCGTTTCTGATTCATACGGAGAGTAAGGTGTCGGAGAACGCGGTGCCGCGCTGAGAGCTGGGTGGGAGCAGCTTGTAAGATGAGGTTGAGCCGGAAGCCAGGATCGGTGCTGCTTGTCGCGATGAGTTGGTGAGCATGACTGTGCAGGAGAGCAGGTATACAGCCTTCGTTAGCTATCGGCGTCTGCCGAAGGATACGGGCTGGGCTGAATGGCTGGTGGGCGCGCTCTCGGATTTTGAGACGCCTGAGGCGTTGCGGCGGCGGGGAACTCCGAAGAAGATTGGGCGATTGTTCCGCGATGAGGGAGATCTGGCGGCCAGCGGTGATCTGTCGGGGGAGTTGAAGGCGGCTCTGTGGGATTCGGACTACCTGATTGTGGTTTGTTCTCCTGAGACTCCGAAGTCGAACTGGGTGAGGGCGGAGATTGCTCTATTTCGGCACTGGGGACGGGCCGATCGCATCCTTGCGCTTTTGATTGAAGGTGCGCCGGAGGAGTCGTATCCCGAACTGCTGCGGCAGTACAGGATGGTGGGTGAGGGCCGGGATACTGTGATGGAGTTGATTGTTCCGGCTGGGGCGGATGTGACTCCGAGACAGAACAAGACAGAGCAGGAGTTGAAGGACCTGGCGCGGGATCGGATTCTTTCTGCGCTGCTTGGGTGTTCGTTTGCTGAGTTGCGACAGAGTCTGGAGGCGGAACGGCGGAGCGAGACGGTTGTTGCGTATTTTCACGACGTGGTGCGGCGGCGGGGGATTCCGGAGGGTGTGGGCGCGCTGACGGAGGAGCAGGTGTTGCATCGGGAGTACTCGTATCGGTTTGAGGTGCGCGTGGGAAGGGTGGAGAGTGTTCAACGGGTGGACAGCCACGGGATTCTGCGTGAAGACGGGGAGGGGATTGCGCAGTGGGACGTGATGTATCGCTCGTCGGGGGCGGTGGAGTCGGTGGATCGGCGCAATCGGCATGGTGGAGTGAAGGTGCGGGAGAGCTACTCGCGGGACGGGCGGACGGTGGACTTTTTGAGAGAGGACGACACCGCGGTCGCGCAGGCCGGGTTTGTGGGAGGCATGGGATTGGCTCGTAAGCTCGTTGCGGATTTGAAGGAGCGGCGAGCGGGCATTGTGCGGCATCGGCTTGACTACGATGAGCGGGGATATGTGGTGCGACGACGGTATGCGCGCGATGCGTACAACACGCCGGCGCAGGATGCTATGGGCAACTATGGCGAAGGGTATGAGGTTGACAATCGCGGGTTGGTGACGCGGATGTGGTTTCTGGATGCTCAGGATGGACATGCGATTCAGCGGAATGGGGTGGCGGAACGCAGAGATGAGTTTGATGCGGCGGGGTGGTTGATTCGCTGGATTTATCTTGATGCTCTCGGGCAGCCTGCCTTGTGTAGCGATGGGTACTCGGCTGTAGAGCAGAGCTTCGACGAGTTCGGCAACAAACTGAAGGACATCTGTTTCGACACGGAAGGGAGGCCGACTCTAAGTACAGAGAACTTCGCGATATGGACCGGAAAATACAATGCCCACGGCAACATGATTGAGTCGGCGAGCTGGGGAGTCGATGGGAGTCCGACTTTGAGAGAACAGCGTCATGCGTTGTGGATTGCGGACTATGACGATCGTGGCAATCAGACAAGGATCGGTTATTTAGGGTTCGATCGAAGGCCGGTTCCGTACAAGTCGTGGTATGCGACGTCCACGGCGAAATATGACGAAGGCGATGATCTTATTGAGGAGAGGTACTTCGATGTTGAGGGTAGACCGACGTTGTGCGAATTCGGTTATGCCTGTCTGAAGCAGGGCTATGATGCGCGTGGGAATGTAGCTGAACTGGAGTATTTCGGAGTGGATGACAAGCCCATCCTGAGCAAAGAGGGATTTGCCCGGCTAACGCAAACCTATGACGAACGCGGCAACAGGATCGAACAGGTTTGTTATGGAACAGATGGCGTTTTGACGGTGGGCAAGGGCGGCTTTGCGCGGTGGGTCGCCAAATACGATGAACGCGGCAACAGAATTGAGGAGTCCTATTTTGCAGCGGATGGCACGCCGACAGCTGGCAGAGAAGGAGTAGCTTGCGCGAAGTCGATCTTCGATGATCGCGGTAACCCGCTGGAGCAGGCCTATTTTGGCGTCGATGGTAGGCCGGTTACCCGCAAGGAAGGTTATGCGCGCCATGTCCATAAGTACGATATGTATGGCAACGTCGCTGAACAAGCCTATTTCGGAGTGGATGGCGGCCCGGTGCTTCGCAACAATGAGTTCGCGCGGATGACCGCGAGCCATGATGTGCACGGCAATATTGTGGAACAGGCGTACTTCGGAGTGGATAGAACTCCAGTGCTATGCAAGGCCGGTTATGCCAAACGCAAAGACAGCTATGACGAACGCGGCAACAGGATTGAACAGGCGCATTTCGGAGTGGATGGCGCTCCGATTCTGGCGAATGACGGCTATGCCGTTTTCAGGCAGAAGTATGACGAGCGCGGCAATGCGATTGAAGACAACTGTTTCGGAGTGGATGGGGAGCCGATTCTTAGTAAGACCGGAGATGCGCGGCGTACGCACTACCTCGATGGACGAGGCAATCCAATAGAGCACCGTTGTTTTGGAGTGGATGGCGCTCCGATTCTTTGCAAGGAGAATTGGGCCATATTGCGGGAGAGGTATGACGAGCGCGGCAATATGATCGAACAATCCTGCTATGGAGTGGATGGGGAGCTGATTGTCTGCAAGTATGGCTATGCGACGTGCACGAAACGATATGACGACCGCGGAAATCTGGTGGGGCAAGAATTCTTCGGAACGGACGGGAGTTTGATGAACTCCGACGACGGATTTGCCAAAGTCACGCAGAGCTTTGACGAGCGCGATAACTGGGTAGAGGGTGCGTATTTCGGGGTGGATGGCGCTTTGGTTGTAGCCAAAGGCGGCTATGCCCGAATCAAGAACAAGTACGACGCGCGAGGAAATAAAGTTGAGCACTCAGTTTTTGGAGTGGATGACGCAGCGATTCTTTGTGAAAACGGATATGCCACGTTGAAGTCAAAATACGATGCGCGCAACCACGATGTTGAGCATTTGTATTTTGGAGTGGATGGCGAGCCTGTTTTGAGCAAATATGGCTATTTCAAGAGAGTTAATCGGTATGACGAACTTGGCAGTGAAGTAGAGGCGACTTTCTTTGGAGTGGAGGGTGAGCCAGTAGAGAGAGTCGGCGGCTATTGCCGTGCGGTGCGCGAGTATGACGCGACGGGGCTTTTGCTGAAGACGCGATATTTGAATTTCAAAGAGGAAGAAGTCTTTCCGGAAGAGGACCATCTTGTGTGGAAGACGGAGTCTCGATAGTTTCTAGCCGCCGGACGAGCGGGAGATCTTTTCGAGGGTCTGGCGGTAGCGGTCGGGTGGGGTGGGGAGTCGGGAGTCGCGGATGGCTGCGCGGTAGCCTCCCATGTAGATGGAGTACATGACCGCGAGGGCGCAACCGACGCCGAAGGCAAAGCCGAAGAAAAAGCCGATGATTGCCGGCCAGTAAAAGGTCATTATGATGGAAGTCTATCGCGTTTAGTTCAAGGGTCGAGGGAGAGTGTATGCGGGGATGTGTTTGGGCTGCGGTTGTGGGGATGGGTCTGGGCGCTGGCGCTGTGGCGTTGGGGCAGGATGTTACGGGGATTGTGGGTGGTGAGGTTCCCGGACTCGTGGCTACTTACAAGGGACTGCATGGTGCGCCGGAACTTTCGCATCATGAGGAGAAGACTTCGGCGTTGCTTGCGGAAGAGCTTCGCAAGGCTGGGTTCACGGTGACGGAGCGGGTGGGGAAGTATCCCGATGGGACGCAGGCTTATGGGGTGGTGGCGATTTTGAAGAATGGCGCGGGGCCGACGCTGCTGATTCGCGCGGATATGGATGCGCTGCCGGTGACGGAGGCTACGGGGCTTCCTTATGCGAGCACGGTGCGGGCGAAGAATCCGGCGGGGCAGGATGTTGGTGTGATGCATGCGTGCGGGCATGACATTCATGTGACGACGATGATCGGTGTGGCTCGTGCGATGGCGGCGATGAAGGACAAGTGGCATGGGACGCTGATGCTGGTGGGGCAGCCTAGCGAAGAGACGATTGATGGTGCGAAGGCGATGATGGCGGATCATCTGTATGAGCGATTTGGCAGGCCGGATATGGCGATTGCGCTGCACGACGCGAACTTTGCGGCGGGGAAGGTTTCAGTGGTGCCGGGGCCGGCGCTGGCGAGTGCGACTTCGATTCATGTGGTGATGCGGGGGGTGGGGAGTCATGGGGCGGCTCCGGAGGCGGGGAAGGATCCGATTGTGATGGCGGCGGCGTTTATTATGCAACTGCAGACGGTGGTGAGCCGGTCGGTGTCACCGCAGCAGCCTGCCGTGGTGACGGTGGGGGATATTCATGGCGGGACGAAGGGGAACATCATTCCCGACGAAGTGAAGATGGAGCTGACGACTCGGAGTTATAGCGAGGAGGTTCGGCAGACGATAATTGATGGGGTGAAGCGGACGGCTCGGGGCGCGGCGATTGCGGCGGGTGTGCCGGAGGACAGGATGCCGGTGATGACCGTGCTGAACGATGAGTCGACGCCGGCGATGATCAATGATGTGGCGTTATCGGCGCGGCTGCAGAAGATTTTTGTGGCGAAACTGGGGGCGGAGAATGTGATCGAGAGAAAGCCGATTATGGGGAGTGAGGATTTCGGTATCTTCAGCATGGGGGAGAAGATTCCAGCAGTGATCTTCTGGCTGGGGGCTTATGACCCGGCGAAGGTTGCTGAGAGTGAGAAGACGGGTAAGCCGCTGCCTTCGCCTCACTCGCCGCTGTTTGCGCCTTTGCCGGAACCGGCACTGCGGACGGGGATTACGGCTATGACGGATGCTGCGCTGGGGTTACTGCAGTAGTCGTTACTTCGCTGGCGTAGTGGTTGTCGACGCGGTTGAGGTGAAGAGCTTCATGGCGTTCTGGAGGGTGTATCGGAAACCCCAGGCGGTGGGGAGGATGACGATGAGCCAGGCGATGGCGATGAGGAGTGGTGAGGATTTCTTTGCGGTGTCGGGCGACGTGGTCATAGGGTAGGCTCCGGGGCTTAGTGGGCTGCGCCTGCGGGTTGAGGGACGTTCTGGTCTTTGAGCCAATACTTTTCATCGACGGCGCGGACGAGGAGGTTGGCGAGGAAGCCGACTACGAGCAGGCCGGACATGATGTGCAGGATGAGTGGGTAGGCGTCCTGCTTGGGTAGCTTGTTGGCGACGTAGTGGTCGAGGATGCCGTTGACGATGAGCGGGCCGATGATTCCGGCCATGGACCAGGCAGTGAGAAGGCGGCCATGGATGGCAGAGACGTTGAAGCCGCCGAAGAGGTCTTTGAGGTAAGCGGGGATGGTGGCGAAGCCTCCGCCGTACATGGAGAGGAGGATGACGGCGATGCCGACGAAGAGGGGGACGGAGTTGAGTTTGTCCTGACGGGTGAGGGGGAGGACAAAGTAGAGAATGGCTCCGAGGGTGAAGAAGATGAAGTACGTGGCTTTGCGTCCGATGAAGTCGGAGACGGAGGCCCAGAAGAAGCGGCCAGCCATGTTGAAGATGCTGAGGAGACCAACGAATCCTACGGCTGCTGTGGGACCGATGCTGGATTTGAAGAGGTCCTGGATCATGGGCGAGGCTTGCTCGAGGATGCCTATGCCCGCGGTGACGTTGGTGAAGAGGATGATCCAGAGGAGCCAGAACTGCGGGGTTCGCCAGGCGTTGTGAACATCGACGTTGTGAGTGGAGATGAGGGCGGAGTGCTTGACGGGAGGGGTCCATCCTTCGGGCTTCCAGCCATCCTGAGGGACACGGATGGTGAAGACGCCGAACATCATGAAGAGGAAGTAGAGGGCTCCCATGGTGAGCATGGTGCAGGGGATGGAGGGTTCGCCGGCGGTTTTGAAATAGGCCATGAGGTTGTTGGCGAGCGGTCCACCGATCATGGCTCCGCCGCCGAAGCCCATGATGGCCAGGCCGGTGGAGAGGCCGGGGCGGTCGGGGAACCACTTGATGAGAGTGGAGACGGGGGAGATGTAGCCGAGGCCGAGACCGATGCCTCCGATGACGCCGTAGCCGAGGTAGATGAGGGCGAGGCTGTGGAGGCTGACGCCGAGGGCGGAGATGAAGAAACCCGAGCTGAAGCAGACAGCGGAGTAGAACATGGCGCGGCGGGGGCCGGCTTTTTCGAGCCATGCTCCGAAGAGTGCGGCGGAGAGACCGAGGAAGGCGATGGCGATGGAGAAGATGTATCCGACCTGCTTGAGATTCCAGGCTGAGCCGTCGGCGCCGTGCAGGGCGAGGAGAGGGTTTTTGAAGACGGAGAAGGCGTAGGCCTGGCCGATGGAGAGATGGATGGCCAGGGCTGCGGGAGGGACGAGCCAGCGGCTGTATCCGGTGGGGGCGATGGAACGGTCGCGGTCGAGGAAAGCTAGGGCCATGTGTGCTCCTGGGAGAAGCAGGTCTCTTGTACGACGCAGGATTGTACGCTGCGCTTGTTAATTTGCATCAGGTATGACGCGCCAAACACCATACACGATCAGGCTGCCGGGATGCAGCAGATATATTCGGTGGGGTTTGGGTTGCTGGTGGAGCGAGCCATAGCGTACCTTTTGGGGGTGGTTTAAAACTGCGGAGGAATGTGCGTGACGTCGTCTGTTGAGGGTCAGAATCTGGATTCGAGTTTGCGGGAAAATCGGGTGTTTGCACCCTCGGCTGAGTTTGCGGCAAAGGCTCATGTGAAGAGCCTGGAAGAGTATGAGGTGATGTACCGGCGGAGCGTGGAACAGCCGGAGGAGTTCTGGGCTGAGGCGGCGGGGGAGCTGGAGTGGTTCGAGAAGTGGACTCGGGTGTTGGAGCCGGGGAAAGATGGGTCGGGGTACGGGGCGAAGTGGTTTGTTGGGGGCAAGCTGAATCTTTCGCATAACTGCGTGGATCGTCATGCTCTGGGCGCGAGGAAGGACAAGGTTGCGCTGCTTTGGGAGGGTGAGCCGGGTGAGGTGCGTCGGCTGACGTATGGCGATCTGCATGAGCAGGTGCAGCGGTTTGCGAATGTGCTGAAAGGGTTGGGGATCAAGAAGGGCGATCGGGTCGCTGTGTATATGGGGATGTGTCCGGAGCTGGCGATTGCGCTGCTGGCTTGTGCTCGGATTGGCGCGGTACATTCGGTGATCTTTGGCGGGTTTGCGGCTCATGCGATTGTGGATCGCGTGAATGACTCGGAGTGCGTCGCGGTGATTACGCAGGACTCGAGCTACAGGCGTGGCACGGAGATCAAGCTGAAGGCGATTGTGGATGAGGCGCTGGAGCAGTGTCCGACGGTGGAGCATGTGGTGGTGTATCGGCGGTCGGATACGGCAGTGAAGATGAAGGAAGGGCGCGATATCTGGTGGGATGAGGCGCTGCTGGCGGCGAAGCATGAGTGCGCGCCGGAGTGGATGGATGCGGAGGATCCGCTTTATCTGCTTTATACATCGGGGACTACGGGCAAGCCGAAGGGGTTGGTGCATACGACGGGTGGGTACTCGGTACAGACGTACCTGACGAGTAAGTATGTGTTCGATCTGCAGGAGGACGATGTTTACTGGTGCACCGCGGATGTTGGGTGGGTGACGGGGCATAGCTATGTTGTGTATGGGCCGCTGCAGAATGGCGCGACGGTCGTGATGTATGAAGGCGCGCCGAATTGGCCGGAGTGTAACCGGTTCTGGAAGATTATCGATGCGCACAAGGTGACGATTTTCTATACGGCTCCGACGGCGATTCGGGCATTTACGAAGTGGGGCGCGGAGTGGGTGCGGAAGCACTCGCTGGCTTCGCTGCGGTTGCTGGGGACGGTGGGAGAGCCGATCAATCCGGAGTCGTGGATGTGGTTTCATCGCGAGGTCGGCAAGGAGCGGTGCCCGATTGTGGATACATACTGGCAGACGGAGACGGGTGCGATCATGATTGCGCCGATTCCGGGGGCTGTGGCGACGAAGCCGGGGTCGGCTACGCGGCCGTTTTTTGGAATTGTGCCTGAAGTGGTTACAAAAGAGGGCGAACCGGTTCCGGATGGAAAGGGCGGGCTGCTGGTGTTCCGGACGGCGTGGCCTTCGATGGCTCGTACGGTGTATGGGAATCCTGAGCGGTATGAGAAGGCTTATTGGGTGGAGATTCCCGGGAGCTACTTTACGGGCGATGGCGCGAGGCGGGATGCGGATGGGTACTACTGGCTGATGGGACGCGTGGACGATGTGCTGAATGTGAGCGGTCACCGGCTGGGCACGATGGAGGTTGAGTCGGCGCTGGTGGCGCATCCGAAGGTTGCTGAGGCTGCGGTGGTTGGGCGTCCGGATGATTTGAAGGGGCAGGCGATCTGCGCGTTTGTGACGTTGGAGATGGGGCATACGGTCAGCGAAGAGTTGCGGCAGGAGATTCGGCAGTGGGTGGCCAAAGAGATTGGCGCGCTGGCGAGGCCGGATGATGTGCGGTTTACCGAGGCGCTGCCGAAGACTCGGAGTGGGAAGATTATGCGGCGGCTGCTGCGCGAGCTGGCTACTACGGGTGAGGTGAAGGGCGATACGACTACTCTTGAGGACTTTGGAGTGATCGCGAAGTTGCGGGGGGATGAGGAGTAGTCCGGTTCTTCGAATCAAATGGTCGGATGCGCCGCCTTTGAACTCAGGGCGGCGTATCTGTTGATGATGGAGTGGGTATGAATAACAGATCAGTTCCGACGAATATTGTGCTGCCGCACGTTGTGTATGGGGATGTCGCTGAAGCGATTCTTTGGTTGAGCAGGACGTTTGGGTTTTCGGAACACTATCGCTATGGCGATCCTAAGGAGCCGAGCGGCGCGCAGATGCATCTGGGTGAGGCTTGGATCATGGTTGAAAGTGCACGGGCTGGGCGGGGCAGTCCGAAGCAGCTAGGGTATTGGACTCAGAGCCTGACAGTGTTCGTCGATGATGTTGAAGGGCATTTCCGGAAGGCGAAAGCGGCTGGCGCTAAGGTTGTCGAGGATCTCCACGTGACGGAGTACGGGGAACATCAATATGGCGTCGAGGATCTGGAGGGGCATCATTGGCTGTTTTCGCAACATGCTCGTGATGTGAGTCCGGACGAGTGGGGAGCGAAGATGGCTGGGGAGATGTGACTTACATGCGGAGAGATTATGAGTTTTTTGTCTACATCCTGTGCAGTCGTTCACGGAAGCTTTATGTGGGGATAACGAATGATCTGATTCGACGGGTCGGTGAACATAAATCAGGCGCTGTTGAAGGGTTTACGAAGCGATATGCGATTACCAGGCTCGTTTATTTTGAGCGGTTTCAATACGTGAGTAATGCAATCGCCCGGGAAAAGGAATTGAAGGATTGGCGGCGGGAGTTGAAGGTGCAGCTGATCGAGGCTGAAAATCCGACTTGGGAGGATTTAGCAGCAGATATGTAAAGGGGTGAAAGGCAACTAGCAACTACAAAGGCAAAAGCAACTGCAAAAGCAGATCCCTACGGATGATAAACAAGAAAGCAAAGACAAAGACAAAGACAGAAGCAGATCCCTACGGGATGACAACCAGAAAAGCAAAAGCAACTACAAGGCAACTGCACCTGCTGAGCAACGACTGTTGCGCTACTAGCGGAGGTTGGTCGTGGGTTTGGTGGGAAGGGTGAAGTGGAAGGTGGTGCCCTGGCCGGGGGTGCTGGTGGCCCAGATGCGGCCTCCGTGGTGGGTGATGATGCTGCGACAGATTGCCAGGCCGAGGCCGGTGCCGCCGAGGGAGCGAGAGTCGGAGGCGTCGCCCTGGCGGAAGCGATCGAAGATGTGCTCGAGCTTGTCCTCGGGGATGCCACGGCCCTGATCGCGGACTTCGATGATGGCTTCGTGGTCGTCGAGGTTGCGTGCGGTGAGGTGAATCTCGCCGCCGGGGGCTGAGAACTTGATCGCGTTGGAGATGAGGTTGTCGAGGGTCTGAAGGATGCGGTCGGGGTCGGCCCAGACGGTGACTCCGTTGGCTGCGAAGAAGATGCGGGTGTTGGGTTTGGGGGTGCGGCCCTGCTGTAGTCCGGCAGCGCGACGGAGGAGGTCTTCGGCGCTGCACATGGTGGTGTGAAGCTCGCTTTTGCCGCTGCTGATGCGCTCCAGGTCGAGGATGTCGTTGACGAGACGGACGAGACGGTCTGTGTTGTTGATGGCGATCTCGAGCATCTGCTGGGACTTGTCGGGTCGGGTGGAGAGTGCGCCGCCGGCGAGCAGGCCGAGAGAGCCGCGGATGGAGGTCAGGGGGGTGCGGAGCTCGTGGGAGACGGTGGAGATGAACTCGTCTTTCATGCGGTCGAGAGCGCTGCGCTCGGTGGTGTCGGTGAAGGCTACGACGACGCCTACGGCTATGGCGGAGCTTGCGTCGCTTGAGGTGGAATCGATTTGGGGGCGTGCGACGTATTCGACGGGGAAGCTGGTGCCGTCTTTGCGCCAGAAGACTTCGTCTGAGACGCGGATGGTATCGAGGTTGAGGAGGCTTTTGCGGATGGGGGAGTCGTTGTAGCCGAAGTAAGTGCCGTCGGCGCGGGTGTGATGGATGAGCTCGTGGAGGTTGCGGCCGAGCAGCTCGTCTTTTTTGTAGCCGAGCATCTGCGCTGCAGCGGCGTTGGCGACGGTGACGTTGCCGTCGAGGTCGATGGCAAAGATGCCGTCGCCGACGGACTCGAGGATGGAGTCGGACTGGCGTGTGAGGGTGCGGAGACGGCCTTCGGCGCGGACTTGTTCGGTGATATCGACGCCGAAGCCCAGGACGTAGGAAGGGAGGCCGGGGACGGCGATGAGCTTGTTGCGGTAGGCGATGACGCGGATCTCGCCGTCGGTGTGGGAGAGGTGGAGGAGGCCCTGGGCTTCGCCGGTCTCGGCGATCTTATCGAGGTAGCGCTGCATGGAGGGGCGGCGGTCTTCGGGGATGAACTCGCCGAGGGAGTGGTTGAGCATCGACTCGACGGTGCGGCCGATGGTTTCGGCACCGTGGGCGTTGATGGAGAGGAGTTTGCCCTTGAGGTCGTGGGTGCAGACCATGCCGAGGGAGCCTTCGACGAGCTGGCGGTAGCGCGCCTCGCTTTCGCGGAGGGTGGCTTCGGCTATGCGCTGGGTGGTTACGTCAATGCCGGTGGCGATGATGAAGCCGACCTGGCCCTGGGTGTCGCGGAGAGCGGTGGCTGACCAGGCGATGCGGCGGAGGGTGCCGTCGCGGTTGAGCCACTGGTTTTCGAAGCTGGCGGGGAAGGCACCGGCGCGGAGGCGCTCGAAGGTGTCGATGGCGTCGGGGATTTCGTTGCGAGGGATGAGCTTGTCCCAGGTGTAGCGGCCGACGAGGGTGGCGAATTCGTAACCGGAGGCGACCTCGCAGGCGCGGTTGAAGCGGACGATGCGGCCTGCGGTATCGAAGACGGCGACGAGAGCGCCGATGGTGTCGAGGACGGCGGAGACGAAGTTGCGCTCGACGGTGAGAGCGGATTCGACGCGCTGACGGGAGCGGGCGGCGCGGTCCATCTGGCGGATGCGGCCGTTGAGCTCGAGGCGGGTGATGACCTGGCGGCTGAGGATTTCGAGCGCGTCGGTTTGCGGGATGGTGAGACGACGGGGGGCTCGGTCGAGGACGAAGAGTGCGCCGATGCTGACGCCGTCGGGGGTGGTGAGGGGCGCGCCAGCGTAGAAGCGGTGGGGACGGCCTTCGAGGTAGACGCCGTCCGGGGCGAAGTCGGCGTCGTGGCGCGCGTCTTCGATCTCGTAGATGGTGTCGCCGAGGATGGTGGTCTCACAAGGGAGGGTGGAGAGAGGGACGTCGGTGATGTCGAAGCCGAAACGTGCCTTGAGCCAGATGCGCTCGGAGCCGATGAGGGAGATGGCCGCGATGGGTGCGTCGCAGAGTTGAGCCGCCAGCCGGACGATGTCGTCGAGGACGGGGTCGGGGGCCGTATTGAGTACCTCGTACCGGTTGAGAGCTTCGGTGCGGAGGGCTTCGTCTTTGACTAACAGAGCATTCATCTAGCTTCTTGATCGTAGGAGAGTTATAAGCGGTTTCGCACTGCTACTTTTGGTGTAGCGGGTGGGCTAAGGTTTTGGAAGTACACAGCATTCGCCCGTTGCGGGAGGCTCGGTTGAGCTTGCATCCATGGCTACTTTCCAGGTGTTATCGGGCATTTTTTTCCAGACGGTCATGTAGCGACCTGAGATGACGACGGGATTCCCATTTTGGTCCTTGGAATGGCCTTCGTAGTGTCCCCAGGTGAAGCCCATGTCGTTGGACGGGCCCATCTGTGCGCCTTGCGGGGTCCAGGTGAGCTGGTAGGTCTTGGGGTCCCAGTCGGCCTGGGCGGCTATGTTGGCTCGGCCGAGGACTGCGGGGCGGCCGTTGTTGAGGGTGACGGCGTCGTCGGCGAACCAGCTGGCGAAGGCTTTGCCGCCTCCGGTGGCGACGGCCTGGGCGAAGCGGCCCTCAAGCTCCATTAGAAGGAGGACGCCAGGCGATAGGGTCGGCTGGGTTAGTGGGCTTGTGATGGCCGGCGATTGGGCCAGGGGGTCGAAGCTTGGAGGAGTAGGGGTGTTTGCGCCGGTTTGGGCGGCGAGCGGGAGGGTCGTAACGATGCAAAGAGTCGCTGCGGCGAGGCGCAGTTGGGCGTGCTTAGACATGGGAACCTCAGGCTAGATGCGTGTTACAAGAGCAGCAGTTCAATACAAATTCCATGAGAGTGCGGCTCTTGTGGTTAGACGGCCGCTGCCGGTCTGGAATGCGGCCATTTTGGGTGGTCTCGCAGTTACAGAATAGCTGGTTGTGAGGGGGTTCCTATACCCTGTTCGCGCAGATTTTTGGTGACTTTCGTAATAGGGTGGGCTCGAAACGGGATATCGGTTGGGGGATGCTGGTATTCTGCGCGGAATGGAAAACGTGCGTTCAGAACGGGTTTTGGTGGCGGTGGCGGCGTGTTTGTTGGCTGCGGGGATTGCTCTGGGGCTGATGCATGGGGGGGCTGGGCACGGCGTTGCGATGGTGCTGCGGTGGTCGGGTGTGGCGGCGTTGATGGTGTTTGCGTGGCGGCGGCGGTCGGTGACGCCGTGGATCTTTGTGGCGATGGTGGCGGGGGCAGAGTTGGGGTTCGATGCTCCGGCGGTTGGGGTGGGGCTGCGGGTGTTCAGCGATATCTTTTTGAGGCTGATCAAGACGATTGTGGCTCCTCTGATTCTGGCGACACTGGTGACTGGGATTGCAGGGCATGGCGATTTGAAGGGCGTCGGGCGGATGGGCGTGAAGAGCCTTGTCTACTTTGAGGTGGTGACGACGCTGGCGCTGGTGGTGGGGCTGATGGCGATCAATATCAGCAAGGCCGGGGTCGGGCTGCATGTGCCTGAGGTGGTGAGTAGCGGCGAGGTGGTTACGGCTCCTCCGCCTACACATTGGCAGGACTTTTTGCTGCATGTGTTTCCGGAGAATATTGCTAAGTCGGTGGCGGAGGGGCAGATTCTGCAGGTGGCGGTGTTTGCGGTCTTCTTTGGGATTGCTCTGGCTACTTTGAGTGAGGAGAAGCGGGCGCCTGTGCTGCGGCTTTGCGAGAGCCTGAGCGAGGTGATGTTCAAGTTCACCAATGTGGTGATGTACTTTGCGCCGATTGGGGTGGGCGCGGCGATGGCGTATACGGTCGGGCATATGGGGCTGGGCGTGCTGGTGAATCTGGGCAAGCTGCTGCTGACGATCTATGGGGCTCTGGTGGCGTTTGGACTGCTGGTGCTGCTGCCGATTGCTTTGCTGTTCAAGGTGCCGGTGCGGAGGTTTCTGGTAGCGGTGGCTGAGCCGGCTACGATTGCGTTTGCTACATCGACGAGTGAGGCGGCACTGCCTCGGGCGATGGAGTCGATGGAGGCGCTGGGGGTTCCGCGGCGGATTGTGTCGTTTGTGATTCCGGCGGGGTATAGCTTCAATCTGGATGGGTCGACGCTTTATCTGGCGGCGGCGAGCATTTTTGTGGCGCAGGCGGCGGGGGTGCATCTTTCGCTAGGTGAGCAGCTGTTGATGATGGGGACTCTGATGTTGACTAGTAAGGGGGTGGCGGGGGTTCCGAGGGCTACGCTGGTTGTGCTGTTGGCTACTGCGGCTACGTTTCGGCTGCCTACGGAGCCGATCTTTGTGATTTTGGGGATCGATGCGCTGGCGGATATGGCTCGGACGACGGTGAATGTGGTGGGGAATTGCCTGGCTAGTGTGGTGGTTGCGAAGTGGGAGGGGCAGTTTGGGGCGGAGCCGGTAAGCGAGGTTGTCCTGGAGGGGATGGCTGAGTAATTGGGCTGGTGCACGGGCAGGCGGAAGAGTATGTTTTTGTGCATAGCGGCGAGATGGGAGGGTGGCCTTGGGTACCTTTTTCAGCTACAGCCATGTGGACACAGACTTTACGGTTCGACTGACAGGTGACCTGAAGGCTGCCGGAGCAATGGTTTGGCTGGATAAGGATATTGCTCCAGGTGACCGGTGGGACATGACGGTACAGGATGCTTTGAAGAATTGTCAGCATCTGCTGGTGATTCTGTCGCCGGATTCGGTGAACTCTCCGAATGTGCTGGATGAGGTGGCGTTTGGGCTGGAGTCGAAGAAGACGGTGATTCCGATTCTGTATCGGGAGTGCGAGATTCCGTTTCGGTTGGGGCGGGTGCAGTGGATCGATTTCAGGACAGATTATGCGCATGGGCTTGAGCGCCTGGTAGAGAGACTTGGGCTGGAGGCGAAGGCGTCGGCTCGACAAGAGACAGCGCCACCAAGACCTGCATATGTGCCGCCTGCGCCGGCGGTCAGACCGACACCCGAATCTGGACACACGAATCGATCGGTGTTTCGATCAGCGATTCTTCCTGTGGGCGGAGTAGTGCTTGCCGGTGTGCTTTTGGCCCTTTTCGTAATGCCGAGATTTAGTCACAAGACGGAGGAGGTGGGGGCTGAGACGTCGACTCCTCCTGTTACGCAGCCTGAGCCTTCTCCTGTAGCGCAACCTGCTGCTGCGGCGCGTGCTCTTCCTCATCTGACGTATGGAATATGGACACTGCATAATGCGATCGATGACAGCAAGAATGACTGGAGCAATTCGGTTTTACAGTTCACATCGCAGGAGCCGACGCCGGATGGGTTGTTGCTGAAGGGGACATTCAACTGGCGGCTGAATGGTGAATTAGCCGGCACCGAAGAGGTTACGGGTCACTATGTGGAAGAGACACGGCAGGTGATTCTTGAGGGAACTTCTATAAAAAGCGTTCATCCCCGTGAGTTACCTCTGGCGTTGGGTTCGTATTCGGCGACGCTGGGGCCGGAAGGCCGACGTCTTTTGGACGGGAGATGGGGTTCCACTGCGAAGGAGGCGGGGGTGGCAGGGCAATGGGAGGCTAGTCGCTGAGCGGCTAGGTTTTGCAGAGTTCCCGGGTGAGAGTGTCGCGTTGGGCTAGGGCCATCGTGTCGATTCGGTGCAGGACGCGAATATAGGCTGCGAAGGCTGCGGCTGCTAATGCGAGAAAGATGAGCGAGGGCAGCCAGGGGTAACCGAAGTGGCGGCAGAGCCAGAGAGTCGCCATGCAGAGGAACAGAGAACCGAAGAGGACGAGGAGAGTAATGTAGGCTCCTCCGCGTGAGGGAGGCTGGCGCATAGTTTTGCCGATGACGACTCGGCGTGGGGCGCGAAGAGAGCGGATGTTTCCGACGGTGAGGTTCGTAAAGAGAGCGAAGACGAACCACAGAAGTGTGGCTGCGAGGACTGGCGGCGCGATCTTGTGCGAGTAGGTGACGATGAGCGTGGCGAGCAGGACTTCAGTGGTGATGAGAGCCGTGCTGACGAGGTTTTTCGCGATGAAGACGTCGCGAAGGCGGACGGGTGCGAGGAAGTAGAGATGGATGCCAGGGCCGTCGGTGCCAAAGACGTTGTAGAGGGTGGCGAAGAGTCCGAACAGGAGGTAGGCGAGGGCGGCGGGAAGCATGATGTCAGGCGATCTTGATAGTGCACCGCCGCGGTTGGTGAGAATAGCAACGAAGATAAGCGGACTGAAGAGGCCTACGAGAGCGTTGCCGCCGCGGAGGAGATAGCGTGTCTCTTTTTCCATACAGGCTGCGATCGCGGGAGAGAGACCGGAGAGGTTCCAACCAAGGGCCGGTTTGCCGCTGGGCGATTGTGTGCTGCGCGCGGATGTTTCGCTGAAGTTCTCTCCGCGAAATTCTCCGCGAAGACGAAGGGCGTACAGGGCGAGAAAGATTGCGCAGAACGCGGCTACGCCGAGCATGGAAGCGATGGCTGGGATTGGCTGCGCGGCGTGCATGCGCAGAATTGCGTTGGAGGCAAGATTTGGAGGAAAGAAAGCGATAAATGGGTGAAGCCGAACGATGACGCGAGCAAGGAGGTCAAAGCGCGAGGAGATGGCGGAATGCGAGTGGCCTGTATGACTGCGGACGGATGAGGCGAGGAGTTGTACGGCGAGGGAGAAGCTGACAAAGAGCGCTGCTACGATCTCGCGGGTGCGTCGCTGGGCGAGCCAGCGGTCGAGCCAAAGAAAGATCATGCGCAGGAAAGAGAAGAGTGTGAAGCCGTAGAGTAGGAGGACGGAAGCAGCCCAGAGAAAAAGACCGGGTTGGGCAATGCCGATTCCGGTGGCCGTGGCGAGCAGACAACAGAAGCCGACGATGGTGGTGTAGCTGAAGAAGCTAAAGAAGATTCGTGTGCCGAGGTAGAAGGGAAAGCTGATGGGGAAGCGAATGAGTTGAGAGAGATCGAAGCCGCCCGATTGCAGCGCAGGCTGCAGTGACGCACTGAAGGAGATGAAGCACCAGATGGCGGAGAGTATCCAAAGGATGGTCGGCAGCAGCAGAGGTTCCGAGCGAGCTATGACGAAGTAGCCAGCAAAGCCAGAGCCGATGATTGGTCCGATTGAGATAGCGGCGGCGATGGAGTAGACAACGATGCGCAGGATGATGACAGCGGCGAGTGACATCTTGCCGCTCCTGCCGCGGAAGGCGTTGATGAAGAGACGCCAGCGTAGTTGGGCGATGGCGGCGAAATGATCCGTCGTGGTTAGCCGAGCCATGAGAGTTCCTTAGGCGGAGGCGGGACGGCGGTGGTTGGCTCGGAGGGGCTGCGTTGCGTACCGACGATGTTGATGAAGATCTCTTCAAGGGTGAGGTGTTGCGGCGAGGAGTGACCGTTGGAAGAGGTGAGGGGTTTGGTGCCGGCGCGGAGTTCTTCGAGGGAGCCCTGGGCGATGAGGCGGCCGCGGTCGATGATGGCGATGTGGCTGCAGAGGCGTTCGACGATTTCAAGGACGTGCGAGGTGAGGAAGATGGTTGCGCCGCGGGCGATCATGCGTTGAAGCATATTTTTGAGGGTGCCGGCTGCGATGGCGTCTACGCCTTCGAAGGGCTCGTCGAGGAAGAGGATTTTGGGGCCATGAATGACGGCGGCGGCGAGGGCGAGCTTTTTCTGCATGCCGTGGGAAAAGTCGGTGATGAGCTTTTTGGGTTCGGCCGCGAGGTTCATGAAGTCGAGAAGCTCGTGGGTACGGTCGGCGGTGGTGGCGCGGTCGAGACCGTACATGCGACCGACGAAGCAGAGGTATTCGGCTGCGGTTAGACGGCCGAAGAGGGCGAGGCCTTCGGGGACCACGCCTATCTGACGCTTGACTTCGATGGGGTTGGTGGCGGCGTCGAGGCCGAGAATCTCGATGGCGCCGGAGGTGGGCGCGAGCAAGCCGGTGAGCATCTTGATGGTCGTGGACTTGCCGGCTCCGTTAGGGCCGAGGAAGCCGAAGAACTGGCCCGGTGCGACGGAAAGATTGACGTCTTCGACTGCGGTGAAGTCGCCGAAGCGGCGAGTGAGGCCTGTGGTGGAGACGGCTGGGGTCATTTGGGAGAAGCATATCGCATGCCTTTTTGAGGGGCACAGCGAATGCTTCTCCGGCTAGCGGCAGGATGGGCCGCGGGAGGCGTTGAGTTTGTATCGGGCGCGGGCCTGCTGGAGTTTGGCGATGTCGATGTCGCGGAGGGGCGAGGCTCCTCCTAGTTGATGTGCGGAGAGGCAGACCTGGGCGAAGTGCTCGACGGTTTCGGTCTTCATGAAGGCATCCGGTAGTGAGGAGCCGTAGGTCAGCAGGCCGTGGTTTGCGAGCAGGATGGCGTCGTGATCAGGGATGAAGGGTTCGAGGCTGGCGCTGACTTCTTCGGTTCCTGTGGTGGCGTAGGGGGCCAGCGGGACGAGGCCGGTGGTCATCAGGATTTCGGAACAGATGGGTTGATCGAGGGCTTTGCCGCATGCGGCGAAGGCGGTCGCGATGGGTGGGTGGGTGTGGACGATGGCTTGTACGTCGGGTCGCATACGGTAGACGGCGAGATGCATGCCGATCTCGCTGGTGACGTTGCGGGTTCCGGAGAGCTTGTTGCCATCGTTGTCGATGAGGACCATGTCGACGGCGTGCAGGAGGCCCTTGCTACAGCCGGTGGGCGTGGCGAGGATAAGGTGGTCGTCGAGTCGAACGGAGAGATTGCCGGCGGTGCCGGGGGTGTAGCCGAGGCGGTGAACCCATCTGCCGAAGCGGACGAGCTGCCTGCGAAGATCCAACTCGGAGGAAGGGAACGACGATTCGAGATCGGCGCGGTCGACGTGAATGGTCTGGTGCGTCAGATATTGTGTCATTGGATCGCGGACCTCTTGTTGGGATGATCTAAAAGCTTCTTAAGGTTTCTTCCGACGATGTCGGAAGCTTTGAAGAGATGGCCGGCGGTGAGGCCGCCGACGACTTTGTGGTGACCGACTGCCGCGAGGCCCATGGATGCTATGCAGCCACATTGAGAGCAGTCGGGATTGCCGCCGAATTGGCAAGGGGTGATGACGGTCTTGAGATCGGCAGAGATGGTGTGGGTGGTGCGGGCGAAGATGCAGTCCGCAGGAGACTGGGGCGGATGGAGGAACTCCCGGAGTGCTGACTCGTGCATGTCGAGGATGGGATAGAGGGGACGGAGACGGAGGAGTTCGGTGATGACCTTTGCGCGCGCTCTTGGCGTAAGGATTTCCGGGCCTGTTGCGCGTTGCTGAGGGGTAAAGATGCTCATCCAGACCTTGTTGGCTTCGGGGCGCTCGGTCCAGAACTGAAGGAAGCGCTCAAGATAGCCGGGCTGGTCCGCAATCTGGCCGGTGATGGTGCAGTGGATCGTAACGGTCGCCTCCGCAAGATTCTTCAATATACGCTCGTAAGTCGCAGGTGCGCGGCGAATATCGTGTTCGGGTTGCAGACCGTCTATGGAGACTACGATATTGAGGCGCTTGAAGTCGGCCCAATGGGCGGGAATGGGGCGGAAGGCGCTGGTAACGATCTGGACGTGAATGCCGCGACGGTCGAACTCGGGCAGGAGGGCTTCGAGCTCGCGATATCGGACGAGGGGGTCGCCGCCGACGAGGGAGACGTGGAGAGGCTGATGCTCGTCGACTACGCGGAGGACATTTTTGACGAGTGCGTCTTCTTTGTAATCAGACAATTGGCGAAGAGTGATGTTGCCTTCGCCGCCGAGGTGGGCTGGATCGAAGGCGTAGCATCCGGGACAGCGGAGGGGACATTCACGGGTGATCTCGATCGATAACGACGGACGTCTGCCTAAGAGGATGGACTTCCATGCCTGCATTACTTCTGAAGACTTCACCTGATCTCCTTGTGCGCTTAAGCGCTGAATTCGGAGTTGCCACTGGAAGGTGGATCAATCGAATAACGGAGATGTTGGAGACTAGTACCGCAGAATGGAATTGGTATCGATCGGCGATAGCTGGTGGTGATTTATTCGCTCAGGGGGAGTGAGGCAAACTCGTATGGTTGTGGCAGGCTTGAAAGCCTCCGCACAGGCCAGGGTGGCTCCCGCCATCAATGAGAAGAGCAGAAGCATGGCGAGGTGGTAGGAGCGAAGATTTGTGTCTGGCAGATCGACGAGGGGCGCGATGCAGATGGCAAGTACGCAGAGTGCACAGAGGACAGCAGCGGCGGCTCGGATGAATCTTGCCATGTTCCTTAGACGTGGAAGTGTGCTGCAAAGTTGTTTTCTTCGATTTTGAGGAAAGCGATTGTCGTATTTGTGGGTCTAACTCTTGCAGACGGCTTGTAGAGAGACTGACTGTTTCGAATTGATATACTTAAGGGCTGTGGTACAAGAGCCGGTTTGAGTAGACGATCGGACGCAGCGATGCCGGAGTTGTCCGTGTGCGAGGCTGCAGAACAGGGTTTTGAATGAGTACGTATCTTGAGAAGATCAATTCCCCGGCAGATGTGAAGAAGTTGTCGATGGTGGAGTTGGAGCGGCTTGCGGAAGAGATTCGCGAGCGGTTAATCATTGGGGTTTCGAAGACAGGTGGCCACATCGGACCGAATCTGGGTGTTGTTGAACTGACGCTCGCGATGCACTATGTGTTCGATACGCCTGCGGACAGCTTTGTCTTCGATGTGAGCCATCAGGCTTATGTGCATAAGCTGCTGACCGGGCGGGAGAAGTTGTTCCATACGATTCGGCAGCCGAATGGGTTGAATGGCTTTATGCTGCGCACGGAGAGCGAGCATGACAGTTATGGTGCGGGCCATGCAGGTACGGCTCTGAGTGCGGCGTTGGGAATGGCTGTGGCCCGGGATATGTCGGGTGGGAGCGAACATATTGTCGCACTGGCTGGGGATGCTGCGTTTACGAATGGGATCTCGTATGAGGCGCTGAACAATATTGCCGCGCAGACGAAGCGGCTGATTGTGGTGTTGAACGACAATGCGTGGTCGATCGATAAGAACGTAGGAGCGATTGCGGAGTACTTCCACAAGATTGTGATGAATCCGACGATCTCGAGCTGGCATGACAAGGCTGCGGAGTTGTTGGAGCGGTTTGGCGGCAAGACGGTTCGTCACGTGGCACGCAAGGCCGAAGAGGCTGCGAAGGGCTTGATCGGGCCGGGTACGTTGTTTGAAGAATTTGGGATTAGTTACTTTGGGCCGATCGATGGGCATAATTTGCCGCTGCTGATTGAGACGTTCAAATTTTTGAAGCAGCAGAACAAGCCTGTGGTGCTGCATGCGATTACGCAGAAGGGCAAAGGCTTTCAGCCAGCGCTGGAGAAGCAGAAGAAGTTTCATGGGCTGGGGCCGTATGACGCAGAGACGGGTGAGACGAAGTCGGCGGGGCAGAAGACTTATTCGGAGATATTTGCCGAGTCGCTGACGAAGCTGGCTACGGAGAACGAGAAGGTTGTGGCGATTACGGCGGCGATGCCGAATGGGACGGCGCTGGATTTGTTTCGGCCGCATCATCCTTCGCGGTACTTCGACGTAGGGATTGCCGAGGAACATGCGGTGATCTTTGCGGCGGGTATGGCTACGAAGGGGTACAAGCCGTTTTGCGCGATCTACTCGACGTTTTTGCAGCGTGCGTTCGATCCGGTTGTGCATGATGTATGCCTGCAGAATTTGCCGGTGGTGTTCTGTATGGATCGCGGCGGGTTGAGTGGCGATGATGGGCCGACGCACCATGGGCTGTTTGACATCAGCTATCTGCGGAGCGTCCCGAACCTGATTCACATGGTTCCAAAAGACGAAGACGAACTGCAGGACATGATGTATACGGCGATGCTGCACGAGGGGCCGAGCGCGATTCGGTATCCGCGTGGAACGGGGCCGGGCGTGGCGGTGAAGGCTCAGCCGGTGGCGCTGGAGATTGGTAAGGCTGAGGTGATTAAGGACTCAGGACGTGCTGATGTTGCCATCTTTGGTCTAGGAGCGATGCTGCCTGAGGCCGTGCGGCTGGCGGAGATTCTGGAGCGGGAAGGGTTTTCCGCTGCGGTGATCAATCCACGATTTGCCAAGCCTATCGATAAGGCCTGTGTGGGAGAGTTCGGCGGTCGCTGTGGGTTGGTCATTACGCTGGAGGACCATGTGCTCGCGGGTGGGTTTGGATCTGCGGTGCTGGAGACACTGAGTGGGCTTGAACTGCAGGTTCCTGTGGTGCGCGTTGGCTGGCCCGATGAGTTTATCGAGCATGGCAAGGTTGAGGCGCTTCGTGAAAAGTATGGGCTGACTGCGGAGGCTGCACTTGCAAAAGCGAGGCCCTACCTGAGCAAAATGATGGAGCAGATTCTGGCTAAGCATGCTTAGACTACAGAAGACAAAATAAGAACGGGCTGCTGATGCAGCCCGTTTTTGTTTGCTTAGAGAATAAAGGGTAGGAGTTTGCTGGTTCGAGTCTGGCGATAGGCGAAGGTGTTGCGGAGTTGGCGGTTGATGAAGAGGTAGCGTGCCAGCTCTCCTAGTTTGCCGAGAGGCGGTTCGTAGATAACTTCGTCACGGAGAAGGGTACCGTGAGTTGCGCGGCCTGCATGGTCGGGGCGGGTTGCTGGCTGTACCGAGTGGCGATGGAGCCAGTAGGCGAACGGGCCTCGGAGCTGAAGGTCGGTGAAGTGATCGCTCCAGACGAAATCGGTTATCTCGGCCTCCCAGGGGATGCGGATTGGAGAGTAAGGGAAGGGGCGGAAGCTGATGGTGATGCGTGATCCGAGGTCAGCTGCGATCGTGCGGAGGGCTGAGGTTTCGGCGGGGCGTGGTGTAGGCGGAGTCAGCGATGCTTGTTCGATGTGGGCTTGCTGCCAGCGAGGCATGAGGTGTGGGAGGTTTTCGGGATTGGCGAAGAAGGCGAAGACCAGGTCGACAGGATATGGAAGCCACTGCTCTGTTGTGAAGGTATGTCGCATGGTCTGAATTTCGTTGCGCCTAGTGGCGAGCGCTTCCTCGAGGCTGGATTGGTCTGTGTGGATGGATGCTTGAAAGATAGCAACTTAGAACCGAAGTGCGAGACGCAATTGTGTGAAGCAAAGGGATCGGGTGAAATTGTTGATGCTGTGAAGAAGAGGTGATACGGATGGGGCGTTGACAATTGCGGTGGGTACCCGTCAACTGAGAGTCAGGTGTGTGTAAATGAATCTACCAGCGACTGCTGATGAAACGCAGATGGACACAGGAGAGGAAAGCGTGGGCAGGAAAGCAGGGCATCGCGATCGCGGATTGCTTTTGATCGGGTTGTTCAAGCTGGGCAAGGCGATCCTGTTTTTTCTGCTCGGAGTGGGGGCGATCCATCTATTGCACAGGGATCTTGGGGACGAGGTGATGCGGCTGGTGACAGCGCTGAAGTTCGATCCGGAGAGCAAGGTTGTGGCCCTGCTTCTGGACAAGGTGGATCTGATCGATGCGCATCGATTAAAGCAGATCAGCCTGGCGACGTTTGCCTACTCCGCGCTGGCGTTGACCGAAGGAGTGGGGCTGGTGCTCGAAAAAGTGTGGGCGGAGTATCTGACGCTTTTCCTGACGATCTCATTTCTTCCGTGGGAGTTGTATGAGCTGGCTCGGCGGCCGAATTGGTTTCGGTTGAGCCTGCTGCTGATCAATCTTGCCGTGCTTGGGTATCTGTTGTGGCTGCTGCGGCGGAAGAAAGTTGCGGCTGAGGTTCAGGTGTCCAGTTAAGCGAGAGGCTTAACACCGATCTCCACCGATGACACCGATTTGAAATGCTCGCGGATTAAAACGGATAGAAAACCGAAACCTGATAAAGGATGGGTTTTCGGCATGTTTTCGCCTTTATTTCGCCTATCAGATTGATTGAAGAAGTCGCAAGTAGCGTCCTTGGTATGAACCAGCCTCGGTAACACTACGGGTGGGGGTATACGGCTTGATTCATACAATTTGGTGAGTTTTCCACATTTCATTATGGGAATTGCACTGATTTGCACAATTTAGTGCTTTACAGCGGGATGCTGCTGCGAGACGATGTGGACGGAAGTGGTCAAAAGTGGAGTCAAAGGGACCAAATCGGAGCAATTCCTGATGGAAGTCTACTCTGCCGAGCCAGTTTCGAGTGAATTGAGATGGAACGGGTATCGAGGTTGTCATGTTTCGGGGAAATCACCCAACTCGCGTGGACGAAAAAGGCCGGCTGAAGCTGCCGGCGGAGTTCAAGCGCAGGGTCGATGAACTGTACGGGCCTCAGTTTTTTATTACGAGCAAGGATGGACGGCGGGCTGAAATATGGCCGCTGAAGGAGTGGGAGAAGATCGAGGCGCAGTTGGCCAGGCTCTCACCGATGGATCCGGTAAGGAAGAAGTTTCTGGACGTAACGAACTACTACGGCCAGATGGTTGAGATGGATGCACAGGGTCGACTGCTGTTGCCGCAACTGTTGCGGGAGTCGGCGAAGGCGACGGGCGAGGTGAATGTGCTCGGCGTGCAGACGATGTTGGAAGTGGTAAATGCGGAGTCGTTCAAGGCTGAGATGAAGGGCGAACGTGATGCGGTTGAGTTGACGGTAAGCGATCTGACGGCGTTGGCCGAGAAGACCAAGGTTAGTGAATAGATATTAGGTGTCGGATGTGGCCCCCAGGGGCAGCACAAGGCGGGACGAGATGAAGAGACCGCAACATGTGCCGGTTCTTTTAGATGAAGTTTTGGAGTACCTGAATGTGCGGCCGGGCGGCGTCTATGTGGATGCGACGCTGGGTCTGGCGGGGCACTCCTCGGAGATTGCGAGGAGGCTGGGCGCGAAGGGCAGATTGATCTGCTTTGATCGCGATCCGCAGGCGATGGAGTTGGGAAAGGCACGGCTCGAAGAAGTAAAGGCCGAGCTGGGAGAAGAGATGCCGGAGGTGGTGTTTGTGCCGAAGGCGTTTTCGGAGGCCAGTAGCGAGATAAAGGCAGGAAGCCTGGATGGTTTGCTCGCTGACTTTGGCGTGAGCAGCCTGCAGCTGGACGAAGCACAGAGGGGATTCAGTTTTCGGTCAGAAGGTCCACTTGATATGCGGATGGATACGCGCAGTGGAGAGACGGCCGAGCAAGTGGTAAATCAGGAAGACGAAAACGAACTCGCCGACCTGATTTACGAATTCGGAGAGGAAAGGAGGTCGCGGAGAATCGCCAGAGCCATTGTGAGGGCCCGGCCGATAACGACGACGGCAGAGTTAGCCAGAGTGGTATCGGCCGCGGCCCCATCAATGAAAGGGGACAAGATTCATCCGGCGACGCGGACCTTTCAGGCACTTCGGATTCGAGTGAATGATGAGCTGGGAGAGATCAGGACGCTGCTTGAGAGCGCGCCATCTCTGTTGAAACCGGGTGGAAGGCTGGTGTTGATCAGCTTTCACTCGCTGGAGGACCGGTTGGTGAAGGATGCGTTTCGTGAAGCAGCCCGGAACAAGGTGTTTGAGGTTTTGACGAAGAAGCCGGTTGTGGCTAGCGAAGAAGAAGAGATGCGAAATCCGCGAGCAAGAAGTGCAAAGATGCGGGCGGCAGAGAAGATTTAGTAGCGATTTTAGTTACATATTTTGGATATGTAACGACAAGTGATCGGGCCGGGGTTGTCCCACCTTCTTTCAGGCGAAAGACAACTCTGTAGTACAAGTCCCCTCCTCCAATAGCAATCCCGGCCCGTTCATACGTTTTGAGGAGAGGCAAGAGTCAGAGTAAGTGAGGTGTGCGATGGCAGCGACAGCGATGGCAGGACAACAGATGGAGATGATGGGCGCGCGGCGGCAGTCGCAGAGCCGCACGGAGTCGCTGGCGGAGCGGAACCATGCGCTGTATGAGGCGCAGCGGAAGGCTCGACGTGGGCCTACGCCCGAGGTTTTCTTTGCGAAGCACATCGACAACACCCGGCTGGTGAAGGCGGACGATCCGGAGCGGCGGCGGGAGATGCGGCAGTTTGCGACGGTGATGAGCGTGCTGTTTCTGCTGGTGATGGTCTATGTGTGGCAGCATTTTTCGGCGATTGAGATTGGGTATCACGTTGAGGTGCAGAAGCAGCAGGTTGAGCAGCTGCGGGAAGAGAATCGGCAATTGCGTTTGTCTGAGGCTCAACTGACGGACCCGGAGCGGATCGACAAGATTGCGAAGCAGCTTGGACTGGATGCTCCCCAGCCTGGGCAGGTTGTGCGGCCTGAGGGCGGGGATCCTAATGCTCCGGTGTTGGCGCAGGCAGGCGCTCCGGCGCTGGTGGCGCAGTAGGAGCGGGTTTCGTCAGCGAATTTCTAACTTGGTTTGAGTTTTCATAACGGGATTGTGATGAATAAGGCGCCACGGCAGACGTTAACCGCTCCTATACGGAGAGTTCGGTTTGCCTACGTGGCGCTGTTTTTTTGTTTCTGGACAGCTTCGATTGGGTTGCGATTGGTTTGGTTGCAAGTGGTGCGGCATGGCGATTTTGTAGAGCGTGCGGCCAAGCAACAGCAGCGGACGTTTGAGGTAGCTCCGCGGCGCGGGGTGCTGTATGACCGCAACCTGAAAGAGCTGGCGATGACGGTCACGGTGGACAGTGTGTATGCGGTGCCGAGCGAGTTAGGTGATAACCGCGAGAGCGCGGCAGAGATGTTGGCTGGAATTGTTCACAGTGATGCGAGAGATAGCTTTACGTCGCGGCAGCAGATGTTGGCTCGGTTTAATGCGTCGCGGAATTTTGCGTGGGTGGCGCGGCGAATTGATGCTGAGACGGCGACTCGGGTGCGAGAGCTGAATCTGAAGGGAGTCTATTTTCAGAAGGAGTTCAAGAGGTTCTATCCGAATAATGACCTGGCCGCGCAGGTGCTGGGGTATGTGGGCACGGATGATACGGGGCTGGGTGGGCTTGAGCGTGAGTTTGACGATGATATGCATGGGACTCCGGGGCATGTGCTGACGGCGCTCGATGCGAAGCGGCATGTGCTCGGAAGTGAAGAGAGCCAACCGCTGCCGGGTGAGAATCTGGTGCTGTCGATCGACGCGAATATCCAGTACATGGCGGAGCGAGCGCTTGATGCGCAGATGGAGAAGATGAAGGCGTTGCACGGAACTGTCGTGGTGCAGGATCCGCATACGGGGCAGATTCTGGCGCTGGCGATTTCTCCTCGGTTCAACCCGAACGATCAGCGGCATATGGATGCGAGCGTGTTGCAGAACCTGGCTGTGAGCGATGTGTATGAGCCGGGGTCGACCTTCAAACTGGTGTCGTACTCGGCGGCACTGGATGCGGCGGGCGTTGAGCCGACGGACATCGTCGATTGCCAGGGCGGCGCCATGACGATGTATGGCCGTACGTTGCACGATGACAAGTCAGATGGTCACTTAGGGCGAGTGACGGTGCAATACGCGCTGGAGAAGTCGAGCGACGTAGGCGCGGCGAAGATGGCGTTGAAGCTGGGGAACCAGAAGTTCTATGAGTACATGCGGGCTTTTGGTTTTGGTGACCGTTCGGGAATTGAGCTGCCGAGCGAGACTCGCGGACTGTTGCGTAATCCGAAGAAATGGGGCGCGACCAGCATTCTGTCGATGGCGATTGGGCAGGAGGTGGGTGTGACGCCGGTGCAGTTGGTGACCATGGTGAGCACGATTGCAAACGGTGGGGTTTACATGCCTCCGCATATTTTGCTGCAGTCGACCGATCAGATGAAGGGCGATCCGCGGTTACAGGCGGCGGCGTTCCGTCCGGCCAATCAACTGCCATCGACACTGCCGGATGGTGCGCACCGTGTGATCAAAGAGATCACTTCCGCGAAGATGCGGATGATGATGCAGGGAATTGTGGTGGAGGGTACGGGACGTAAGGGTGCGCTGAACGGCTACAGCGCAGGTGGGAAGACGGGAACGGCGCAGAAGATCGATGTTGCGACGCACACGTATTCGCACACGAAGCTGGTGGCTAGTTTTGCGGGGTTCGCGCCGGTGAGCAATCCGGCGATCTCGGTGGCGGTGGTGATTGATACGCCGACGGTGGGGTCAAGGTACGGTGCCGAGACGAGTGCGCCGGTGTTCGCGGAGGTGGCGCAGCAGGTGCTGGAGTATCTTGGCGTGCCGCATGATCAGCCGTTGAAGGCAAAGAAGGATCTGGTGGCTTCGGTTAAAAGTGATGAGGCGGAGGAGGCTCCGACGGATAGTGGCGCCGATCTGAATGCGATGTTTGCGGATGTGAATAGTTTGCCAGCGGATGATCCGCTGAGGACTCCGGCTAATGCTGCGGCGGCGTCAGAGACTGCTTCGGCGGTGGCGGAGAAGCCTGCTGTTGCTGCGCCAAAGGTTGCGGATAAGTCGCAGGGAGTTTTGAACCTCCTGCCCGCGAAGGTGCTGGCGGCGTTTCAGGCAAAGGGGGACGGTGATACTGGTGTGTCTGCGCCACTGCCTGCGCCTAAGGTTGTGCCCGCTGTGCAATCGAAGACGAACGGTTCGGTGGTGGTGGATGCGGCGTTGCGAGTGGCTGTGCCTTCGTTTGATGGTGCGGCGCTGCGGACGGTTGTGGAGCGGGCCGATGCTGTGGGGTTGCGGGTACAGCCGGTGGGGAGTGGGCTGGCTCGGGAGCAGGTGCCGGCTGCGGGGACGATGGTGCCGTCGGGGACTGAGGTTGTGGTCCGGTTTGCGCGCTAGGTGTCGGCTTTAGAATCAGTGGGTATGGATTGGAATGAGGTTTTACGCGAAGTGTGTGTGCTGGAGTGTACCGGTAGCCCGATAGAGGTTACTGGGGTTCAGTATGATTCGCGACGGGTGGTGCGTGGGGATGCGTTTATTGCGATGCGTGGGGGAAGCGCGGATGGAAATCGTTATATAGACGCGGTGATTGCGCAGGGCGCGGTGGCGGTGGTTACGGACTCGCGTGATGCGTATGCGAAGCTACGGCGGGAGCATCCGGAGGTGGCGGCGGCACTTGTGGAGCGAGGGCGGCGGGCTCTGGCGGAGGTTAGTTCGGCGGTCATGGGGCATCCGCAGAAGAAGCTGGCGCTGAGTGGGGTGACGGGGACGAATGGGAAGACGACGACCGCGTTTTTGCTGGAGGCGATGCTGCGGAGTGTAGGGCGGCGGTGTGTGCTGATCGGGACGATAGAGACGCATATCGGGGATGAGATTAGGGTTTCTCCACATACGACGCCGGAGAGCCGGGATGTGCTGGCGTTGTTTGCCGATGGGGTGAGGGTTGGGGCGAGCGAAGCGGTGATGGAGATGAGCTCGCATGCGCTTGAGCAGGAGCGGGTTTGGGGGTTGCCGGTGGAGGTGGCGATCTTTACGAATCTGACGCAGGACCATCTGGATTATCACGGGACGATGGAAGGTTACTTTGCGGCAAAGGCGAGGCTGTTTGATGGCGTAGGTGCTCCTCCGCCGCGGGTTGCGGTGATCAATACGGATGATGTTTATGGTGAGCGACTGGCTGCTGGGATCGAGCGGTCGCAGGTGGTTCGGTATGGGATGGAGGGTAAGGGAGATTTTGTTGCGCAGGATGTGCGGATGCGCGCCGGGGAGACTCGGTTTCGGATGGTGACTCCGCATGGGGTTGTGGAGATGCGATCTCCGTTGACGGGGCGAGTGAATGTCTACAATTTGCTGGGTGCCAGTGCGGCTGCGTGGGCTCGAGGGTTGACGCTGGACGAGATTGCTCGTGGGGCTGAGGCCGGGACGCAGGTGCCGGGGCGGTTTGAAGTGGTGCCTTCGACGAATGATGTGACGGTGGTGGTGGATTATGCGCATACGGATGATGCTTTGCGGAATTTGATTTCGCTGGCGCGGGAGTTGGTGAAGGAGCGCGGCGGCCGCGTGATTACGCTGTTTGGGTGTGGTGGGGATCGGGACAGAACGAAGCGGCCGAGGATGGGAACGGCTGCAGGCGAGGGGAGCGATCTGGTGGTGCTGACGAGCGATAATCCGCGGAGCGAAGAGCCGATGGCGATTATTGAGGAGGCTCTGGTGGGTGTGAAAGAGACGGGGACGAAGTGCATCGTTGAGGAAGATCGGGCCGGGGCGATTGAGATTGCGATTCGTGCGGCACAGGTGGGGGATATTGTTTTGATTGCAGGCAAGGGGCATGAGAAAGTGCAGATTTTGAAGGACGAGACTGTGCCGTTTGATGATGTGGCTGTGGCCGCGGATGTTCTGAAGGAGATTGCGTGAAGCTGACGTTGGGGAAGATTGCTGATTGGATTCATGCGGAGGGGGATTTTGATACTTCGGCGGAGGCGTTGGGGTATGGGATCGATTCGCGGACGATTGGGGCTGGGGAGCTGTTCTTTGCGGTGAAGGGAGAACGGCTCGATGGACATGACTATGTGGCGACGGCGTTGGCTGATGGCGCGGTGGCTGCGGTTGTGAGCATGGGTTGGGTGGTGCCGGCTGAGGTGGCTGAGACGAAGCTGCTGCGAGTTCCGGCTTGTGAGGATTGTGTGCTGCGGGCGCTGCAGCGGTTGGCTCATGCGGTTCGGCGAGAGTGGGGCGGGCGGGTAATTGGAGTGACCGGTTCGGCTGGGAAGACGACGACGAAGGAAGCGGTGGCGCAGGTGTTGGGCGCGCGCTTCAAGGTGCTGAAGTCGCAGGGGAATCTGAACAATGGGTTTGGTTTGCCGCTGCAGTTGTTGAAGCTGGAGAGAGACCATGAGGCCGCGGTGATTGAGATGGGGATGAACCACGCAGGGGAAATTGCTGCGCTCGCGGAGATTGCTGAGCCGGATTGGGGTGTGGTGTCGAATGTTGCGCCGGTACATATGGAGTTTTTTCCCGATGGGCTGGCGGGGATTGCGAGGGCTAAGTATGAGTTGGTGGAGGCGTTGCCTGAGGATGGCGTGGCGGTCTTAAATTTTGATGATGCGTATGTGAAGGAGTTTGGACGTGGGATGGGGGATCGCGCGGTCTTCTATGGATTGGGTGAGGGGGCTGATGTACGGGCTGTTCACGTGGCTGAGATGGGTGCGGAGGGTGTGGTGTTTACCGTGGAGGCGAAGGGCGGGCGGGCAAGCGTGCAGTTGAAGATGCTGGGTCGGCATAACGTTTCGAATGCTTTGGCGGCAATTGCAGTAGGGTTGCGGAGTGGGATGGAGTTGGAAGAGTGTGCGGCGGCCGTGGGTGAGATGCGCGCTGCCGACAAGCGAGGTGAGGTGCTGGAGTGGCGCGGGGCGACTCTGATTAATGATTCCTACAATTCGAATCCGAGGGCTCTGGATGCGATGGTGGATGCTCTGATGGCGATGCCGGCTGAGCGGCATGTGGTGATCGCAGGCGAGATGCTGGAGTTGGGGGCGGAGGCGGCTGCGCTTCATGCGGCGTGTGGGAGGCGGATGGCCGAGCGTGGAGTGACGGTAGTGGTGGGGGTTCGCGGGGTGGCTGAGGAACTGGCGCGGGCTGCTCGGGAGGATGGCGTGGACGCGTTATTTGTGGCGGATGCGGATGCGGCTGGTGTGTGGCTCAGGGAGAATGTGCGGGCGGGGGATGCGGTTCTGCTGAAGGCTTCGCGGGGGGTGAGGCTGGAGCGGGCGCTGGTAGGGCTGACTACTTAGCAGTGCATATCTGCGGGTTAGCGAATGTGTCTTGATTCGTTGAGGAAATTGATTGTCGGGCGCAAGGGTAGCGGCTGTTAAGATAACGAGAGATTGCGGCTGTTTTGCGGGAGCTGTGATCGATCCGGATATCGACGTGAACTAAAGGCGGAGACGTTTTGCTCTATTGGCTGCTGTATCAGAAGTTGTTTCCTTACTTTCGTCTCTTTCGCATCTTTCGCTATCTGACGTTTCGCACTGTGTTTGCGAGTCTGACGGCGCTGCTGATCGGCTTGCTGATCGGGCCGTATGTGATTGATCGGCTTCGCGAGTTTCAGATTGGGCAGTACATCCGCGAGGAGGGGCCCCAGTCGCACCAGAAGAAGAGTGGGACGCCGACGATGGGCGGCGTGCTGATCTGTATTTCCATTCTGGTACCTACGTTGTTGTGGTCGGATCTGTCGAATCCGTTTGT
>Ga0070734_10000946_pt1 | contig 48600 bp, 42 predicted proteins | sample Coa_R1_8_FD_66444 | JGI IMG/M metagenome (GOLD analysis project Ga0070734, IMG submission 66444) | Surface soil microbial communities from Centralia Pennsylvania, which are recovering from an underground coalmine fire - Coalmine... | ecosystem: Environmental > Terrestrial > Soil > Unclassified ...
AGTCCAACGGCGGACCAGCAAAAATCCAATAAGTCCGATCGGGAGCTCACGCAACAAATCCGCAAGTCGGTTTTCTCGGATAAATCGCTCTCGATGGCAGCGCACAACGTGAAGATCATCTCGCGCGACGGCATGGTCACGCTACGAGGCAATGTTAAATCCGACGATGAGAAGAAAGCGATTGAAGACAAAGCCACTGCAGTCGCCGGAACGGGTAAGGTCACGAGCGAACTGACTGTGACACCGGACAGCTCCAAGTAATTCGTAATCAAAAATCATAAGGAGAATATCATGGCAGGGAAGAATACAGCGGTTTATGGGATTTATCGGGATACCGTCGCGCTCGGCGGTGGATTGGACGCTTTGCGTACAGCAGGCTTTCGAGGTACGGATATTTCCGTCCTGATGCCGGAAAATGTCGGCACCAAAGATTTCGTCCATAAGAAGGACACCAAGGCGCCGGAAGGAGCCACTACTGGCGTAGCGTCAGGCGCGGTTATCGGCGGGGCGCTCGGTTGGCTTGCGGGCATTGGCGCGCTCGCCATTCCGGGACTTGGTCCCTTCATCGCCGCCGGCCCCATCATGGGGCTGTTGGCCGGTGCCGGTGCGGGTGGCGCAGTCGGCGGCGTGGCCGGCGCGCTCATCGGAATGGGAATCCCCGAATATGAAGCGAAGCGCTACGAAGGCCGGGTGAAATCAGGCGGGATTCTGCTATCCGTGCATTGCGATAATTCGGATTGGGTGAAGCGAGCCAAACAGATCCTGGAGCAGACCGGAGCCGAAGAAATCAGCGAAGCCGGTGAAGCTGCGGCGGATTACGCGATGAGCGATCGTCCGGCTTCCCGGATTTAGAGGACAGCCTCCGGCTGATGAAGCCGGAGGCTCACCCTACGCTACAATGAACCTGTCTGCGCTTCCTGGGAATTGAGCTCGGTTGGGATAACCGGCCCAGCGGCGTCGCGGCCCTCGATTGGGCCGATGAAACGCTGCATCTCTCATCGCTAAAACAACTCAGCCAACCGGGCGATGTCCTGCAATGGATCGCCGCAGAAGCGTCCGATAACACCGGTATCGGAATCGATGCGCCAGTCATGGCGTCGGGTCCACGAATGCGAATCTCCGATCGGTTAGCGCAGTGCTATTACGGAAAATATCATTCCGGTGGTTATCCCGGGAAGAAGACCCGCACATTTTCGAAAACCATTCGAAGCTTCTCGGCGGATCTCGCAAATATGGGCTTCGGTACGACTGCCGGATGCTGCGGACGCTATTGGGTTCAGGTGCATCCCTGGACGGCGGTATCGCAGCTCCTCTTTCTGAAGACGATGGTCGAGTATCGAAAAGGCGGCTTAACCGATCGGGCGCGCGAGCTAAGTCGTTTGCGCACGGTAATTCTCGATCGTTTCCCGTCGCTCACTCCGAAGCTCTCGATTCCGCAGTTACCGGAAATCCAGGAACGAGGCCGCGAACTGAAGGCCGCTGAAAATCAGTTTCATGCGTTGATGGCCGCCTACATGGCAGCGTATCAGTGGTTTTGGAGTCGAGCGCCCAGCCAACTAAACGAACCTACCTGGGATGCCGACCCGATCGTCCAATTTGAGAAATGGTTCGCGCAAGCTCACCGGGCCGACATTGAGGAGCCCCGAGCCGCGACTCTCGCCACCGTTTCAGCCGAAGGGCAACCATCGGCTCGCATGGTAATCGTGCAGGAAGCCAACTCGGATGGGTTCGTTTTTTACACCAACTATCGAAGCCAGAAGGGTCGGGAACTCGCGGCAAATCCGAAGGCTTCGCTCGTTTTTTACTGGCCGGAACTGCACCGTCAAGTGCGCATCTCGGGACAAGTCTCAAAAACGTCGCAAAGCGAAACTGGGGACTACTTCCGCACCCGCCCACGCGCCGCCCAGTTGAGCGCATGGGCGTCATGGCAAAGCTCCGTCATCCCGGACCGCGAAATCCTGGACCGCAGAGTCCAGAAAGTTCAGACTCGTTACGACGGACAGGAGATCCCCGCTCCGCCCGGCTGGGGTGGATTTCGCCTGCATCCGCTAACCATCGAGTTCTGGCAAGGCCGCGAAAATCGCCTGCACGACCGGCTGCGCTATTCGTCATGCAACGGCCGCTGGACTCGCGAACGACTAGCGCCTTGAGGTGTTTACCGGCCCGGCGCCGCCGTTCACCGATATCTCGTCGAACCCGTTACCTTGAGCTGTTACGCTCGAATCGTGGATAGCCAACAACCGAACGATCGATTCCGAAACCGCCAGATGACGTCCGGAATCTTCGGGGACCGGCATCGCTCCGGTTTGTCGGGCATCCTGTTCGGTTCCGTGATCGTTCTGATCGGCCTGTTGCTGCTGCTGGACAACATGGGAATCGTGCAAGTGCATGATTTATGGCGGTTTTGGCCGGTTTTCCCCATCGTCATCGGCGTCTCCAAAATCCTCGAAAGCCGCAGTCCGGCGGGCTGGTTTTGGGGCGCTCTGATCGCGCTGGTTGGCTTCGGATTTCTGCTCGACAATCTGCACATCGTTCATATCGAATTGGGCGATTTCATCTGGCCGCTGCTGGTCATCGGCGTCGGAGTGACCATGCTGCTCAAGGCTCTGGAACGCAAGCGGTACCTGGATGGCAGGCCGCCCATGGCTTTGACCCCGAATAGCGGTCTGGCCGGCGCCTGGGCCGTGTTTAGCAGCGTAAAGCGCCGGATCGACGACCAGGACTTCAAAGGCGGCGACGTAGTGGCCGTCTTCGGCGAGGTCAAGATCGATCTCCGGAAAGCCGCCATTGCGAGTGGCGAAGCGGTGATCGACGTCAATGCGGCGTTCGCCGGCGTCGACATCCGAGTCCCGGAGAATTGGATTGTCGTGCTCAAAGGAGCCGGCGTTTTCGGCGCTTTCGAGGACAAAACCGTTCCGCCCCGAGTCGATCCGGGCGTCAAGCCTCCTCAACTAGTCATCACCGGCACCGTGGTTTTCGGCGCCACCAAGATAGATAATTAACGGGCCGGACACTATGCATCCTCTGCTTGCCAAAGGCAGGATCGTTCTCTATTTGCTGGTCTGGGTCGCGATGGGCGGACTGCTCAGCTACCTGCTGACCATCACCGGGCGACTCGAATGGCAGGAAGCGGCGCTGCTCGCCCTCCCCTTGGCGCTGCTCTACGCGTTTATTTGTCTCGCGCCCTGGTACATGTGCAGCATGCTGCCCTTGGGCGAAGGCCGAATCCCGAAACTGGTGGGAAATCACCTGGCCGCCGCGGTTGTAGCCGCACTGTTCTGGATTGTCGTCGCTAAAGTCCTGGGGCTCGGAGTCTCCCGCTATTATCCAACCGTAAACGAGCGCTTCAGTCCACAGCTTCCCCTGCTCTTCGGAATCGGCGTGCTGCTTTACATGCTGTCCGTCGCGTTGCATTACGTACTGCTTTCGCTCGAATCCACCAAGGAGTCGGAATCGCGCGAGCATCAGGCGCGCACGTTGGCGCGCGAAGCGGAAATCAAAGCGCTCAAAGCGCAGATCAATCCGCATTTTTTGTTCAACAGCCTCAACTCCATCGCGGCGCTGGCAACCGTGGACGGCGCGCGCGCGCGAGACATGTGCATCAAGCTCTCGGATTTCCTGCGCAACACGCTCAGCCTGGGCGAAAAGCAAAGCATTACGCTGGGCGATGAGTTGGCACTGGCGCAGGCTTATCTCGCAGTGGAAAAAGTACGCTTCGGCCCGCGCCTCAAAATCGAAATGAAGACGGATTCCGGATGCGACGATTGCGTTGTGCCTCCACTGTTTCTTCAGCCGCTGGTCGAAAATGCGGTGAAGCACGGGATCGCAGGATTAGTGGATGGCGGCACCATTCGCCTGGAAGCCCACTGCGAACACGGCTGGCTGCAGGTGACGGTGCAGAACGAATTCGATCCAGAAGCTCCGGCGGTTCGCCGAAACGGATTGGGATTGCAGAACGTGCGCAACCGGTTGCGCGCCGTGTACGAAAATCAAGCAAGACTCGACACCGTGGTCAGCGACGGCTTGTTTGTAGTCGCGGTAGATCTTCCCTGCAGCGCTCACAGCTAACATGAGAAATATGGATGATGCCTTGGCGCCGGGTTCCGTGATCGGGCACTATCGCGTGGTCTCGCGCCTCGGCCAAGGCGGGATGGGAGCGGTCTATCTGGCCGACGATACGCGGCTGGGCCGCAGAGTGGCTTTGAAAGTTCTGCCCCCGGATGTCGCGGCCGACCCGGATCGCATGCATCGCTTCGAGCAGGAAGCGCGGCTCGCTTCGTCATTGACGCATCCGAATGTCGCTTATATCCACGAGATCGGGCAAGACGCCGGCCTTTGGTTCCTGGCGATGGAGTACGTGGAGGGGGTGCCGCTCACGAATTTGATCCGCGAAGGGCCGATGAGGATCGCCGATATCCTTCCGATCGGAATTCAGATAGCGGACGCGCTGGACGATGCTCACCAAAAGGGCATCGTTCATCGCGATATTAAGCCGGCCAATCTGATGCTGACGCCGCGCGGGCACGTCAAGGTTCTGGATTTCGGACTCGCGAAGCAAGAAAAATCCAAGCAGCGTTCCGAAGATACACAACTGCTGACCAGCGCCGGCATGGTGATGGGCACCGTGGAATACATGAGCCCGGAGCAGGTGCTCGGCCGGGATGTGGATCATCGATCGGATATTTTCAGCCTGGGCGGTGTGCTGTACGAAATGGCCGCCGGCCGCCTTCCCTTCAACGGCGCCAATGCCACCGAGACCATGGCGCGCATTTTGCAAGCCCAGCCGGATGCGATGGCGCGCTTCAACTACGAAGTGCCTGAGGAATTCGAGCGCACGGTTCGCAAGTGCCTGGAAAAGGACCGCGAGCGCCGCTACCAGTCCGCGCGCGAGCTGATGGTGGATTTGAAGAATCTGGAGCGCGATTCGGGCTCGCAAAAAGCCGCGCCCCTGGTGGAGAATCCGCTCAAAGAGGCGCGCAAGTCCATCCGCGCCGCGATTGTGGACGATGAAGAACTCGCGCGCAGCCTGCTGCGCGAGTACGTGGAATCGAGTCCGGGCATCGAGGTGGTGGCGGAATGTTCCAACGGCTTCGAAGCCGTGAAGGCGATTGCCGAACATAAACCGGATCTGGTGTTCCTGGACGTCCAGATGCCGAAGCTCGACGGCTTCGAAGTGCTGCAATTAATCGGCGGGGAAGTCGCGGTGATTTTCGTGACGGCATTCGACCAGTACGCGATGAAAGCGTTCGACGCGCATGCCGTGGATTATTTGCTAAAGCCGTTCAGCATCCAGCGCTTCGAAAAAGCCCTGGAGCGTGCGCGCCTGCGTTTGGGGGAACGCCTTCCGCCGGCGGCGGAGCTGGCCACGGCAGCGCGTCCGCCGCAGCAGCATTTGTCGCGAATCGTGGTGAAGGACGGCACGCGCGTCCACATCATTCCCGTCGATCGCCTGGATTACGCCGAAGCGCAAGACGACTACGTGGAACTGCACAGCCAAGGCAAAACCTATCTCAAACAGCAAACCATCTCAAGCCTCGAAACCGCACTCGACCCCGACCGCTTCGTTCGCATTCATCGATCCGTAATCGTAAATCTCGAACGCGTCGCCAAGATCGAACCTTACGCAAAAGACAGCCGGGTTGCCGTGTTATCGGACGGAACGCAGCTTCCGGTAAGCCGGGCGGGATATGAGCGGCTAAAGTCCTTATTAGGGGAAAAGCTGTAAAGCCGTTCCTCGTTTCTCGTTAAAACCCGGGAACGGTCCGGCTTTTTTTGCAAGCTTTCGTGCGTTCGAGAGACTATCTATTCAGAATGCGATCGGAGCAGACCAAGTTCCTCGAAATCATCGGACAATATCAGCCCGCACTCTGGCGTTTGGTGAACTCGTATGAGGCCAATCCCGGGCGGCGCGAGGACCTGTTCCAGGAAATCGCTTTGGGCATTTGGCAGGCACTGCCACGCTTTCGGGGCGACGCGAGCGAGCGGACCTGGCTTTACCGGATTGCCCATAACATCGCGATATCCACTTTGGAATCGCGGCGGCGCCGCGATACGCGCGAATTGCCAATGCCTGATTCGGTGGAACGAATAGGCCGCTGGCGAGATCCGGATCAAGCGCTGGTCGTAGAGGAACAAAGGCAGGCCATGCTGGCAGCGATTCAAGAACTGCCTGCCATCGACAAGCAGTTGATCATCCTGCATCTGGAAGGTTTGAGCTATCAGGAAATCGAAGAGGTCTCCGGACTCACCGAAAGCGCCATCGCCAGCCGTCTCAGCCGCATTCGCGATCGTTTGACAGACTCGATTCGAAAACAGGAGATACGAAAATGACATCCTCGGATGAACTGCGCCGGCTGTGGCAATCCGACATTGCTCATGCCATCAATCAGCGCGATGTGCTGCGCGAGCTGGAACGCAGAATGCGCAGTTTCGATCGCACCATACGAATGCGCGACCTTCGGGAGACTGTGGCAGGATTGCTTGTCACCGGCATTTACCTCTGGATGGCGGCCGGCGCGAAGACCACGTTTGAACGCGGCGCCGATCTGGCCGTGGCGGCGTGGGGCGTTTGGGTGGCAGTTTTCCTGCGCCGCTATTTCCATCTCACGCGTAAGCCGGCTCCGGAACAATCGCTCTCCGCATATCGGGAGGCGCTGGTGGAACGCTACGCCGCGCAGATCCGGTTGGCCAAGAGCGTGAAGTACTGGTTTCTGCTTCCGATGTGGCTCGCGTTGTTGCTGTTCGACATCGCATATCGCGTGGATGGCGGGACCAATTTGAAATTCTTCTTGGTCCTGGTTGTGGTGTCGGCGGCAAGTGGGTTCGTGTGGTGGCTCAATGAAGGACCCGGCATCCGCTGTCTGGAGAAGAAGCGCCGGGATTTGGCGGCTCTGATGGAACAGGAAGGAGCAGCGGAATGAAAAGACGATTGGCGGTGTTTTTGATGTTCGGACCGATGCTGTTAGGCGCCGACGCGAATGAGATCCGCGCGATGTTGGAGAATCGCATCGATGTTGGCAAGAAAGCGGTCGGGATCGTGGTCGGGACCATCGACGAAAAGGGCCGATCCGTAATCGGCTACGGCAGGTTGGCGAAAGATCGCGACCAGAAGCCCGACGGCGACACGGTTTTCGAAATTGGATCCATCACGAAAGTTTTCACCTCGTTGATCCTCGCCGATATGGTGGAGCGCGGCGAGGTGAAGCTGGACGATCCGATCGCGAAGTATCTGCCGGCTTCGGTGACGGTGCCGAGCCGCAACGGCAAGCAAATCACGCTGCTCGATATTTCGATGCAGATCTCGGGACTGCCGCGTATGCCGAACAACTTCAAGCCGGCGGACTTCGCGAATCCATATGCCGATTACAGCGAAGCGAAACTCTACGAATTTATTTCCGGGTACAAACTGACGCGAGACATCGGCGAGAAGTACGAATATTCCAACCTCGCCGTGGGCCTCCTAGGACACGCGCTGGCGTTAAAGGCAGGGATGAGCTACGAAAAACTGGTGAAGACGCGCATTCTGGATCCGCTCGGTATGAGCGATACATCGATCACCTTGTCCGAGTCGCAAAAGAAGCGGCTGGCGACAGGGCACAACGAAGCGCTGAGCCCAGTGAAGAACTGGGACTTGGATGCGCTCGAGGGCGCGGGCGCGCTCCGTTCCACCGCGAACGACATGCTGAAGTTCCTGGCAGCGAATCTGGAACTCACCGATTCGCCGTTGAAGCCCGCCATGCGGCGCATGCGATCCGTGCATCGCGAAACCGGAGTGCCCGATCTCGAAATCGGCATGGCCTGGCATGTGTGGCACAAATTCGGAAGCAATATCTTCTGGCACAACGGCGGGACAGCAGGCTATCGTTCCTACGCAGGGTTCGATCCGGCCAAGAAAACCGGCGTGGTGGTGTTGTGCAACAGCTTCTTCGATATCGACCAGGTGGGCCTCCACGTTTTGAACAAAGAATTTACCGCGCAGACGTATGCGGCGCCCAAGGAACGGGTGGAAGTGACGCTGGATCCAAAAATCTTGGAGACGTACGTGGGCGAGTACGAACTGGCGCCTACTTTCAAGATCAAAATCACTCGCGAGGAATCCCGCCTGTTTGCGCAGGCCACCGGCCAGCCGAAGTTCGAGGTGTTCGCCGAGAAAGAAGGCGAGTTCTTCTTCAAAGTGGTGGATGCGCAGCTTACGTTCACCAAGGAAGGACTCATCCTGCACCAGAACGGAATGGATCAGAAGGCGCCGAAGAAGTAGAAACCGAACCGCGACCACAAGGGAGCGAAACCACGTGCAGTCGTGGTTGCGCTTCCTTGCGGGCGCGGTTCGGATCAAGCTTAGCGCTGCATCACCAATTCCGATTTGCCCGGCGAATTTTCCCGCAAGCTGGAATCTTCGGCCGCAATCGTCAAAGTGCCGCGGACCGCGCCGCTGGAGGCTCGGACCGGCGAGGTAAAGACGGTCGCGACGAACTCCCGGCCGAGCCGGGTCCGAAGTGGGCCCACACCGCACGGCGGGGTCTGCCCCATCACTTCTTCGCGCTTCCAACCCAAAAGCCGTTCGGCGGCCGGATTCCAATAGATCACAGCACCCGCGAGGTCTACCGCGAAAGCGGCCAGCGGCGCGGAGTCCAAGAGATTGATCGGCTCCGGCGGAACGATGCCAACGCCTTTTCCGGGTTCAGAAGTTTTCTCGTTCGCTTCCACTAATCTCAGCCGCGCATTGGTGGAAACGCGCTCGCTACTCGATACTTTGAGAATCAGCGCTGCGATAAAGTACATGGAGGCGATCAGAAAGTCCACCCATCCGTCGAGTTTTTGGATGCCAGGAAACAGGATTACACCAGCGTCCTTTAACACGCGCACGGCTTCATAGATAGCGATTAGTCCAAGTACCCCGGTAAGGATCTTGTCCAATCCAACCTGCTGGCGCTTGGCCATCAGGAAACACCAAAGGATTGTGGTTAGGCAGATGCACAGCGCCAGTCCCATGAGCGGGCTGGCTCGGAATATTTGAACCAGATACATATGGCTCTCCTAAAAGTTTTACTGCAGCAGGCTTATCATCGGCGGTTCGGCAAGCGGCTGAGAGTCGGGGGCGGCTTACTTTGAAGCGGGCATTTCACCTAGTAGGGAAACGGAAACAGCACTAGCGCTAAGGTGTTCCGGGGATGCGGGCGTTAGAATAAGAGTATGTCCGACACGTTGCGCATTGCGGACCGCGATTTCAAATCGCGGTTGTTTGTGGGTACCGGCAAGTACCGCAGCTTCCAGGAAATGGCCCGTTGCCACGCCGTTTCAGGCGCGGAAGTGGTCACGGTAGCGGTGCGGCGCGTCAATTTGACGGACAAATCCAAGGAGTCCCTGCTGGATTACATCGATCGCTCGCGGATGTTCATCCTGCCCAACACGGCTGCTTGCTACACTGCCGATGAAGCGATCCGGACTGCGCGGCTGGGCCGCGAAGTAGGCTTGTCGAACTGGGTGAAGCTCGAAGTTATCGGGGATCAGAAAACCCTCTTTCCGGATAACGAAGGCCTGCTCGAAGCCACGCGCGTTCTATCCAAAGAGGGCTTCGTGGTCCTGCCATACACGAATGACGATCTGGTGAATGCGCGCAAGCTGATCGATGCAGGTGCAGCCGCCGTGATGCCGCTGGCGGCGCCGATTGGTTCGGGATTGGGAATCCAAAACTCGACCAACCTGCGGATTCTGCGCGAGACCATCACCGAAGTCCCGCTCATTGTGGATGCGGGCGTGGGCACGGCGTCGGATGCTGCTATTGCAATGGAAATGGGTTTTGACGGCATCCTGATGAACACCGCCATCGCCGAAGCCGAGGACGCAGAGAAGATGGCGGAAGCCATGAAGCTGGCGGTGGAAGCCGGACGCCTGGCACATCTGGCCGGACGCATGCCGAAGAAGCTCTATGCAAGCGCGAGCAGTCCGCTGGCGGGCGTCGTCCGCTGAACGGGTTCGTACCCAACCGCTACCGCGAGGGAGCGTTACCCCGAGCGATCGCGTCGCGCTCCCTTGCGGTCGCGGTTCGGTTACTAAGCGGTTCGGTTACTAAAGCGTCCGGGTGACTTTACTGATGGTCCGCGGCTCGTCCGGATTCAAACCCTTTTCCGCAGCTAAGCACGCTGCGAACAACTGCGCTGGGATGATGTAGGGGATCGGCGTGAAAATCTCTTCTAGCCCAACCGGTATAGAAACCACCCGCCTGTTCGCGACGGCCACTTCCGGATTGCTGGGATCGCTGATGATCAAAGTTTCCGCCTTGAGATTGGCCAGCTTTTCGATCATCTCGCGCGTACCGGGCCAGGTGACGCCCGCCGGTGCGAAGAGAAAGGCGGGAAACGAAGCTTCCACCATCGCGATGGGGCCGTGCATCAGGTCGGCGCTCGAGAATCGCTCGGCTACCACGTAGCAGGTTTCCATCATCTTCAGCGCGAACTCGAACGCGTTGGAATAATTCAAGCCGCGGCCGATGACCAGCGCGTGATCCATGAAGCGATAGCGTTCGGCGCGGCGCGCGATGTCGAGCTCTAGGCTCAGCGCTGACTCCGCCCACTCAGGAATCCGCGTCAATTGATCCAGCGCGATATTTGCTCCCAGCGCGTGCGCCAGCATGTAGAGCGCCAGCAATTGTCCCGTGTAAGTTTTGGTGGCCGCCACGCTTTTCTCGCGGCCGGCATGGACCAGAAAAACATGTTCGGCAAGACGGGCCAGCGTGCTGCCGGATTCGTTGGTGATTCCGATGGTGCGTGTTCCCTGTTCGCGCGCGCGCTCCAGCACGAGGTTGGTATCTGTGGATTCGCCGGATTGCGAAATCGCAATCACCAATACGCCGGCGAAGTTGAACGTGGCTTTATAGAGCGTGAAAATGGAGGGCGCGGCTAGAGTAACAGGAATGCCTGTGGTGAGCTCCAACAGATACCGGCCGAACTGCGCGGCGTTATCCGACGTTCCACGCGCTACCAGCATGATCAGGCGGGGCCTGTCATGCTCCAGCAGCGCACGAAGTTTCTCGATCGAGCTCCGTTCGGCTTTGAGCGTCCGCTCCAGCGCCGTAGGCTGCTCGCGGATCTCCTCTAACATTTTGGACATTGGTCTCAGAGTACCCGTTTTCTGATTAGAACGCGCGAAACAAGCGGCGAGAAACGGAGTTAAAAGCTAGATGCCCACCTTGTCTCAGTACCCGACCAGGCGCGCCAAGTCGGGTACTCGGTGGGCGGAAGAACCAGCAAGTGCGGCTTCAGGACGATAAGGGTAGCGCCGTCCTCTTTGCTCGTGGTGTTGCTTCTCAGGAGCGGGATCAGACTGAGTCCTGGAATTCCGGTAATGGTGTTGGTTTCGGATTTCGTCATCAATCCAGCCAGCACGCCCCATTCGCCGGTTCGCAGCCGAACCTTCGACGTATATTTGCGGCTCGAAATGATCGGGATGCCGTCCACTGCGCCCGCACCCAGCAGCTTGAACTCGGCATCCACTTCGAGCGTCACTTCGTCGGTGCCGTGGATCCAGGGTGTGACCTTCAGCACCAGCCCCAAATCCTCGAAGCTGAATGTCGGCGGTGGCGTGTAAACCTGTCCGCTCGACGCGGTTCCAGTCGTACCACCAATGTAGGTGTTGGTGACCAACGGATATTTGTTCCCGACGTGAAGCGTGGATGGTTGGCCCTCCAAGGCCACAACTTCCGAACTCAAGACGGTGTCGGAGCTGGATTTGGCGACATTGGCGAAAAGCTGCGCGCTGGTTACGCCCAACCCAAGCAGCGAGGCGCCGCCACCGAACGCGAGGAAGGTGGGAAATCCGGATGGGATCGCAGTGCGTAGGTAATTTCGCGCGACAAAACTGACCAGCGGAAATGCGGTGGGTGTGGTGAGGCCGTAGTTCAGATTCGAGGTGCGGTCGGTTGTCAAGATATCGATGTCGATTGCCACTTGCGCGTGCGGACGCATTAGATCTTGAAAGATCTTCTCGGCGAGCCGGACTTTGGTCACGCGATCGCGCATCAGAATCAGATGGCGTTGCGTATCCACCATGACTTTTTGCATGTCGAGCGTCCCGCGAACGCCGGTCGCGACCTCTTGGAGCTCCTGAACTGAGGACGTCTCGGAGAACGGGATGACCACCGCTACGTTCGCGTCGAATTCCGTGCGTTTCTGCTGGGTATCATTGGCGACAAAAATAAGCCGCTCGCTCACGGGCGTAAGGAAAGAATTGGTGGCGGCTTCGAGAGCGAGCAATGTGTCCCGCCAAGTAGCCGAGGCGAGTTGAAACCGGATCGAGCGGGTCGGTTGATACTGCGTGTCGAACAAAACCGAAAGGTGGAGCCGCGCGGCCACCTGTTCCCAGAGCGCCTTGGAATCGCCGGACAAATCATAATCCTGAACGCCCGGCGCGCCGTTCAACTTTGGCGGTGGAAGCGGCTGGCGAGCCCGTGCCAACTCCTGTTCGCTGATTTTGCCGAACAGCGTGGTGTCTACTTTGTCGGAAGGTAAAACCGGGGCGGCTGGTTGTGCGGAATCGTGAAGCAGGCTCGCAATTGGTCGCAGAGCTTGCGCGCGCTGCCAGTATTCCAGATTGGCGGGATCGGCGGCGGCGGCCTGCGAATAGAGCACGTACGCCCGGAGGATCTGGCCTGCTTTCTCAGCCTTTTGTGCGTCCTTGAAGAGCTGTTCCGGCGTGGCAGGAGCGGCCCAAGCCGTGGAAGCCATGAGGATTATCGCGCCGAGGAGAAGCCAGACCTTCACAGGAGATTTGACGGAGTGAGCGGCAGTAACGTGTATAAACAATTGACCCGCAATGGCCGATTAGATGAGCGAGGATCTTTTTACCCATGGCAGCCTTGCTTGTGCCCATGCGGACCGGATTTGCTCCGGCCATCCCGCAAACCTTTGAAGACTTAGGCATTTCCCAGGGCCTGGTGCTCGATCTGGTGCTGCGCCGAATGCTGCTCGAAGGCTACGGGACGTTGCAAGGGTTGAGCCATACGCTGCGGGTATCGGCGCCCATCCTCAACATTGTCTTCACCCACATGCGCCAGCAGCAAATGGTGGAGATCAAAGGAATGGTCGGCAACGACTATCACTTTACACTGTCACAAAGCGGCAAAATGCTGGCTGCCGAACGGTTCCAGATCACTCAGTATGCGGGCGCGGCGCCGGTTTCGCTAAAGGAATACCACAGCGCCATCAAGGCGCAGTCCGCGCAGGTGAAAATTGACCGGAAATCGCTGCGCTCGGCATTTTCGGATCTGGTAATCAACGACGGTCTGCTGGATCAATTGGGGCCGGCGCTGATTTCGCAAAATTCGATTTTCATTTACGGACCCACGGGAAACGGCAAAACCAGCCTCGCGGAAAGAATGCTGCGCGTGTATACGGACGCCATTCTGCTGCCCTACGCGGTGGAAGTGGATAATCAGATCATCAGCTTGTATGATCCGGTGGTGCACCAGAAGCTGGATTCGGACGATCATGACATCGATCCGCGCTGGGTGCTCTGTCGCCGGCCTTGCATCGTGGTCGGTGGCGAGTTGATCCCCAGCATGCTCGAACTTCGGCTCGACGAATCGTCGGGTATTTACGCCGCACCATTGCAGATGAAAGCCAACAACGGCATTTTCATCATTGACGACTTTGGCCGGCAGTTGATGTCGCCTCGCGATCTTTTGAATCGCTGGATCGTTCCCCTGGATCGGCGCGTGGATTACCTTATGCTGCGCTACGGCGTAAAGTTCCAGATCCCGTTCGAGCTGATGGTTGTTTTCTCCACCAACTTGGAACCCAGCGACTTGGCCGACGAAGCGTTCCTGCGGCGCATCCACAACAAGATCTTCATCGACGCCGTGGACGAGAAAGCGTTCGACCAGATTTTCCATCGCGTGGTTTCCCGCTTCAATATTCCGTTCGAATCCGACAGCGCCGAGTATCTGCGCAAGCTTTGTCTGCGCGAGGGGCGCACCGAACTGCGCGCATGCTATCCAGCGGACATATGCAACATTCTCGTTTCCATCGGGAAGTATGAGGGCCGTCCGCCCTATATGAACAAATCGGAGCTGGAGCGCGCCTCCGCGCTCTACTTCGCAAAAGGCTGACGAAATCGATCGGTTGTAGGCTGTATACATGGCCGCAACCGAATCCGACCTGCGCCGCCGTCTTTCGGAGGTCGCGGCAACTCGACATTACGGATTCCAGCTTCACTCATTCGCCGACGGCGAATGTACGCTGGTTGTCCCATTTCAAAAAGATCTGGAACGTCCCGGCGGAATCGTAGGCGGGCAAGTCTTCATGGCAGCGGCTGATGTCGCGATGTGGCTGGCTGTTCTGACGCGCTTAGGTCCGGAAGACGACGCCGTCACGGCCGAGATGAAAACCAATTTCTTGAGCGGCGCACGCGAAGAGGATATTCTTTGCCACGCGCGAGTGCTCAAATTTGGGCGGCGGTTGATTTACGGAGTGGGAGAGTGCCGGAGCCGGGACGGGAAGCTGTTCACGCACAGCACCATTACTTATATCCGGTAAGATTCTCTTATGAAGACCCGGTTGCTTCGTGCCTTATTTTTCCTAATCGCCGTATCGTTGTTTGCCGATGAGGACGATCAACATCCCACGCTCGCGCTAGGATCGCCGGCGCCGGATTTCTCGCTTCCGGGAATCGACGGCAAGAACCATACGCTAAGCGAATACTCGGGCACGCCGGTACTGGCCATTGTCTTCACCTGCAACCACTGCCCCACCGCCCAGCTTTACGAAAGCCGCATCAAGAAGCTGGCCGACGATTATCGTGGACGCGGCGTTACGCTGGTGGCGATTGAGCCTAACGATCCGGAAGCCGTATGGCTGAGCGAGCTCGGATACACGGACGTCAGCGACAGCTTCGAAGAAATGAAGATCCGGGCGGCATACCGGCATTTCAATTTTCCTTATTTGTACGATGGCGAGACGCAATCGGTCTCGCGCGCTTACGGCCCGAAAGCAACGCCTCATGTTTTTATCTTTGACGGGGAACGCAAGCTGCGCTATGAAGGACGGGTCGACAACAGCCAGCGTGAATCGTTGGTAAAAGTGCAGGATGCGCGCAACGCGATCGACGCATTGCTGGCGCATCAGCCGGTGAAGGTGGCGCACACCGGGGTGTTCGGTTGTTCCACGAAATGGAAATCGAAGCATGAGGGCCGGATGGCGGAACTCTCGAAGATCGAAGCCGAGCCGGTGAAGTTGGAACCAGCGACTCCGGATGTGTTGAAGAAGCTCCGCGCGAATGCGAGCGACAAGGTCCTGCTGATCAACTTCTGGGCAACCTGGTGTGGACCCTGCATGAAAGAGCTGCCGGATCTTGAAACCACCTATCGTATGTTTCGCGGCCGCGACTTCGATCTGGTCACCGTTTCGACAAACCTGCCCGACGAGCGCGAAGGCGCTTTGAAGGCGCTCCAGAAGCAACATGCTTCGAGCCGCAATTATCAATTCGCGTCCGACGATACTTACGCGATGCAGGCGGCGTTCGATGCCAAGTGGGAATCCGGAGTGCCGTACACCGTAGTAATCGCGCCCGGTGGAAAGCAGTTGTTCGCCAAGAGCGGTGAAGTGGATATTCTCGAATTGCGGCGCGTCATTCTGGGAAATCTGCCGGACCCCGATTATAGGGGGCATCGGGCGTACTGGGCGAAGTAAAGCAGCCACAGATACACACGGATGGACACGGATAAAACAGCTTCTCATCCGTGTCCATCCGTGTGTATCCGTGGCCCCGGAACAATATATCCCCTCCGTGCACGAACCCTCGCGCCCGGATACCTGCCCGCCGCATCGGGGCTCAGCTCAACCGTAACGCGCCGCTGCTCGCCGGGTCTGCCTTCGGGCATCGCGTAATACAGGCTGTAACGCAAACGGATTCTTCGCATCGCGGCGCGTAAGGCGTCATCCGGATCGTCCGCTTTGATGGTGTCACCGCCGGTTTTCTCGGCGACCGATGCCATTCCTTCTTGGATAAATACGGACAACGGGCTCGTCACCAGCATCGCTGTCCGAACTGCCGTTTCTCCCGGACTTCGGATGATCAATCCGCTCAAGAGCGCGTCCGCTTCCCAAAGATGATGCACAACCGTGTTCACGCGGCGCGAACGTTGGCCGTAATCGTCGGTGAGAATCAGGACGGCCCGGCGGCGTTCCGTGCGGGGCTCGCGGAGAAAATATTCCGCCGCATCGTCGATACCGGCAAGAAGGCGCGTGCCTCCGCCGAACCGTCCACGCAAGACGTCGTCGTTGATGGTTTTCGCAACCGCATTCAGGTCTTCTGTGAAGGGCGCCACAACTGCGCTGTGGGTATAAAAGGTCATTACCGCGACACGGTCCCCCGGACTCAGCTCAGCGAGCGCGCGTCGCGATGACGCCGTCACTTTCTCGAGCTTCGGCCGCATGCTGCCGCTGATATCGAAGAGCAGAATCAGATCGAGCGGTTCCACATCCTGCGAAAAATAGAGGATGCGCTGGGGCACGCGGTTGTCCGTGATAAAGAAGTCTTCTTTATGCAGTCCGGATAAGGGTCCAGTAGTGTCCAGGACTTCGGCATCAATATGCACCAGAGAAACACCGGTGCGAAATGGAGCAGGCTCCTGCGCGAGGCAAAGCAGTGCTACGAGCAGGATGCTCGCGAGGAAACGGCTCACCTCTTCAGGATCTCAGATTGTCTTAACGGACGAATTCGTACCGTTCCAGGGTGGCGGCAACTTCGGCCTTGCGGGCAAATCGTACTACTTTGCCGATGCAATGTAATCGCACCCGGTCCCCGTCTCCCTGAGGCGTAGGCAGAGTAATGACATACTCTACCGGCTCTCCGATGTGCAAGTCAGCCTCCGATTGGAACAGAACCCCCGCCGAACTGAGGTTCTTCGTTTCTCCATGCTGAGAAAGGGGTTCTGAACCGCTACGGATCAGTTCAAACGGCAATTTCAAGTCAAATCTGCGAGCTTTGCGCTGTTCCATAGTGGTGGCAGTCGTTACGTCTGTGTTACGTCTTCGACTTTAATCTGAGAGCATGCTTAAGGTCAATAGCTGAGATGCCAGTACAACTTGCAGAAGTCCCAGTACTAGATTCAAGGATTCACTCTAGGCCGGAAAGCAGTTGTGGCACAATTGAGGTTTCGAGCATGGCAGAGATTGATTTAGAAACACAACTGCAGAAAATGCGGGCCGATTGGGACGCCCGGGCGCGGGAAAACGCACGTCACTACGTCGACACCGCCAATTCCGAGTGGACGGATGATGCTTTCTTCGCCTCCGGTGAATCCACGTTATCGGAAGAGATCCTGACAGACCTCGGCAATATCTGCCAAGGCAAAGCGCCGGCCGACATGCGGGTACTTGAAATCGGATGCGGAGCCGGCCGGGTGACACGGGCGCTAGCGCGATTTTTCGGCGAAGTCCACGCCGTGGATGTCAGCGGTGAAATGGTCCAGTTAGCCAAACAGGCGGTGAAGGATCACCCGAGGGCTTTTGTATATCAAAACAACGGCAAAGACCTGGCCGTGGTGCCGGACATTCTTTTCGACTTTGCATTTTCCTCGATTGTTTTTCAGCATATTCCCAGCCGGGAAATTATCGAGAACTACGTCATGGAGGTGCATAGATTGTTGCGCCCCGGCGCGTTGTTCAAGTTCCAGGTGCAGGGCGCGCAAGACCTGGATCCGACGCAGCCGCTGGATACCTGGGAAGGCGTATCATTTTCCGAGCGTGAAGCCGTGGATATGGCTTTCCGCTGCGGCTTCGATCCGCGCTACCGGTATGGGGCTGGCGAACAGTATTTCTGGTTGTGGTTCTTTAAGCGCTGAGGGAAGCGCCCGCCGCAGCGACATTTGTTTGACTCTGGGGTTCAATCCGGGATTCTTGTTCTTCGGTGGCAAGAGCGGCGCTGGCGGCCCGGCGAGCTTCCCAATATTTCGACATTCGGCGCGAGACCTCTTGACGCTCCTCGGCGCTCATGCTCTTTCTTCCCCGGCGGCGATGCGTACGCGTTCCATTTCCGAGACGTGCTTCCAAGGCCGCTATTGTTAGATCCAGCCTTCGTTTTTCCTCGTGCAACTCACGCAGAGCTTTGTTGACGTCCATGGCGACAGTCCCACAATTGTCAAGCTTAAATTTCTAAAAGCTGCTCAGTGGAGTTTTTATAATAGACCGATTCCGGCAGGAAATCCAGCCTTTTTTTCTACTACGGAATCGCGCGTATTTTGATATTGCGGAACCAGACTTCGTCGCCGTGATTTTGCAGTGAGATCGGGCAATCGTGTTTGGGCTGTCCGGCCAAGAGATTGTAGACTGGCGAGTTAGGTGCCCAACGCTGCGCGATGTGTTCTTTGATCTCGGGTGCGGCCAGGTCGGCATCCACCACTTTCACGTTGTTGAGCCACTGCTCCACGTGCGTGCCTTTAAGTACTATTCGGGAATGATTGAACTGGCCTACAGGTAGAGTGGCATCCTTCGTCGGCGGGGCCATATCGTAAAGAGCGCCGGCCGTGTGAGTGAGGCCGGCGCGCGCGTCGGAATTGAGCGCGTTGTCGAGAATCTGGTATTCGAAACCAATCACATAATCCTGGCCTTTCGCCGGTCGATCCGTGCGGCGATTGGTCAGGGATTGATTCACTTGGTCCTCAAACCGGCGAACGCTTCCGTCACGCAGGAACACATGATCCTGAATGCGGTACTTCAGACCGCTGTTCCCGCCCTTAGAAATTCGCCAATCGAAGGCGAGTTCGAAGTCGGTGAAGGTCTCTTGCGTAAACAGGTCTTCGGTGATTTTCGGATGCGAGCGCGCTTTGAGGCAGCCATCGTCCAACGTCCAGGCGTCGCCGGCGGGGGTTTTTTGGCGCGGATCGTCCCACCCGCTCATATCCTTCCCATTGAAGAGCAGCTTCCACCCTGCGGACTTCTCGGCGGGGGTGAGCTGATTTTCCTGCGCGGCGAGCGCGCCGGCCAGCACGGCGAAAGCAATCGCTAAACGGTTCATGAGTTTAAGTGTAGTGCCAATGTGGGGCGGGCATTTTTGCCTGCGGACCGGCTTTCTAGCCGGTCCAGCCGCCTGAAAGGCGGCTAGCGGCCACGTATGGCCGCCCCACAATCAGCGCGAGACGTACGGCCAAGTCTTCATCACATGCAGATGATAGTAGCTGAACACGAAGTAGATCGCCGCGGCGATCACCAGGACGGCTAACGCGATCAGCAGCACCGTTTTCCATGGGAACTGCTTGCCTTCCCGCCGCAGTACCAACATGAAGCTGAAGAAAATCCCGACGAAATACAACGCGCACATCGGGATGGCGAACAGCATCAGGTTGAAAACGTCCGGCGTCGGAGTGACGATCGCCGCGATGATAACGATCGCGAGAATAGCGTAGCGGGAGTGTCGCAACAAGAAGCGCGGAGATGCGACTCGCAGCAGCGTTAACAGGAAAATCAGGACCGGCAGCTCGAATACCAATCCGACACCGAGCGTGACATTCACGAACAGGTCGAAATATTCGGTGATTGAAACCATCGGCTGGACATGATTGCTCATGCCGATGCCTAGCAGGAATTCGAGTCCAAAGCGGAATGCCAGGAAGTAGGCAAAGACGCCGCCCAGGATGAACAGGCCAGCGGTGATCAAAACAAAAGGCGCGGCCCAGCGGCGTTCCCGTTTGTAGAGTCCTGGCGAGATGAAGGCCCAGACCTGGTAGACGATCCAGGGCGAGGCCAGGAAGACCGAGCACAGCAACGGCAGCTGCACCCAGATGATGGTGAAGCTCTCCATCGGAGTGATCTGCACCAGACGAGGCGGAACGACGCCCAGATGTTTTAGAGCCGACACGGCCGGTTCGCTGATGATGTCCCAGAGCGGTCCAGCAAAAACCAGGCTCGCAACGAAGGCGATCAGGAGCCCATACAGCGCCTTGATGATACGCGAACGCAGTTCTTCCAGATGCTCCATGAAGGACATGCGGAGCATCCCTTGTTCTTCTGGATCTTCATCCTCATCCACGGCCGAGGGCGGCGGCACGGCCGGCGGCTGCGCGCCACCGGCTTGCACCACTACGGCCGTAGTCTCCCCGGGCGCTACTTCGCCCTCCGGAGATGGTACTCCCCGCTTTTCATCTTCCATGTCGCCTACTTTTAAGTTCGTCTCTTAGCTGTTGACCGAATGCGATTCCGGCGTGGTTTCGGGCGCAGGATTTAGACTGCGCGGGACCGTACCGGCCACATCGTGCGAGACGGGAGATTCAGCGCCCTGAGTTGCGGGTTCGCTTACAGTGGATGGATTTGCTGCAGTGGATGAATACGAATCGGTGGCTGGCGCCGGTTCGTAAGAATGGGAGCCGTATTCGTTGTAGTGATTGTAAATCTCGTTGGTGTAGCTCTGCGTGATTTGCTTAATCGAATCGTGTTCCTTTTCCAACTCTCGCATGTGGCCTTCGAACGTGCTCTTGAGCTCACTTTGCGCACGCCGAAATTCAGTGATGGCTTTTCCGATCGTCTTGCCCAGTTCTGGCAGCTTCTTGGGGCCGAACAGGACAAGCGCGACGAGAAAAATAACGACCAGTTCCTGCATACCGACAGGACCCATGGAAAAACCTCCGCTTCTATGATAGCAAGGGCCGAGCAGTACCGAACCGCGACGGGGAGGGAGCGCTGCCAGGAAAATTCGTGGTAGCGCTCCCTTGCGGTCGCGGTTCAGTGCGGAAGTTCGCGGCGGCGCCCCCTTGTGGTCGCGGTTCCGTCAACGGATGTGCCGCTTGTACAACAGATTCACGCTGAAGATTCCATTCTGATCCCGCGTCGCGATCGCCGACCATTCCGACGTCAACGTCAGCTCGGCCTGAATGATGGTCGAGTTCGGATTATCCAGCGCCGTCACGTAGGTGAATGTCAGATTGTTCGCCACTTGCTGCTGCAGTGTCACTTGGGCCTGGGGCAATTGCGATCCGCTGGTAAACGTCGGATCGATTTTGAGCTGGCTGATTCCGAACACGCGCTGCAAGCGATTCGACACCGGATCCGCAAGCGCTTTGCCGACAATCGCCGACTCGCCCATCTGCTGGAACGTCTGCGAAGGCTGGACCGGCTGGTTCGCCAAAAGCGTTGGGTCGGACGTCGGCGTTTTTCCGGATGCCAGCAACCCCACCAGCTCTTCGAATTGCAGCGGCGGATCGGAAGTATAGCTCAACTTCATGTTGTCCACCGGGCCAGTGACGCGAAGCGTCACATCCACGCCCTGCGCGTGCGTTTCAAGATTGATATCCATGATCGGCTCGATGCGCAGCGGGTTGTAGAATCCGATGGTCCCGGAATTCACCGTGTACGTAGCGCTGAAGAACGTCAGCGTGCCCTCGGTGATGTCCACGCGCCCAAGCGCGCCCGGATGCGACGCGGTTCCGCGAATCCGTAAATTTGCCTGCGCCTCCAGACTTTCGGCGAGCGATGTCTGCACCGCCATGGCATCCGAGGTTTGGATTCGGATATCGAGCCTCATGTTGTCCAGCAGCGAAGACGGCGCTACGGCTTGAATGGGAGGCGCGGATCGTGCGAGAAACGACCCGAGATCGGTTTGCGGCGTGTAGTTGATCTGGTTGATGGTTGCCGAACCGGAAAGTAAACTACCGTCTGGGGATCCGGTGAGGCTTAGATTAGTGTCGGCTACGATGCTGGCGCCTTGATCCAGGCGCACGCGCACCGATGTTGCGTTGGCGCGCAGCGCGAACCGGCGATTCTCGCCGCTCAGGGTGGCGAATCCGCTCAGCGTGACTTTTCCTCCGCCGGATTCCGCCGTCATATTGCGGACGCTCGCGCTGTTGCCATTGAATACAATCGCGCCGTTGGTGTTGGAAAGCCCGTTTGGGATGCTTGCGTAATTCGCGGCGCCGTCTTTGATCTCAGCTTTCCCGCTGACGAGCGGATCGGCGATCGTCCCACGCACGGTGGTCGCCACCACGATGTTCCCGGATGACGTGAGATCTCGATCAAAATCCTGCAGCACCACCAGATTTGCACTCGCGTTCAAACTCAGGTCCAGCGATTGGTCGCGCAGCGAAACGGTGCCTTTCGCTTGGATGTCGGTCTGCGGCCCGGTGAGGTGCGCGTTGTCGATCCGGACCATGGAGCGATCCAGCGTGGCGGACACAGGCCCTTGATTCTGAATGGTCACCGGCTTGGCGCCGCGCGCCGGCGGGATGGAGATGATTTGCAGTTTGCTGAGCTGTGCCGAACCGCGTAATTCGTCGATGTTCAGCAAGGGGCCGCGTATCGTCACCTGGCCATCGGTCTGGAGATCGAACGCAGGAGGCGCCGCGCCGTCCGTGCCAAACAGGCCCGCCAACCGCGTCCACGCGACGTTGCTGAAGGTAAGCTGTGCGTCCACCGGATAATCTTTCGCGATCTCGACGTTGCCGTGCCCTTGAATGGACGAACCCCCCAGGTTGGATGCAACTGTCAGGTTGATCTTGCCGGATTGCGTGGCTGCGGTGAATTTGAGATCGCCATAGCTTTTGCCGCGCGCCGTGAGCCCGGATGCCGCGACATTGGCGGAAAGATCCTGCACTGCGATGCGGGGATTGGTATCGCGGATCTCCGCTCGCCCATTCGCGGAAAGCTGCAATGTTCCTCCCAATCCTGGCCGCCGTGTTTGCAGGTTGTGGATGCGTGCAAGATCCACGTTGCTGCTGGTGATGTTGAACTGCAAGTTACCGGCTTCAAAATTCCGTTCCGGATGCTCGAACCGGCCGGCTGCGGTAATGCGGGCGGATCCGGCGGCGATGTCCAGCTGCTTCACTTCCACGCTCTTCGCAAGGTAGCTGGCCTGCGCGTGGATGCGATCCAGCGGCTCGTCGTAGATCACGGCTTTGTCCAGCGTTACGTCCACATCCCCTTGCGGATTCTGCCAAGTTCCGGTGAAGTGCGCCGTTCCGGATAGATTTCCTTTTGCCGGAATATCTTTGCGCTGCGCGGCCACGAGCGCGCGTTCAATCGGCAGGTTGCGGATGGTCGCTTCCGCCCTGGTTGGATATTCGTGAGTCAGTTCCGTAGCGCCCTTAGCCTGAATGTTGGATCCAGCGAAATCGGAAGTGACGTTATAACTGACGGTTTGTCCCGACGTGCGAGCATTCGCATTGATATCGCCGAAGTCCTCGCCTTCGAAGCGCAGTCCACGTACGCTGGCATCGCCCGCGACTGCGGTCAACTGAAAGACGCTCTGGGCATCGAACGTTCCGCTGAAATCCGCGTTCAACTGCAGCGTGCCGGCGGTGTTGGGCCGCTGCTTCTGCAGATTGTGCACTTTTGCAAGATCCACCGGATTGCTTTGCACATGCGCATGTAGCTTTCCGGTACTAACGCTATCGCGCGGATGCTGAAACTCGGCGGTAAGATCCACGCGCGAGGCGCCGGATTGCACGAAGGCGGAGGGGACGGCGATTAACCCATCCGCGAGCCGGACTTGAGCTTCCAGACGATCGAAAGGTTCGTCCATGAGGGTTCCGTTGGCGGCCTGGATGTTCGCCGACCCTGTGGGATTTCCGACGGTCCCACCGATGTGCACCGTGGCGCCCAATGTCCCGGAAAAGCCGGCGCTATTCTGCCCGGCGAGCGCGAGCAGATCCGCGAGATCGCCGTTGCGGATGGCCGCGTCCACGGAGACGTGTTCATTCGGCGGCGCGGCCCAATTTTTCAGGCCGACCGTACCGGAGAACTGCGCCTGCATCGCGGCGCGCGTCAACAGCGCGTTTTGTACAACAAGACCGGCGCCGGTGGCCGTAGCGTCCGCGGTGAGCTTATCGAACTTGCGGTCTTCCACGCTGAAACCAGACGCTTCCAAATGTCCTGCGATCTTGGGGGATTCCAGCTTCCCGCTGATCGTTCCTTGAAAAGTAGCGGGGTGTCCATTGAGGTTCACCGGGGGCTGGGCCAGAAAATCGCTCGCATCGCTGGTGCTGAGCGAGACATTCAATTGCTTTCCTACCGACCCATTCAGGTCCAGGCGGGAGTGAGGCAGGGCGAGATGCGAATCGTCGACGCGCAGATCGTCCATTGCGCCCTGATAATCGGCATTGAGCTTCCCCGACACCGGAATTCCTTCGTGACCGGGCGCGATGGTTAGCTTGGCGTGCGCCGTGGTGCTTCGCATCACGGATTTTGCCTTTAGATCGCCTTCGGCTTCAATGGGTCCGGAGATCGCGCCGGTATAAGCCAGTTGCTTCTCGCCCAGCGTGTTCGCGATCTCGCGGAGATTCAGATTTCTCAAATTGCCGCGCAATTGGAAGTGCGCAAAATCCTGAAGCGCGAGATCACCCGCGAATTCGCCGCCGAGCGCGGCCAGCCGCATTCCTTTGAGATCCAGCCTATGCGAATCCAGATGCATGGCGGAAAACAGGTTGACGTTGCGGAGGCGCCGGCCCCCCGACTCGAAAGCAACATTCCGCGCCTCGATGTTTCCGCCGATCTCGTAATTGTTATTCGCATCCAGCTTGGCGATTCCGTTGGCGACCAATGTTCCCCCCGGACGCGCGTCCAGCTTCGCCAGCGCCCCCAGCTCGTTCAAATCCAGACGGCTCTTGAACTGGATCGCACCGTTGCCCTTGGGATCCTTGAGCGTTCCCGAGGCTTCGATATTCGATTGCCCGATGCCCGCGCGCAGGCCGATCACGTCGATCCGGTTGTCCGCAATGGTCGCGTTCGCATCCAACTCGAGTGCGCGATTTTCGACCGAGATCGGAAGATCCGCCATGTTCTTCAAATCCGCCAGTGCAACGTGACCATTCACGTGCGCCGAAATCTTTGGATTCCGCATATTCTCGATGGATCCGTTGATCAGCACGCTGGTCTCGGGAGTGGTGATCGAGGCATCGTGGAACTCGATGCGGTCGTTTCCTAGGTTCATCGGGAATTTCAACGTCGCGTTCACCGGCGTGTTACGGCCCGACACGACATACACGGGCTGGAATGAAAGCTGCCCGCCATATCCCTGCTTGAGCGCGTTGAACCAAAGCTCGGCATGCAAATTAGACCCATGCACGTTCAACGCTTGCTTTTGCGATTCGAAAACTAATACGCCGTTCGTCAGATCGAAATGCCCGACCGCCAGATCGATCACGGTTTGGAGCGCTGTCGGTCCGGTAGACGTGGCTTGTGTTTTTGGCTGGGGCACATTGGTGCGGCCATCCGGAAACACGATGATGTTGGCGGCCGGATCCTCGATTCCCAAATACGCGATATCCCACAAATGATGAATGCTGGTGAACAGCCGCAGATTTACTTGCACCCGGCGCGCAGCAACAAAAGGCGCAGCGCCCTTGGGTTCACTGCCGTGGATTACGAGGCCAGTGATGGTTGCGCGTAGATGCCTCCAGTCGAAATCGAAAGCTCCGACGTCCACCTTTCCACCGGTTCCTTCTTCGGTGGACGCGATGATCTTGCGTTTCACGTAATCGCGGAACCAATCCGTTTGGACCACCAGAATGCCGCTGATCGCGGCGAGTAAAATGAACGCCACCACCCCCGCCGCGATTTTCAAAAGACGCTTCCGGGTCATTGGAAAGCTTCCTGCTTGTACTCGATGCGTGTAGTTTTGCGCTCATGCGCCAGCCAGGCATTGAACAGATCGTTGATCCGATCGCCTTCGAGCGTAGACCGGATTTTGGGTTTCAGCGCTTCGATACTGTCCGTGCCCAGTTCTCTGTGATGCTGTTCGTAGTAGCTCTGGATATCCTCGTCGGTCACCAGCACGCCGGCGCGAAATCGCTGATCGATGAAGCGCAGCACCGTGAGCTGCCACAAGAGCTGCGCGCGAAGCTGCGGTTCAGTGAGCCCGTACTTAGCCAATGCAGCACTGGCCTGCGCCGCGGATCCGTGGAAACGGTCCCGCACAAGCTGCTTCTCAAAAGATTCGGCATCCTCATCCGTAGGCCGCCGATAACCGCCCGTCACAATTTCCTGGCGGATAATTTCCTGATCGATCAATCGCTCGGCCGAGTTCTTCTTCGCTTCGGCGCTCAACTCCAACGGTTCGCGGTTGAGAAAATCCGTCAGGCGCAGATCGCGCGCGATGTCGCTCGTTTTGATGACGTGCCGGCCGACAATGACCGCGATGCGATCGATCACCTCGGCGCCCGGAGCGGCGCTGGCCAACATCACCCATAGAATTGCGCCGGAGATGGTCAAAATGTCTGTCCGATGGAGAAGAAGAATTGAAAATGGCTGATGCTTTGCGGCACGCCCACGCACACACCGGCCGGCGGCACGTTCGGATTGCAACCCAGCAACTGTTGCGGTGTGCCTTTGAATCCCACGAAAGAAGGCGGATTGATGCTGTAAGCCAAATCGGCGCGGATCGGACCGACCGGTGTTTTGTAACGGATGCCCAACCCGGCAGCCTGCACTCCATAGTTGAAATCCTTCATGTCCTTTTGGTGAAAGCGGAGCGAAATGTTTTCCACCGAATCGTAGACATTGCCCATATCGTGAAACACCACGCCTTGGATATTCTGGCCGATGAAGGGAAAGCGCAGCTCTACGTTATTCACAAAAAGAGCGTTGCCGCCGAGCGGAAATCCGGTGGGCTGCGATACCGGACCCCCGGGCACCAACGGCGCGCCGGTATCGCGCGGGCCCGCTTCGTTATACGGAAACGCCCGCAGGGAATCCGCGCCGCCGGCGAAAAATCGCTCGGGCAGTGGAACCGATTCCTGCGCGCTCACTCCAACCGGCGCCGCAAACGGCACGATTACGCCAAACTGCGTCTGCCGCGCCAGCACCAGATTCTTGGTCAGAGAATAGTATGTCGCGTTGCGCAGCAACAACCGGCCGAAGCTGCGATCCGATCCGAAAAAGTGACCCGCCACACCGAAGTCTGCTGTATTGTAGATGCCTTTGTGTGGATCGGCCGGATTGTCCCGCCGGTCCTGCGCGATGTTGCCGGCAAACATTCCGATGCGCACGGGCTGCAGCAGCTGCGGGACCAGCAGTACCGGAATCACCACATCGCTCACACTCACGCGCCGGTAGGCGAATCGAAATAGGCCAGTGAGCGATTTCGAAAATTTCTGCGAGAACTGAATGGACCCTTCTTCGCGCTTGGCCGCGAACGTCCGCACATCCAGTGTCTGGTCGTACAAAATGCTGTACGTGATATTGCGGCCTTCTTTGTTCAGGAAGCGCGGCTGCAAGTAGCTGATGGATCCGCGCTTTTCGATGGATGAGTAAACAAACCGCGTCGAGATCACGTGCCCGATGCCCAGGAAATTCAGCCGCGAAACATTCAAAGAAAACTCCGGACTGAACCCCGTGGTTCCCGCAGGCGAAGAAAGACTGGTGGAGCTGGGAGTTCCGAATCGCGCAACTTGCGCGCCGATGCCGACGGTGAAGGTATAACGATCCGCCTCTTCGAAGTTGTACAGCACATATTTATGCTGCTCGTCCCCTTCCGGGTTTTGCACGGCTGTGTCCACGCGCGCGAAAGTCCCGAGATCGTAAAAATCCTTCTGGATCGCCGTCTCCTGCAGCGGCGATAACGGATCGCCCGGTTTCAACGTGATGCGTTTGTCCACGTAGCCCTGGCGCGTTGTTTTGAGGCCGCTGGTCAAAACTCCGCGCACGAATTCGCGATCGCCCTCTTTAATGGTGTAGTTAACATCCACGTGATGGGCCGTAGCGCCCGGCTTCCAAGCCGCTTGGAAGGTCGCCTTGGGAAAGCCGTGCGAATAGTAGTAGGTCAACAGGAAATCGCGATCGTTCGCCAGATTCGCGTCCGCGAAAGCTTGTCCGGCAGCCGAAACCAACTGCGCCTTCAATTCATCGGGATTGAACTGATTGATGCCTTGAATCGCAAGATGGTCGACGAACCATTGCTGCCCTTCTTCGATATTCACCGTCACCCGAACATCGCCGGTTTTGCCCTTGTAATCGCGGTCGACCTGAGCGCTCACTTTCACATCGCGAAATCCGTTCGACTGGTACAAACTCTCGATGTCTTGTTGATCCTTCCTCAGGAATCCGTCGCTGAAACGGCCATGCCTGAGCTGGAACGAAGCGGGCTCCAGGTACATCCTTTCCCGGATGTCCTGGGTGTCGAAATAGTGATTGCCTTGGATCACCAAGCTGACCAATTTGTACCGCTCGCCGCGCGCAATCACATACTCGATCGATTGCAGATCCTTCTGGGGCGGCAGCACACGGAAGTCGACGGTCACGTCGTAATAACCCTGGCTCTGGAAGTAGTCGCTCAGATTCCGCTTGCCTTCGACCAGAAGATCGTTGTCCACGGTCCGTTCCTGAAATACCGGAACGTAGCGTTTCAAGCGGCGTTTCGAGATTTTCGTCTCCACGGCTTTCACTGTGACGCGCGGCCCCGGATCGACAGTCAGGTTCGGCTGCACGCGGCGCCGCTGGGCATCGTAATCTAATTTAGTTAGTTCTACTTTCGCTTTGAGCCGGTCTTTCGATTCGTATTTCGCGCGCAATCCGCGCACACCGTTGCGGGTTCGCGTATTGGTTACATGCCGCCAAAAATGGATGATGGGAACGCGCCAGCCCGTGGCGCGGAGAATGGTGTTATTCGAAAGTTTGGCTTCGCCCGCCGGTGTTTCATCCTGGACAATCGGCGCCTCATACTTCGCCCGCTTGTGTTCTTTCACTGTGAATGTGACGAAAGCCTGCTGGGTTTGCGGATCGCGCTGCACAGCGGGCGTCACGGTGGCCTCGTAGAGTCCGTTGCTTTCGAATAGTTTTTGGATGCTGGCCGCGCCATTCGTCACATCCTGATCGTGAAATGGCTCGCCCAGCGAAAAACGCGCGGCACTGGTGACCTGCCCGCGATTCGGCGATTGACTTACTTTCCCGTCGATTGAAATTCCGCCGACGAACCACGTGTTTTTCACAACGAAGGTGATATGGACCCCGCCGGTAGCAGCTTCCGCCTCAACGGCGATATCGTCGAACCGGCCGCTGGCGAACAATCCGTCGATGGCGTGGGAAACGTCGGTGGCACGCAGTGGTTCACCAACTTTCAAGGGCTGCGCGGTGGCTAAGTCCGCGGGATCGAGCGGCTGAGAAGGCGAAAATGTGATCTCGACAATCCGCTGTCCCTCAAATTGCGACACTTGCGCAATGCCGTGAGAAACTGCGCCCGCTAGCCCGAGAGCCAGCAAACACAAAGACTTACCCACCTGTCGTGGTTGGAAAATCACCCCCCATTGTGACACCTCGCGCGCCGGTTTCGTTACAAGAGCTCGTTACAAGATCTATGGATTCAACTTGGCTGCGAAGTGGGACCCGAATCGATTGGCGTACACTTTGGTGAATTCGGCGCCGAAGAAGAAGAGTTGGGCCGAGTAGTAAACCCAAACCAGCACCACTACCAGGGACCCGGCTGCGCCGTATCCGGAGCCAATGCCCGCCTCGCCCAAATACCACCCAATCAGTTGCTTCCCGATCGTAAAGACGAGTGCCGTGAAGGACGCGCCCACCAGCACATCACCCCATTGCAGGTCGACATCCGGCATGACTTTATAGATGGCGGCGAAAAGAAACGTAATGACGACGAACGAACCGAAAAACGAAGCGAGGTGCAAGCCGGTTTCATGAACTGGAAACATGGGGCCAAAAGAATGCCCCATGGCGGTGATCCAGGCGCTCGAGATGACCGAGACCAGCAGCAGAAATCCAGCCGCCAAGACCATCGCGAAGGCGTAAAAGCGCTGTTTCACCAGGATCGCCAGGCTCCCGAGTTTGGACCTGCTCTGCGGAGCAGGGACATGCCAGATCAAGTTCAGTGCATCCTGCAATTCCACCACGACGGCGCTAGCGCCTAAGGCTAGCGTGATTACACTGATCAGAGTGGCGATTCCGCTCCGGTTCGGCTGCAAAGCGCCAAGAATCAAAGACTCAATGGTGCGAGCTTGGTCCATTCCGAGCATCCCCTGGATCTCCCAAGCGAGTTGCCCTTCCGCGGCTTTGCGGCCGAACGCCACCGCCGCGATGGCAACCACTACAACCAGCAGAGGAGCGAGCGAGAGCAGCGTGTAGAACGCCAAAGAAGCGCTGAGCCGCAGTGCGTTATCGTCGTTCCACTCGCTCGCGGATTCCTTCACCAATCCGAAAAAATCCCGGAAGCGCAGCCGGAAAATGCGCCGAATGTTTTGGTTTTTCTTAGAAACGGATCGAGGCTCAGCGCCGGCCATGTTTCCATGGTGGGACGCTGAGCCTCGAAAAGGCAATACAGTTTTACGACCCGCTGATTATCCCTTGGCTGGGGCGAGTTGCTTGCGACGGGCGAAGAAGACCAAACCGGCCATCGCTGCGGCCAGGAATCCGTACGTGCTCGGTTCCGGTGTAGGAGCCACTTGAACCAGGAAAGTCTGTTTCCGGTTCTGTAGATCCAAATTTCCTAAGCCGTCCGTGGCCCAGGAAACCACGGCCCAATCCGAAGTGTTGACACCAGCATAATTCAGTAACGCCTGATGGATCCAGTATTGATCGGTAGTGTTGTCGGCGTCGTTACCGCTGATTGTGTTGAATCCACCGGAAATGCTGGTGTTGTTGGTGAGCGACCAGATGGCTTCCTGAATGGCGAGATCCACAGGAGTGTTGGCCACTACGGCGCCGGCTTCGCTGCTGACGAATCCGTTGTATTGCGCGACGAGATAAGCCGCCATTTCAAAACGTGACGCCGCGTCGCTCGGCAGGGCAACGCTATCGAACGTGTCCGTGGTATTGGTCCAGTGCGGATTTCCACCGTTGGTCACGCCACCAAACTTTACGGTGGTTGGATTCGCGGCTACGTTGCTCAGCAGCGTGACGTTGCCATAGCCGCTGTCGCCGAAGTTAAACTCTTCCTGATCGTCGACGCACCAGAATAGGGTGCTGTATCCGTTAATCGTACCGGCAAACTCGCCGCCGCCCACGCCCATTTGCGAAGAACCTGCGGGGGTATTCTGCAGAACCAGCGACCGAGCAAGGCCGATGTCGCTGGAACTGGTAATCGGCGCGGGATCGGCAAAAGCTACCGTCGCGCCGAGGACCAATGTAAGAACTGTGAATGATGATTTCATTTTTTCTCCCATTTCAAACTCGCTTTCAGTCTAGGGTTTGGGCCGTAGGCTGGCCATGGGAGGAATGGGTAGGGTGGTCCCGGTACTAAAGGGAGGACTACCGTGTCGAGGGTGGCGGACGCCGGAACCTATTTGTTTATAAGTGAATGAAGATTAGACACTTATGCATTCAAGGTACAACCGGCTATGGTGCGCTCCCGTGGCCCATGCCAGGGACCACCTGAGCTTTTCCCGGCGTTTCGTCTTAGATTTCGACCATGCCAGTCCCCTTGCCGGCGCCAAGCGCCATGGAAAAAAGTTCGGGCGCGGCACAGTTTCTGTGCAACCCGGATCGATGAACTAGAATAACGAAAGCATGGAGCGCATCCGCAACCGATTGATTCTCATCGTGAGCGCGTTGCTCGTCATCGTTTGCGGCGGCACGGCCGGCTTCATCCTCATCGATCATTATCCGGTGTTCGACGCGTTTTACATGACGCTGATCACCATCACGACGGTGGGATATGGAGAAATCCATCCGCTCAGCCACGCAGGCCGGATCTTTAATACCTTCCTCATCTTCTTTGGCGTAACCATTATGTTGCTCGCGGTGGGCGCCATGACGCAGACCATCATCGAGCTGGAACTCAATCAGTATTTCGGAAAACGGCGGATCAAGAAAATGATCGATCTTTTGCAAAACCACTACATCGTGTGCGGTTTCGGGCGTGTCGGCCGGGGCGCGGCGTTGGAGTTGCAGCGCGCGGGTGTCCCGTTTGTTGTAGTGGATAGAAACGACGAGCGCGTGGAACTGGCGATGAAGCTCGGCATGCTGGGAGTATTGGCGGATGCGACCGACGATCAGACTCTGAGCGATGCCGGCGTGTTGAAGGCGAGAGGTTTGATCGCAACACTGCAAAGCGATGCCGACAATCTGTTCGTGATTCTCTCGGCGAAGGCGCTCAAGCCGTCGCTGATGGTGTCAGCACTGATCGGCTCCGGACAAAGCGAGAAAAAAATGCGGCTCGCGGGCGCCGACCATGTGTTCGCGCCGTACGACATGACGGGCAATCGCATGGCGCAAGTGATGTTGAAGCCGCACGTCTCGCAGTTCATCGATTTCACGACCAAAGGAATTGGTTTGGATGTCGGCATCGAGCAGGTGCCTGTCCCGGCTGCCGCGGGAACGACTAAGACACTGCACCAGATGCAGATTCGGCGCGATCTCGGCGTAATTATCCTGGCCATTCGCAAGTCAGACGGAAGGATGCAGTTCAATCCGCCGCTCGAAGCCGAAGTGGAAAACGGCGACTTCCTGATCGCCATGGGCGAACCCAGCAATCTGCAAAAACTGCAGCAGACGATGGCGGAGACCGGCTCATGAAAATCCTGACTGCCGCTCAGATGCGCGCCGTGGATCGCCGCACCAGCGAGCTCGGCATTCCCGGCCTGGTTTTGATGGAAAACGCCGGACAGCGCGTGGTGGAACTGTTGGCGCACGCGTTTGGACCACTGCGCGACCAGCGCATCGTGGTGATGTGCGGCAAAGGCAATAACGGCGGCGATGGATTTGTTGTGGCGCGCCAGCTCTACACGCGATTTCGTCCGCGCGCGCTGCATGTCGTGCTGGCGGGCGATCCGAGTGAGCTGGAAGGCGACGCCGCCGCGAATTTCCTCATGCTCCAAGCGGTTGGGTGTCCGGTGGTTTTTGAGCTTACGCCGGACATGGAGTGCGCGACGTTGATCGTGGATGCGCTGCTGGGCACCGGAATTCATGGTCCCGCGCGGGGACGGGCATTGGAACTGATCCGCGCGATTAATGAGCGGTTTCCGTTAGCAGACGTAATTGCCGTCGATCTCCCGTCGGGTTTGGATAGCGATTCGGGAGTTCCGCCGGGCGAGACGGTTCACGCCAGCCACACGGTGACGTTCACCGCGCCGAAACTGTGCCACGTTCTTTCGCCGGCCTGTGAATTGGCTGGGAAACTGCGCGTGGAAACGATCGGGAGCCCGCCGGAACTGTTCGAGCAGGATCCGGAAATCTATCTTTCGTTGTCGGAACCATCTCTGTTTGCGCATCTGTTCCGGCCGCGCGTCAGCGATTCGAACAAGGGTTTGTACGGGCACGCGCTGGTGATCGGTGGATCGCGCGGCAAAAGTGGGGCAGCCGCGATGGCGGGAATCGCGGCGCTTCGCGCGGGCGCGGGATTGGTCACGGTGGCGTCATCCGAGGCCGCGCTCGCCGGCATCGCAGCGCACGCACCGGAGTTGATGACCGAAGTTCTCGCGCAGGATGATGCGGCGCGCTCCCACATGCTGGAACGGAAAAATGTGGTGGCGATCGGCCCTGGCCTGGGGCAGGAGCCGGAAACGGTGGCGATGGTGCGCGCTATGACCGAACATACGCCGCTTCCGATGGTGGTGGATGCCGATGGCTTGAACGCATTGGCCGGGCATCCAGCGCGCTATCGATGGCCGCGAATTTTTACGCCGCATCCAGGCGAGATGTCGCGGTTGAATGGCCGCAGTATTCAAGACATTCAGTCCGATCGGATCGGAAGTGCGCGCAGCTTTGCCATCGAACGCGGCGTGCATCTGGTGTTGAAGGGAAATCGCAGCGTGATCGCCGCGCCGGACGGCCGCGTGTGGATTAATCCCACCGGTTCTCCGTCCATGGCGACCGGCGGCACGGGCGACGTTCTCACCGGCATGATCGCAGGGATGCTGGCGCAGTTTCCCGATCAATTCGATGCCGCGCTTCTCGCAGCGGTTTGGTTGCATGGCAGAGCGGGCGAGCTCGGCGCGCTAAAGCTCGGCGAAAAATCGCTGATCGCCACCGATCTTTTCAAGTTTCTGCCTGAGGCAATGCGTGAAGTCGCGAACCATTTTCACACGGTCTGAAGAAGAGACCATCGCGCTGGGAGAAACGCTCGCGGCCGAACTGCCGGCTCACGTTGCAGTGCTCTTGATCGGAAATCTCGGAGCGGGAAAAACTACGCTGGCCAAAGGCATCGTCAAAGGGCTGGGAGCGGCGCAGCCGGACGAAGTCTCAAGTCCGACGTTCACTCTCATCCACGAGTATTCGCCCAGCGTGTATCACATCGATCTGTATCGGCTCGATCGCGTTGAGCAAGTGGCCACGCTCGGCCTGGATGAGATTTTCGAGCGTGAGGCTGTGGTGTTGGTGGAGTGGGGCGAGCGGTTTCCTGAGTTAATGCCTGAGGAGCGGGTCGAGATCCGGCTGCGGACGATCGGGGAGGATTCGAGGGAGATTTTAATTTGGCCGCGAATGAACGCGGATGAACGCGGATAAGACTACTCTGGTTGGAGTTCGTGTTGTAAATTGGTCAGGTACGCCAGGTCGGCGAGCTTCCTTTTTCGATAGTGGAAGAGAAATCCGCCGAAGACGAGCGTCACAATGCTAATTGTGATCAGAAGCGTTCGTGATACGCCGGTTTCGTGAAAGATCCACGCGAGGCAGAACGCCATTTCGACTGCGTAGAGAATCATTCCAAACGTCACGGAGCGCAGATTGCCGCGGCAGCGGCGGATGGACAGGTCCAAGTAGGCCGACGTCGTTGACGCGGAGGGCGACCAAGTGGCTCTCCGGTTGCTGAGTGCGAAGAACCAGGCGACGGCGATGAAGAACCACGTTGCGGCAACTAGGATGGCAGTCGCCGGGCGCGGATTGCGAATCCCGTAAACAATCACCGCACCGCCGATGACGACCGTCACCAAAATATCGGCCAGCAGCATCATTCGCAACATCCGCGAGTCGCGAGCGACGCGCTTGGACAAGTCCTCTAGCACCGGCGGCTCGGCGGAGGCTTGCCATTGATCGCGCCACAGTTCCAGTTCGGTGTCTAAATTCATTTTCGTTTCTCCAGGAGTTCTCGCAGGAGCTGTCGCGCGCGATTCAGCCGGACGCCCACGTTTGTCTCGGTCACGCCCAGCACTTCCGCGATCTCGCTATAGGACATTTCTTCTAGCGTGAGGGTAATCACTTGCCGATACGCAAGCGGCAGACGGCGGATCGCCTGCCGCAGGCGCTCGCCTTGCTGCTCTTGGGCGAGTCCCGCTTCGGGATTCGGTCGCGCGTCGCGAACCGGCGTGTCGTCGTCCAGAGAAGCTGTCACGGCGCCGCGCTGGCGTAAATAGTCGATTGCACGGTTGTGGGCCACGCGGAACAGAAAAGTGCGCTCCGAGCATTCTCCGCGAAACTTGCGCAGCGCCTTCCAGAGCGCGATCGCAATATCCTGAACCAGATCGTCGCGATCGCTCGCCGTATTGGTATAACTGGCGGCCAGGCGTACCAATGCTGGGCCGTTCGCCTCAAGCAATCGATTGAGCTGCTGTTCGGCTTCGGACTCCGCGCGTGCCAACTGGAAATTAACCGCCGTAGACAAATTCATCTTGCTGCAAAAGACGCGCGGCTGCTCGAAGGAGGCCCGCAGCACAGACCAGGCTGATGAGAGCAATCGCTCCGGCGGACAACAGCGGAACCGGCGAGCCTTTGACGAGAAGATTCATGAGCAACTGCTGTCCGGCGACGGGAAACCAGAACCATGCCGATTCCGTGTGCGGGAAGAATATCAAGAACATACCGAGGCCCATCGGCAGAAAAATCGCGAGTGACAGATAGGTGTGCGCTTCTTTGGTGCTGCGGCACCAGGTGGAAATGAGCAGCTCTACCGCGGCCGCAAAGAGAACCAGCGGAACAAGCACGATACCGGCCCGGATCAAAAGGCCCGGTGCTAGCCGAAGAGTGAGACAAAAGGCGGCCAGCGTGAGCGCAATTCCTGCGATTGCGAAGACACTGATCGCGATCCATTTGCCCACGATCAAATCGGTAAGCCGCAGCGGATTCATCAAAAGTGGGAGCAGCGAGCGGCGCTCACGTTCCCCGGCAATTGAATCCATCGCAAGGTTCATCCCACCCGAGAAAGAGGCGACCAGCGCGAACAGGCTCATCATGCTGAGAATCACCGCGGAACTTTTCGCGCCCTTTAGCGCCAGGGAAACCATGCCGACCACCAGCGGTCCCATCACGGCATAGAATCCGGACGACACCAGCGATCGCGTGTCGCGCAGATGATCGCGAATCTCTTTTCGGGCAATGATCAAAGCGTGGTTGAGCATTCCAGCGTCTCCTGTTTTCCTGTCAACTGAATGAAAGCATCTTCGAGCGAAGCTGCCCCGGTTTGGCGGCACAAATCTTCCGGCGTTCCTTCGGCCTTCACCGCACCGTTCGCCACAACCACCACGCAATCGCACAACACCCGGATCTCTTCCAAGATGTGGCTCGACAGAATAATGCACAGCCCGGCGTCGCGCATTTGCCGCAGCGAGGCGCGCAGAGCCCGGGCGCTCGGGATGTCCAGTCCATTTGTCGGCTCGTCGAGCACAAGGTTTTGCGGCGAGTGCAGAATCGCGCGAGCTAACGCGGTCTTCATATGCTGGCCTTGGGAGAATCCAGCGGTTCGCCGATCCGCGATTGGTCCCAAATCCAAGCGCTCGATTGCATCTTGCACGCGTTTCCGCAAGAACGCCGGTGGAATTCCCCGCAGCTCGCCAAAGTATTCGAGATTCTCACGAACCGTCAAGCGAGGATACAAGCCGGTATGATCCAGCAGCGCGCCTAGATCGCCATCCATATGGGTACGTCCGCTATCGGGCGTGAGCACGCCGCAGATCATACGCAGCGCGGTGGTTTTGCCGGCGCCATTCGACCCGAGCAAGCCCGTGATCCGGCCGTCCCGTGCAGCAAACGAGACGTCCCGGACCGCCCGAACAGCACCGAAAGATTTCTGGAGATTGAACGCTTCGATCATTCTGCAAGGGTAGTCGCACGCTCGCGGATTCCCTTACAGAAATTTGTTACTTCGGCTCGGCTACCTTGGCCGATTCGTTTCCGTTCTGCGCGACCACTTCTTCCACTACGTCGCGGACCGCCTCGCGGACCGCCTCTTTGACGGCGTCCTTGACGCTCTCTTCCAACTCGGCCCGGTCCACATCCACATCCACCTGTTCGCCAACCACTTCTTTCACCAATACTTCCACCACCGGCGCAACGGGCGGAAGTTCTTTCGCCACGGCCTTCGCCACTTTCTTGGCTACCTTCGCAGCCGGTTCAGCTTCCAAGGCGGGGGCGGGTTCCTTGGCAGGCCCCGTGGCGGTCCAGTCCTCGGCGAAAATCTTGCTCATTTTGCTGACGATCTGCACGTCGCGGAAAATGAGCCCCACTTCACGCCGTGCCGACAGCTCCAGGTCGCGCAAGCTCTGGCTGCCGATAAAGGCATGGCTGCCGTCGCGGATGATGGTCCGCGTATGCAGCCGCATGGAACCGAGTTTGTGCCAATCCAGCTTGCTGCTTTTGCGCGACAACCGGCCGAGAATTTTTACTTCCACGCCCGCCTTCGCGCGTTCTTCCAGCACCCGGATCATCTCGGTGTCGCTTACTTCCGGATCGTAAATCAGCAGACTTTTCTTGGCATCCTTCAGGAAAGCGGAAAGCTCTTTTCGCGCGTTCACCGGACTCACCACAAAATTCGGCACATCCGCCACGTAGGGCTGCCGCTTGATATCCGCCTCGAACAGCTTCACCGCTTCCTGCACCAACTTGGGATTCGACGTCACCACTCCGAAACTCCGGCTGTGTTCGATGTCGAGATAGGTAAAGTTGAAGGCCAGCACGTACAGATCTTCGCGGTCGATGATCATGAATTTTCCGTGATAGCGGGCCAAGTCGTCGGCGCTCCGCGCAACCGTTACCCCGGCCGCCAGTAACTGCATTTCCAGCTTGCGCAGGTTCCGCTCGCCGCCCCGATTTGTATAGGCGATCAGGGCGTGCACGAAAACGCCCCGGCTCACGGCCGCGGCCAGCGCTTTTTCCACTTCCCCGCGGTCGAAACGAAAAATGACGATCTCAACACTCTTCTTGGCTTTGTTGATGGCTTGCACAAGCGGCATCACGCCATCGCCGGGCTGAACGTATAGTTTCACCTTGCGCGCTCCCTGGGACTTGCAACCGCAAACTCAATTGGCACACTTGTTGCTCTTCAGGCCGGTGGCCACTCGCCGCGGAGGATTCGTATGTCCAACAACCGAAAGATCTTGACTGCGTTTTTCGCCGCTCTGGTGCTCTGCGCCCCCTCCCCAGCTGGCTTGAAAAAAGGGAACAAAACCGCTGCTGAATCAGGAGAAATTACCGGAACCGAAATCGTCAATGTTCTGTGGCGGGAGCCCTCCGACATCCGCACTCGCAACTTGTTTTACGGCCCTGGGGGCGCGGATCATCAACCCCACAGTGTCTACACCTTCGAAAAAGAGGACCTGGACGGAACCAATCCGAAGTTTGTGGTTCGCGATGAAAACGGCGTGCGCTGGAAAGTAAAACTCGGCGAAGAAGCCAAGCCTGAAACCGTGGCGTCGCGGCTGGTTTGGGCGGTGGGCTACTTCGCGGATGAGGATTATTTCCTTCCTGAACTGCGAGTCAAAGAAATGCCCGCGCACCTCAAGCGCCGGGGTGCTAAGAAGTTCATCGCCCCGGACGGGACCATGCGGAATGTCCGGCTGAAGCGCTATTTGGATGGCGAGAAGAAAGTTGGCATTTGGAGCTGGCGCAACGATCCGTTTGCGGGAACGCGCGAGTACAACGGATTGCGCGTGATGATGGCGCTCATCAACAACTGGGATCTCAAAGATGTGAACAACGCGATCTATGAAGAGAAGCGCCACACCGGCTCGGGCTTCGAGCGCGTGTATCTGGTGAGCGATCTGGGCGCCAGCTTTGGATCCTGGGGCCTGGAGCTAACGCACAAAAAATCGAAAGGCAATCTGGACGAATATACGCGGCACAAGTTCATTCGGAGGATTGGCGCCGAAGAGGTGGATTTCGAAACGCCCCACCGTCCCGCGATGCTGGTGCTGTTCAATCCCCACGAATTCCTCATGCGCGTGCATCTGGAGTGGATCGGTCATCACGTTCCGCGCACGGCGGCAAAATGGATGGGTGAACAATTGGCCCAGCTTTCGCCCGGCCAAATTCGCGATGCCTTCCGCGCCGCCGGCTACTCGCCCGCTGAGATCGACGGATTTTCTACCGTATTGGAATCCAGGATCGCCGAGCTCAACCGGCTATAGCAACAGCTAGTGAGCCTTCTCTAGATACTTCCCGGTGGACGCATCCACGAACACCGAATAGTCGCTGGTGCTGACGGAATCTCCCCAAATCACGCGCCATGTCACATCGGGAAAGCGGCGCGTCTGTTCCATCAAATAAGTGATCGGCTTGTTGGGGTTCTTCTTGATGTAATCGGCGCTCTTCTCGGCCGCGATGTCGTACGCTTGATCCGAATCCGTCTTGATGGCCGCGATTTCAAAGGGAAACGCGCCGCCTTGCGGTCCGGAATAGCCTTCTTCGAGCCCCGCGAAAACGCCTTGATGTAAATTGCCCGCGGACTCCACCGTCGAATAGGTAAACGTCTTCGATTTGCTCAGCGACACGGATACGAACGTCGCCTCCCACGCGTCCGCTTTTCCTTTTTCCGGCTTGGCCGACAGAATGAGCGTGCGCACGCGCATGGGCTTTGCGTCCAGCGCCCAGTTGCGCGCCATCGGATACATCTTCTGGAAGGCTTGGCGGCCGGTAAGCGGCTCGAGCGGCTTCGGCGGTTCCTTGGGCTTCTCGGGTGTCGAGTCGGAACAGGCCGAAAGCAGTACGAAAAGCGGCAGCGCAAACAGAAGCGGGGTTTTTATCATCCCTTACATTCTGCCATGGTGATACACTGAAATTCTTGCGTCCACGAGCACTTGATTGGAGTAGCAAGCCGTGCGACAAAAGTTAATTCCCTTCCTGGTTTTTCTGCTAGAGCCGTTGTTCGCTCAGACTCTTGTCACGCACAGTTACAACGGCTCTGGTTCGGATGCTGCCAACGCCATAACAACCGATTCTTCCGGCAACATCTATATCGCAGGCACAACGACGTCATTCGATTTGCCGCTGCTCAATCCAAGTCAAAGCGTAAACCCGGGCACGCAGCTCCTCTACAGCACAAACGCTGGATTCAGCTGGAAGCCGCTGGCGAATTTGCCGGACGCCTTTCGGCCGTATCAGCTTTCTGAGACGATGCCTATCGCGGTGGATCCCACCAATCCCGAAATATTCTATTTGGGCTCCGATGGGGCGATCTTCAGGACCACGGATGGTGGACAGCACTTTACCTCCACCAGAGTTCTTCCATCTGGTTACACGGACTTCACGATCCTGATCGATCGTGTGAATCCATCGACGCTCTACGCCGAAGTCCCGACGCCCGGCGGAATCTTCAAAAGCACGGATGCCGGCGCCACCTGGTCGGGCGCGGTTCTCGGACTCCCGGCCGCCTACCCTGGCCCAATGACGATCGACCCGTTCCATCCGCAAACACTTTGGCTGGCCATCAACGGCGGATACTACACCACCGACGGAGCAAACACCTGGTCGCAAGCGCCTCTGCCGGCGTTTACGAACGGTGGGGTGATGCAGTTCGTTTTTGATCAGGCGAAGCCCAATACGCTGTATGTGATTGGCAGGCAAAACGGAAATGGTACGCCTTTTTTACTCAAAAGCACGGATGGGGGTAAGAACTGGACGTCATTGCCTACTCCCTTCAAGGAACTCGGGCTTTTGGTGGCCGATCCAGTGCATGCCGGCCATCTATATCTGTTGTCGGTTGCAAATCTTTTTTATCGCAGCGCCGATGGCGGCGTCACCTGGCAATCGTTTCCCTTTCCGAGCCCGTACGCGACTGCAATGGCGGTGGACCCTGGAAATACGAACATCATTCTCGCCGGATCGTATCGCAGCAACAACGGCGGCGAGACCTGGTCGCCCACCATGCCATCCCGCGATATTCAGATGACGTTCGCCCCTTCGGGCAAAGACCTCGTCTACGCCAGCGGACCGCTGACCTCCGACGCGTTCCTTGCCAAGTTCAAACCGGACGGAAAAACGCTGGAATTCGCCACTTATTTTGGAGGCATGGGCGACGAGACAGCCGTCGGCATTCAACTGGATGCAGCGGGGAATATTTGGATCGCGGGCACCACCACCTCGTTCGATCTGCCCGGCGCACAACGTGGTTTCACGCAGCAATTAACCGGCAGGCAAAATCTGTTTTTAGCAAAGTTCACACCGCAAGGTGAATTGCTCGGCTCCACTTACTTGGGAGGAAACAACGCGGAAACCCTGGCTTCTCTAAAACTAGATGCGCACGGCGATCCATGGGTCTTCGGGCAAAGCACCTCCACCGATTTTCCGCCGGGTATTTCGCCATCGGTAAATGAATCAACGGTATTCCTGGCCAAAATCGATTCCTCTGCCTCGCATCTTCTTTCTGCCGTGCCGGTCGATGGCGTGACGCAAGCCGGCGGCATGACCATTGATGGCTCGGACAACATCATTCTCACCGGCGCTACCAATTCTTCCAGCTTTCCGGTAACGCCGGGTGTAGTTCACGGCGTGGCGCCCCCCTCGTTGAGCGCCCTCAAGGCGTATCTCATCAAGCTGAATCCGCAGGGCGACACAATTTTCAGCACGTATCTGGGCGGAAACAATGGCGCCGACGGCTCGGGGATCGCCGTGCAGTTCGGAGATGAGTTGGAGAATGTCGGCGTCGCTGTCGCCACCGACTCCTCCGGCATCTATGTAATCGGCAACACCTCCGCCAGCGACTTTCCGGCAACATCCGGAGCGTTTCAAACAATGTTGAAAGGGTCCGGCTGCCCCTATCCTGCGCTGGCTTTCGACACCGGAATGATCGGCACCATTTATTCGTATTTGGTGGATGACGTGTTCGTCACGAAAGTCAGTTTAGACGGCAAGTCGACGCTTTACTCCACGTTGCTCGGCGGATCTTGCTACGATCGGCCCACCGATATCGCCGTAACTCCTTCCGGTGCGATCTTCGTCACAGGGGAAACGGACTCGGTCGATTTTCCTCAAGTGCATCCGCAGCAGGGCCCACCGGCAGTGCAAACCTACAAGTCGTTTGTCTCGTTGTTGTCCAACGACGGAAGTTCTTTGCTCTACTCTTCTTACGTGGCGGCGGGTTCTTCGCCAAAACTGGCGCTCGACACGGATGGAATGGTCGCAATCTCCGGCGCTACCGGATTTGGTGCGCAGACCCAAACCTATTCCGGTTTTCCCAATCCGCCCGCCAATCCGTTCACGAAAGTGCTGCTGGGCGCTTTGAACGTCTCGGCGGATCGTCCCGCATTGGATTTGACCTCAGCGTTAAATGCGTTCAGTCTGTTGCCTGGTCCAATCGCGGCTGGAGAAATTGTCGAACTCACCGTACCGGATTTTAAACCCCCGCAAGCGATCAACATCGGGCTGAATGAACGGCAACCGCTGGGAACATCGCTTGGAAAGACGCAGGTCCTGTTCGACGGGAAACCAGTTCCGCTCATCGCGATCTCCACCGGCAAGATCGAGTGCATCGCGCCTCAAGAGTTTAACTCCAACACCACGACCAGCATTCAAGTGAATTGGAACGGAAAACTTTCCAACGCGTTGCAGGAAGATGTCGCGCCCACCGCGCTCGGCCTGCTTTCGGCGAACGCCTCCGGCACCGGTGCGGCCAATGCGCGCAATCAGGATGGTACTCAGAATTCTCCATCGAATCCGGCAAAGCCCGGAAGCCGAGTGACCGTTTTCTTCACGGGAGCCGGCAACCCGCCGAGTGCGATCGGCACTCAGTACGGCGCCAGCGTAGCCCCTTTGCATGGTTTTGTACCGGGAATCTACTCTGCCACTTTTGAGATTCCATCGAATGCGAATGCAGAGTCGTCGCCTCTTGGCGTGACGCTTTACGCTCCCGGGGGATCGATCGTTGTGCCTGGCTCGTCAAGCCAGACTTTGATGGTCTATGTTAAATAGCGCATATCGGGCGCGAGAGGCCAAGGCTATAATGGAGCCTAACACGGGGTGGTTCCAATGAGAATCCGGTTTTTTCACCACTGTCTGATTTGCTGGACTCTCGCTGCGTGCGCGTTCGGCCAGATCAAGCCTCCTAGCGGAGGAAATAACCCGACCAGTCGTCCCACGACGCCAACGAACGGCTCGATACCGCAGACTCAAACCTCGGCGCCCGATTTCTCACAGCGTCCTTTATTCCTCTCCGGAAAAGTCAGCATGGAAGACGGAACCGCGCCGCCCGAGTCTCTGAACATTCAATTGACCTGTCACGCGTCACCGCGCACCATTGGCCGGACCGACGGAAAAGGAAATTTCAGCATCGATCTGAACAATCGCGCCGCAATGATGACGGTGGGGGATTCCACTGAGAACACCGATATGTCGCGGTTTCCCGCCACCGGCTCGTCCAATCGTGGATCGTCCGATACCTTCCCCACCGCCGCCGGCGCGCCATCGCGCTCCATGACCGCGAATGATTTGACCGGTTGCGATCTGCAGGCGTCGCTTCCCGGCTTCCGGTCCGACGTTTTGCATCTGGCGAACCGGAAATCGATGGACGATCCGAATGTCGGAATCCTTCTGCTGCACCGCTTGGCTAACGTGGAGGGCACTACCATCAGCATCACCAGCGCCATGGCGCCGAAAGACGCCCGCAAGGCAATGGAACGGGCGCAGAACTTCGCAAAGAAAGACAAATGGGATCAGGCCCAGAAAGAGATTGAGAAGGCGGTGGAGATCTATCCCAAATATGCGGTCGCGTGGTCCGAGCTCGGAGGCCTGCAACAGCGCGCGAACAATACCGGCGCTGCGCGCAAGTCGTTTGCGATGGCGCTCGAGGCCGATCCGAAGCTGATTCCACCGTACCTGGCGCTGGCCGCCATGGCGTCCCGCGAGAGCAAATGGCAGGAGGTCTCCGACGACACGCAGCGCGCGTTGAAACTCAATCCGGTGGACTTCCCACAAGCTTATTTATTAAACGCAATGAGCAACTACTATCTCAATAATCTAGATGTCGCGGGGAAGAGCGCACGCGACGGCATAGACCATGATCCGGAACATCGGTTTCCAAGACTCCACGAGGTGCTGGGCGCGGTGTTATTACGGAAGCAGGATTCCGCGGGCGCCGCTGAGCAGTTCCGCAAATACCTGCAATACGCACCGGAGGGTCCCGAGACCGCTCACGCGCGCAAGCAACTCGCCGAATTGGAGAGATCGCTCGCGCCGGAGGCGCAGAAGCAGTAGCTGTTCTCTGCGAGATAGTACCAAGTACCATCCAACCTGAAAGTACCTTGTCCGGGTTGTATCCCACACCTGAGACTAGTTACTGGCAGATCCTAATGGAACGAGCCGACCTCGAGCAGTGGAAGGCCCGGGAGGTCGCACGCCTTCTCGGGTTGGTAGAGACCGAGCGCCGCTATTACCAGGAGATCGCCGCCTCCATTCCAGTCGGCGTTCTGGTGTTGTCGCCGGACTTGACCATCATCTCCGCCAACCGCGCCATCCGCAGGATGTTCGCGCTGAGCGGAGCGTCGCTGCGCGCGCGTGTCGACACCCTGCTGCCGGGCTGGGTGCTAGATCGCGTTGCCGAAGTTTTGAAATCGGGCGTTCCGCAAACCAACATCATGGTGGCCGAAGCCAGAACCGGCCGCCGTCTTCGGGTCGGAATCATCGGCATTCAAAGTTGGGATGACGAGTCGTCACCCGAGGCGCTGGTCAGCATCGAAGATTTATCCGGGCTCGGAGATGTACCGGTACCAGCGGTACCATCCAGCGGTGCGGAACTCACCAACCTGAGCGCTGTCGTGTGGACGCTCGATTTGGCAAACGACAGGTTCGTAGTTGTGTCGCCCAACGCAACCCGGTTGCTCGGATATCCGGCTCAGCATTGGACCAGCACGCCTTCCTTCTGGACCCAACGCGTCCACGAGGCGGATCGCGACTGGGTCACACAAGCGTATCGGAATGCGCGTGATGGGCAATCCTTGGAATTTCGCGCCATCGCCTCAGATGGACGCGTGGTGTGGCTTCGTGAGAGCTTTCAGATTCTCGCGGATTCGCAGGGCCGTCCGCGATATCTAACCGGACTCAGCATGGATGTCACCGAGCGACGCATGCTGCAGGATCAGTTGGTGCAAGCCGAGCGATCGCAGGCGGTGTCCAAACTCTCCGGACGCCTGGCGCACGACTTGAACAACATGCTCATGATCGTCACGGGGCATAGTGAAGAGCTGCTGAACAGTCTCCCCGCCAATAGCCCGCTGCGGGCCGACGTGCAAGAGATTTTGAACGCCACCGAACGCATGAGCGGACTGACCGGTCATCTGCTGTCCTTCACTCGCCGCCAAAGCAGCACGGCGGTGAGCGTTTCGCTCAACGAAGTCCTGGGAGTAGTGGAACGAAAGCTCGGTCTACCACCGAAACATTCCGTGCGGCCAATGGTCGTAAAAGCTGACGCGGAGCGCTTGGAAGAATTGTTGACATGGCTGGTGGAACAGCAGCGTCAAGTAAATGTGGAGACTTCCCATCTGGAAATCAGAGAAGATTTGAACAGCGCAACCGAGACCTTGCGGCCCGGTTCGTACGCTGTGACCGCCATCACGCTACCCGAGCGCGCTTTCGACCCGGACGCGAAGTCCAGTTGGTTTGAAGCGATTCTGCCGGCAAAGGACAGCGATCCGTGGCCGCTTGCATTGACGCGCGCCTATGGAACAGTCCGTCAGTGGGGCGGAGATATCGTTGCATCAGCCGCGCCGGAAGGAGGCACGCTGGTGCGCGTGTTCCTCGAAAGCGCGGACGACCCCGGAAATCGCGAACCGGTCTCGGCGGCAAAGCCCGCAACCGCGGAACCTGGTCTCACCACAATTCTGGTTGTGGAAGACGAAACCGCAATCCGCGAGCTGGTGCTCAAGATTCTCCGCCGGCATGGTTATCAGGCACTGGAGGCCGCGAACGGCGAAGAAGCTCTCGCTCTTTGCCGCGAACATTCCGGCGTCATCGATTTGCTGATCACTGATGTAATGATGCCGCGCATGGGCGGCCCCGAATTAGTGGACCGTCTCCGCAAGCAGGGTATCAATCCAAAAGTGCTCTATGTCTCGGGATTCACGGGCGATGCGAATCTTTCCGCGCGAAACGTTGCGCCCGGTACTGCTTTCGTCGAGAAGCCGTTCACGCTGCAAGCGCTGCTGGCGAAGGTGCAGGAAGTGCTGAGTTCGGGTTCCTAATTCCCATACATCGCGCTATAGCCGAGCTGTTGCTTCACATAATCGCGCGGATAGGAAATTTCAACATTCGTTACTTTCCCCTGCGCGTCGAAACTCGCGCGCAGATCGGCGTTGATACCCGCCCAATATGTCGGGATGTTCAGTTTTTGATAGCGCGCCACTACCTGGTCGCGCAGCGCTGGATCGAAGTGAACGCCGTATTTATCCACTAAAGCCTGGATGGCATCGTAATCGCCTTCCGCCTTAATGCGCATCAGTTCCGCCAGAAGCTGACCTACTGCTGTGTGCATTTTGTCGTAATCCAGCAGCGTGAGATAGGTTTTTCCGTTCCGTTGCACCTCAACCACCGCGCCTGTTTCACGAACGTAATTCGCGATGAGCTGGCGGCAGCGCTCATGATCTTCCTGAATGGTGTCGCCCGTGCGGCTGCGCTGGAGCTGCGTGATGCTGACGCGAATCGCGGAGTTGTACATCGCTTTGCCAACATCGGGGCTCGAAATTAGGCCCAGTTCCTTCAGCTTTGGATCCCAAACGTTCCACAGCGCCATCAGATCCGCGCGCGCTTCTTCCAGCGTCGAAGTATATTGCTTCAAATAGAAGCCCGCATCGTGCGTCAGCTTCGGACTCAGCTTGCCCGAGCCGTGGCCGATGATCTCATGCATCGCCACCAGCAGCCCGTTCGCTTCCTGGTCGTACTTTTTGCCCAGTCGGATCTCCTCGGCGTTGGCCGCGAATTCTTCGAGCACTGCGGTGCCGGTCGCGCTATTCAGCGCGCGCGTGCTACCCGTGAAAAGAAAACTCTTGCTGCCGTACTTTTCGTGGATCTCATTCTCGTTCGGTAGATTGTCGCCGATGGTGCTGACATGGAAATCGCCGGTCTCCACCAACGTTTCCACGGCTCTTGCCAAAGGAGGCTTCACGCCTTGCTTTCGATATTCCGGCTTCCAGGGCGCGCGATCCTCGAAATACTGGGCGTTTTCGGCGATCTTCTGCATCATGGAGTTCATCCGGTTGTCCGTGATGGTCACGAAGCTCTGTGATGTCCCCTTAGCGCCGCGCGCATCCCGATAAATCTCGATAAAGCCGTTCGCGAAGTCCACGGCGGCGTTGTTCTGCACCCAGTCCACGCCAAAATGAATCCAGTCCTTGGGATCGCCGGTTTGGTAATAGCGGATCAACTCGCGAATCACCTTGGCTTGCGCCGGATCCGCCACCGCTGCCGCCTTTTCGAGGAACGAATTGGCTTTCGAAAGATACTCCGCATAAAGCCCCGGCGGAACCTTGCCATCCGTCGTTCCCGCGCGATAGACCTGCTCCACCAGATGGCCGTCCATTTTCGCGACACGCGAATTCAGCCGGTTGTGCTCGGTGAATCCATTCATGTCCGCCAACGAAACGCCGAAATAGAAATTGTTGGAGCTGGCTTGCAAAATATCTCCGCCCGATTGCGGATTCTTGTTCGTCATCAGCGGCTCGAACTCAGGATCGAAGAGCGATTGTTTCAAGTCCCCGATTTCCTTGACGAACGCCTCTTCGGTAAACCCGTGCGCGCCATGCTTGAGCGCGGCGACACCGGCATCTTTCAGCTCATCGAAAGTAAATTCCGGCAGAAATTTCCGCGATGTGTTGTCGTTGTGGTTGCCACGGCAAGCCCAGAAGAGTTTCGTGAACGCGACGATCTTTGCGTAAGCCGCCGGATTCACCCCATCCGGATGAGCCACAATCAACTCCAGCACTTTTTTCTGCCGCAAACCAAATCGCGAAAGCTGATCGTAGATGATCGGATCAATGGCGATCGAGGCTTGCGTCAGCCAATACCCAAGCGCCTGTTCATTCGGCGAGTGGGCGAGAAAACTCGGCGCCTCTAACTGCAAGAACCCGGTGGAACCAACCCGATCCACTAAAGCATTGTTTTCTTGTGCAAGGCAGGGGACGAGGGACAAACAAACCAGCGCAGTATATTTCATAGGCGGGCAACGAGAAACCAGAAACCTACCAATACACGAACGACTCTTCCTCGCAAACGAGCAATAACGGAGGACCGCCGGTGGAAATCTTAGCGGCGTGCGCCACCACTTCCTTGCCACCATCGGATTCCAGGCATTTGTTGAGATCGTCGATGTTGGAAAAATGCACTTCGGCAATTCGGTATGCCGTGACTTTTCCCTGGGGCGAATGCACGACTTTCGTCGCCACGAACCGGGTCATCCCCTTGAGCTTGGCTTCGGCCATGGGCATGTGCTCGTTTTTATAGGCTTTTTCAAAAGCCTCCTCATCCTGCGGCCGAGGGTAGATTACAACAATCTTTACGTCGTGCGTTCCCATTGTTCCAAACCACCAATCTTATCATTCCGCGCGGCTTG
>Ga0070734_10000947_pt1 | contig 48538 bp, 40 predicted proteins | sample Coa_R1_8_FD_66444 | JGI IMG/M metagenome (GOLD analysis project Ga0070734, IMG submission 66444) | Surface soil microbial communities from Centralia Pennsylvania, which are recovering from an underground coalmine fire - Coalmine... | ecosystem: Environmental > Terrestrial > Soil > Unclassified ...
GGCGGCACGGAAACAGTGCAGATCGGCAACGCGCAGCTTAGCGTGGGCGGGGATTTGATTATGGCCATCGACGGACATCCGGTGGATCGCGAAGATGCCATAAGCCGGGCGCTCGCGCGCAAGCATGCCGGAGATACCCTGGAGTTGACCGTCTTCCGGCACGGCCGAACCATCAATATTCGCGTGAAGCTAGGCGAGGCTGGGGCCGTATAAGAGAAAGATTCTAGGCCACTTACTAAGTAGGGCTATAATGCCCTAACCTTGTTAGACCGATTTTATGTAAGTGGAAGCTCGCCGCGAGCCTCGCTTTGCTATTTACGGACCGGTCAAGGTTACGAGACTGAGTAGTCCGGATCGTGTCCTTGAGTGCGTCTTGAACGAAATTTCCGCCACCGGCCTCAAAATCGTCTCACCCGAAAGCTTTGACGTGGACGAGATTATTTCGATGGAGGCCGAGGATCACCTGGCCTTGGCGGACGTGCGTTATTCGCAACCGCGCGGCGATAAGTTCACGGTTGGATGCGAGCGCATCCACGTACTGAATAAAATAACGCTGCCGGATGAGAAGACGAAAGTGGAACAGGTCCGGCTGTTGGTGGAAGATTACCGGAATCGGATCAGTGGCGGAATAGCGGCGCCGCGGCCGGATGCCGACAAAGCGGAAGCAGCAAGGTTGGAGCGCGATATCGCCGAGAAGTGCGGGATCGCTGAACCGCCATCCGCGTCCGATCCTGAAAAACCAGCACCTCCCCAGAGTCTTCCGAATGCCGGACAATTCGCGACCCGTGAGCAGTTGCTGGATGCGGCTGGCGCGTGGGTGGTCGAAAACTGGGATAAAACGCAGACGCCGAACGCGCCGCCCTCTGGGAAAAGCGAGATCGTCGATCGGTTGACGGTTCATCTGGCGGAAAAGCTACGACCGCCAGTTCCAGCGCCGGTTGCGATCGCTGCGCCGGCACCCACTCCGAAACCCGCGCCCAAGCCGCGCAAGAAGATCAGTTTTCGCCGCTGGCGGATTCCCGCTGGATTGGCCGCGGCGGCCGTTCTTGGATGGGGGCTTTCGGCGGTCTTTTGGTCGTTCGGCACGAGTGGGGCCGCGAAGCAGATTCAGACGTCCATCGCGTCGCTGGTGACGCCGAAGGAAAAGCCCGCGCCTGCGCCCGTTTCAGGAGTCCGGCATGCGACCATCAAAGCGGTTGAAACCACCTGGGTGATGCTTACTGTCGATGGCAAACGCATTCTGAACAAGAAGATGGTCGCGAACGACACTAGGGATTTCGATTTTTTAGGTAAAGCGACCGTGCGCGTGGGCAACGCGAAGGGGTTGGAAATCACACTCGACGGAAAACCCGTCGGACCTCTGGGCGCTCACGGCCAACCTCGTTCCGTTGAACTGGGTGCTACCGGTTTTCGTTTTCTGCCGACCAACTAGTCGCCCGGCGGCTTGTCCCACTCCTATTCGTAACGCAGGGCCACCATCGGATCCACGCGCAAGGCGCGCAAAGCAGGTCCCACGGTAGCCGCGATAGCTACTGTTGCAAGCAAGGCGATCACCGAGAAGTACGTGACTGGATCAGTGGGGCTGAGCCCGGGAACCAGAAACATCGAGAGCGGACGGGTGACCACAATCGCGATTCCCAAACCGATGGCGAGCCCGGAGGCGACCAGCAGAAAGCTGTCGCGGAACACCATCCGGAGAACGGCACGCGGTTCGGCGCCCAGAGCCATGCGCAATCCGATTTCGCGGATGCGGCGGCTGATGGTGTAGGCGAGCACTCCGTACAGGCCAACGGATGCCAGCAATAATCCGAGCACGCCCATGCTGCCGAAGATGGCGGCGCCCGCGCGGCTGGGAAGCAGCGCAAGCACCAGAGCGTCGCGCATGGGTTTGGTATCGACGGCGGCGGTTTGATCCAATTCGCCCAGCGTCTTTGTGACATCTTTCACCAGCCCTGGTGGAAACTCCGCCGCTCGAATCAGAAAACTCAGATTCTCTCCGGCGGGAGCCTGCGCGAATGGAACGTAAAGAGCCACGGCGTTCACTTCGCCGAGAGTGAAATACTTGCTGTTCCTGGCCACGCCGACGATTGTTAGCGATTCTCCGTACGGAAAATCCAGCCGGTGTCCGATCGGACTCGCGTTTCCGAAAAGCTGTCGAGCGAAATTCTCGTTCAGGATCGCCACGTGCGGCGCGCTGGCCCGGTCCGATGGGGAGAACTCGCGTCCCGCCAAGATCGGAATTCCCATCACGCGAAAGTAGTCCGGGCCGACGTTGTTGTTTTTGTATTGCACGTGAACCGCCCGGACTCCATCGATTTTGATTCCAATGCCGTTGGTCTGCTGGCCGTTCAATGGAACGACGTGGGCGATGCTGGCTGCCTGCACGCCGGGAATCGCGCGCAGAGAATCCAGCGCAGAAGTTACGAAGGCTTGGGTTTTTTCGGGGGTTGGATAGTTCGCGGGGACCAGACGCGCGGTGGCGACCAGGGTGTGATCCACATCGAATCCCGGATTCATCGACGTGGAACGGGATAGATTTTGCAGAAAGAGTAATCCGGCCGCCAGCAAGAGCGTGGATGTAGCGAGTTGCGCCACTACCAGCGCATTGCGCATATTCCAGCGGCGCTGGTTGTCCTGAAAATCCTCACGCTTCAAAGCGGAATTGAGATCGGCGCGGGTGGCCTTGAGGGCGGGGAAGAGGCCGCAAAACAGCGCGCTCGCAAAGGCGAGAGCCGCAGAGTAGGCGATCAGCCGCCAATCCGGGGCGATGTGGAGCTGGAAGGGCAGCGGCAGCGGAAGTTGGATCCGGCTGATGAGGCTGGTGAGCCAGAAATTCAGCAGCAGTCCGCTGAGTGTACCTAACACCGCTAGCAACAGGCTCTCGGAAAGCAACTGCCGGACCAGTCGGCCGCGCCCGGCGCCAATGGCCAACCGGATTCCCAACTCCTGACGGCGGCTGGATGCCCGCGCCAGGAGCAAGCTGGCAACATTCGCGCAGGCGATCATCAGCACCAATCCGACCACGACCATCAGGACCGCAAAGAATGCGGTGAACGGAATCATGTTCAGCGATTTCAACCGTTCCATTCCCGCCACTGCGTCGATTTGCAGGTCGTCTTGATACCGAAAATCGCGCTCGGGAAACACGCGGTCCAAATCTTGTGCAACGCGTTTCAAAGGTCCAAAGGCCGCTTGCCGGGTCATTCCTTCAGGCAGGCGTGCCACGAAAGCGACATAGGCATTCTCATTGCGCACGGGGACATAAAGGGACGGCGCGAATCCGAATCCGAGAAGCGTGCGGTGATCGCGCGGCAAGATTCCGACGATGGTGTGGGGCTCTCCGTCGAGGATCATGGTGCGCCCGATCGCGCCGGGATCCGCGGACAAACGAGTCTGCCAGAAGTTGAAGCTGACGACCGCCACGTTCCGTTCACCGGCCTGAATGGGACGCCCTATCGCGACAGGGATGCCGAGAACTTCGAAGTAATTATCCGTGACCCAATAAACGGGAAGCTGCGCGGTTTCTTCGCCGTTGCGCCAGTTAACGGAATGCTCCTCAAAGCTTCCGGCTAATCCGGCGAAGATATGGGCGTCGCGCACGAAGCGATAGATTTTCATTTGCGAATGGCTGTTGCCGGCCAGCCGTATGGAGATCAGGCGCTCCGGCTGACCGGCGGAGGGGACGCTGAACAGAAACTCCATGGTCAGGCTGAAGATGGTGGTGTTAGCGCCGATGCCGAGCGCGAGGGAAAGGATCGCGGCGAGGGCGAAGCCCGGCGATTTGCGCAGTGCGCGGAAGGCGTAGCGGAGATCCGAGAGCAACTCTTCCAGCCAGCGGATCTCCCACGCGCCGCGGGATTCTTCCCGCATGCGCGCCTGCGGTCCGAACTCGCGCCGCGCTTGAATCATCGCTTGCGCGCGCGACAAACCTTGCTGCTGTAGTTCCTCGGCACGCGATTCGATATGGAATTCCACTTCCTGATCGAGCATGCTATCCAGATTCTCTCGACGCCCCAAATAGAGCAGCCTGCGGAAGAACTCTTTTAAAGAATGCATCGTTTACACAGTCTTCATCACTAGTTGAATCGCCTGGATGAGCTTGTCAAACTCTTTTGCTTCGGTATCCAGTTGCTTCTTGCCTAGCGCGGTGAGCCGGTAGAACCGCGCTTTGCGATTGTTTTCCGAAATGCCCCATTCGGCGGCCAGCCAGCCTTTCACCAGCATCCGGTTTAGTGCGGGATAGAGCGATCCATCTTCGATTTGCAACGTCTCGGCCGAGTGTTCCTTGATGCGGCGGGCGATGGCGTAGCCATGCAGAGGTCCGCGAGCGAGCGTGCGAAGTACCAGCAGATATAACGTGCCGGGCAGAAGTTCGGGCGAGTTGAGAGGAGGCATTCCCTGGTCCAATCTATATATAGTCTGGAAAGGGGAGTGTGTCAAGCTTAAACTTGGCCTTAAACTTGGGTGGTGAGCGAGGATTCGGAAGCTGGGCTTTGCGAAACTTGCCGGAACATGCGGCTGATCACGTCCGATCGCGGATCGAAATTCTATCTCTGCAAGTTGTCGGCGGTGGATCCGCGCTATCCGAAGTATCCGCGGCTGCCGGTGCTGAAGTGCGCCGGCTATCAGGAAGATTCCTCGCGCATAGACGCTTGCGAACAGAAATAGAAATAGGGAAGAACCTCTTTTAAAAGCGTTCCCACGAGTGGGAACGCGGCACGCAGGAGTGCGTGCGCTACATGGGTACTAGCTCGAAACGATGCAGCCTCGGCTGTGCCCTTGCGCGCGCCATCGCGGCGACTTCGGCGTCCATAGTATCGAGCGCCGTCATCGTCGAATCCATGCTGCGCGGCTTTTCGTACGGCGGATCGAAAGAAGTCTGAATCAAGTGCCAGCGCGCCCAGTGCAAAACATTGTGGCGATAGATGAGTTGCAGCACCTCGGATGCCTGTTTCGACATCGGCGTATCCAATTCGGCGAGATTCACGCCCGCTCGCCATTCGTCCGCAGAGTGAGTCACAATGGCCTGTTCGTCGACCTTAAGCGTATACTGGCCATCCGGCAAACCCCCCACGCTTAAGGTTTCGCGATCGAGGTTGTCGATCACGTCCGACGAAGCGAACGCAAGCTGAAGCAGCTCTTTCGAAGGAAATCGTTCCATGGGAAGGGGAAGGGCCGAGTCGAGTTGGGTCCAGGCGAGGTTCGCATCGCCAGGTAGCACAGAAACTGACGTATTCGACGCGGTTCGGACAGCGCGCGAGGTCGCGTCGATCTCGACGGCCGACACAAGCGCCGTAGCGTTCCACGATTTCAGCAGCGCTTCGGCCATCACGTAATGCGTGGGCGCGGCCGGATGCACTCGATCCGGAATCAGTTTCTGCGAGAGCGTGGAGTCCGCTACGTAGGCCTTCTGCAGCATCGCGACCAAACCGGCGTTGAGGTCGGCCCGAAGTAGGTGTTCGCGCTCGGCAAGTTCCCGGATGAAGCTGCCAAAGCGCACCAGGACGCCATTGTACCCGCCGTCGAATTGCGGCGCGCGGGTGACATCGTCGTAAGCGGACGGTTCCAAAGCTGTGATCCGTACGTTGGGCAGGCCTTCCTTCAACACTTTGACAATGCGCTCATAACCGGTACTGTACGTCTTGAAGATGGCCGGATCGAAGGCGCGATAGCGGCCGTCGTTCATCCCGAGCATGATGGTTACGACAGTTGGGTGATAAGCGAGGACGTCGCGCGCCAGACGCACGTCGATGGGTCCACCGGCGCCGCCATCCACGGTGTCGCCCGGCCATCCGGAATGGACAAAGCGAATATTTAGCTTGGGAAATCGGGTCAGGACGTAAGCTTCGGTGAAGGTTGTGTACAGCCGCTGATCGGTGATGCTGTCGCCGTAGAAGACGACGGTGTCGCCGTCTTTCAAATAAAAATCGCCTTGCGCCAATAGTGTGAGGGAGCAGGCCAACAGCAGGAGGAAGCGCATATCGCTCATGGTAGCGTTGAAGAACCGATGACGAAACTCGAGGAGCAGTTCGGACAGATTGACATTTATCTTTTCGATCAACTTCTGAAAGGGCGCATCGCCCCGGGAATGCGGATCCTTGATGCGGGCTGTGGCGGCGGAAGAAATCTCGTCTACTTTTTGCGGGAGGGATACGAAGTTTTCGGGGTGGATCAGGATGCGCGGGCGGTGCAAAGTGTTCGAGCGCTTGCGCGGAGGCTGCCAGAGTCGAATTTCCGGGTGGAGCCGATCGAGCGGATGTCGTTCGAAGATGCGTGCGCGGATGTGGTGATCAATAGCGCGGTTTTGCATTTTGCTCGCGACGACGCCCAGTTTGAAGCGATACTGAACGGGGCTTGGCGAGTTCTGAAACCGGGCGGGCTGTTCTTTTGCCGGCTGGCTTCGACGATCGGAATGGAGAACCAGGTGGAGCATGCCGAGGGGCGGCGCTACAAATCGCCGGATGGAGCGGAGCGCTATCTGGTGGATGAAGCGCTGCTCGCGACGCACGCGGAGCGATTGGGCGGGGACTTGGCCGACCCGTTGAAGACGACGGTGGTCCAAAATCAGCGGGCGATGACGACCTGGGTGTTAAGAAAAAACGCCTAAATCAAATCCCAAGGCTTGCGCGCTTGCCGTGATAGTAACTTCGACGCCTCGGGATCGTCGACGAAATCTTCGGCTTCGGCATTCCATCGTAGTTTTCTGCCGGTCTTAAAAGCGATGTTGCCCAGATGCGCCACCGTGGTCGAACGCTGGCCGATTTCCACATCGCAAGCCGGTGTGTTGCGAGAACGGACACATTCGATGAAATTCGCCGTGTGCAGGCGCGTGGCATCGGTTGTGTTCATCTGCGTGCGTTCGAGCGGCGATTTCGGTTCGGGATAAACTTCGTAGCCCACGCGATCGGCGTAGAGCGCGCCATTCGTTCCGTAGAACGCCATGCCATTCGGACGATCCTCGGCGCCGCGTGCGTTGTAATATTTCATGCCAGGCGTGCGTCCGCCCACGCCGTGTGCGTTAAGCAAACAAGACTCGTAGCTCATCACGAAGCCGGGATATTCATACGTCGCCTGCAATACGTCGGGGATCTCGCCGTCGTCGCGCAGGCTGAAACGTCCGCCACTGGCCGCTACTGTGCGCGGCGCAGTCACGTGCATTACCTGATGGACGGTGTCCAGGCGGTGTGTGCCGAAATCGGTGATGTAGCCGCCGGAATAATCCCAGAACCAGCGATACGTCACCAGAAATCGCTTGCGATTGTAAGGCACGGCAGGCGCTGGACCGAGATAGAAATCCCAATCGAGACCGGCTGGGGGTGCGGAATCCGCTTCATGCCCAATGCCTTCGGGATATCGATTCGCGTAGTTCCAGACGCGCACCCAGTTCACTTTTCCGAGGGCGCCGCTTTGAATTATTTTTTCCACCTCGCGGAAGTGCGGCGATGAGCGATGCTGCGTGCCGGCTTGCACGATCCGGTTGTAGCGCCGGGCCGCTGCGACCATCGCACGGCCTTCGCGGACGTTGTGCGCGAGGGGCTTTTCCACGTAGACATCTTTGCCGGCCTGGCAGGCGAGCACCGTAATGGCGGCGTGCCAATGGTCGGGTGTGGCGATGTGAACGGAGTCGATGTCTTTGCGATCGAGCAGGCGGCGGAAATCTTGATAAGCCTGAGCCTGCGGACCGGCCCATTCTTTCGCGCTCTCGGCGTTCGGAAGATAAACGTCGGCAGTTGCGGCATACTCAACGCCGGGCGCTTCGCGCATCAATCCGGCCACATAGCGGCCGCGTCCGCCGCAGCCGATCAGTCCTAGACGGATACGGTCATTCGCACCGTGGATCCGCTGGGCAGCCAGCGCGGCTACCGCGCCGCTTGCAAGGAACTGACGTCGCTGCATGTGCCGATTATCGCTCCGTTTCCGGATTCGGCGCACAGCTCGACGCAATCTGCAAGAATTTAGGCATGGCGCGCCGAATCCATCATCCGGCCTTCCCGCTGTCGCGATACGTGGATCACATCTGGCGGGCGTCCAACCCCGCCACGATTTCGTCCCGCCAGCGCATCTATCCGGACGGCGCCATGGCGTTGGTGATCCATTTGAAGAAGCCAACGATGTGTTTTTGGATCGACGGAAAGCCCCAGACTATTCGAGTGCCGTTGCTCGCGGGTCCGTATTCGCGCTCGTTCGACTGCGATCCGTCAGAGTCTACCGCTATGATTGGCGTTGTTTTCCGGCCGGGCGCCGCGCGGGCGTTCTTCCCGATCCCGGTGCACGAACTGCAGAACGTGGATATTCCGCTCAGCGATGTCGATCCAGGCGAGGCGGATCGGTTGCTCAATGACTTGTGCTCAATGGCCGGCGAGCAGGAGCAATTTCAACTGATGGAACGGTACTTGTGCCGCAAACTGGCGGACGGCGATCCCATTCATCCGGCGATTCCCTACGCGGTGGAGCAGTTGTCGGGCGAAGGCGCGGTGAGCAGGATTCGAAAAATCCAGTTGGAGACCGGCTTGAGCCACACCCGGTTTATTACGTTGTTTCGCGAGCACGTGGGCCTCACGCCGAAGCTGTTCTATCGCGTCCGGCGATTCCGCGCGATGCTGGAGCGCATTGAAAAAGGCGCGCCGGTGAATTGGGCTGCGCTTGCGGTGGATTGCGGATATTTCGATCAGGCGCATTTGATCCGGGATTTTCGCGCGTTCGCGGGCGTTACGCCCCGCCAATACAGCGCCGCCAGTTGAAATTTGTACAATACGGGCCGTTTGCCGCGCGGCAAGAATGGTCCATGGCGAATTCTTTACTCCGCAGCGTGTCTCTACTCGTGGCCTTGGCCGTCTCCTACGGAACGGAATCCGTGCAATACCCGGAAAACTTCCGGCGCTGGACTCACGTTGGAACCGGGATCATCCTCCCCGGCGGGACATTGCCCGAGGCCGAACAGGGGATGCACCATGTGTTCGCGAATCAGAAGGCGATGGATGGATATGCGAGCGGCGACTTCGCCGACGGGTCCGTCATCGTCTACGAACTGCGCGAGGCCCCGCAGAAGAACGGAGTGATTTTTGAGGGCGATCGCCGAAGGGTTGACGTGATGATCAAGGATGCGAGCCTCTACAAAAGTACCGGAGGCTGGCGATTCGAGCGATTCATGGGGAATGACCAGTCGCTGGATGCCATCAAAGATGCCGGAGCGTCGTGTTTCGGGTGCCATTCGAACGCGAAGGCGCACGGGTTTGTTTTTAGTCAACTGCATTAGAAGTTAATTTCCGCCGAGCCCTCAAGATTCAAGCGATACCTGACGATTAGCGGTTAAATCCATGAGTAGAGCCGCGTCAACGGTCACCGAAGGGCTGAAACGAGTGCCGCCATTCCCTCCGGTGGCAGCCAAGCTCCTTACCTTATTGGCCAAGGCCGATGTGGAGACCAGCGAGGTCGCCCAGCTCATCGCTGGCGATGCGACGTTCACGGCGCGGATCCTGCAGCGCATCAACTCGGTTGAATTCGGATTGGTAACTCCCGTAACGAATGTCCAGCAAGCGGTGTCGTTGCTGGGGCTGGACCTTACCCGAAAACTCGTGCTGACGCACGCCACGGCTGCCTACGCGCAGGGGGCTTTGAAAGCGGAGGAACTGCGGCGTTGCTGGCAGCATACCGTTGCGACGGCGGTTCTAGCTGACCTGATTGCAAAGGCTTGCGGGGAATATGTCGACTATGCCTTTACCGCCGGAATCATGCACGATATCGGGCGGTTGGGACTGCTGGTCGCATATCCGAACGAGTATGAACAGATCATCCGGGATGCTGCGGCGCGGTGTCTCGATCTGCTCGACTTTGAGCGCGATGAATTCGGCATGGACCATGCCGAGGCGGGCAGAATCCTGGCGGAACGTTGGGGATTGCCGGCGGGTCTAGCGCAGGTTGCCGGGCGGCACCATGATCCGTGCGAAGGTACAACGCTCAACCTGCTGTCCATTATTCACGTGGCTTGCCGTCTGTCGGATGCGTTGGGCTATGACGTGGTGAAACCACGCGTTCCATTGGAAATGGACGCAGTTTTGGCGGAGTTGCCGGGGCGCGGTAAGGTGTCGCTGGGCAAGTCTCCCGAACAGTTGCGTGCATTGATTGAGCTCGCACTTGCAGAGTACGGCTCTGAGGACGGCCGCATCCAGCCTGAAGAAGGATTGGCTCTTCTCGCGGCTGCGACGGCTGAGGATTCCGCAGAATCGACGGTGTCACCCGATCCCGAGGCCGCTCCGGTCCCGGAGGCGGCAAAATCCGGAAAGAACTGGACTCCGACCGTGATCGCGATTGTGCTTACGGCGATTCTGGCTGTTGGGCTATTGGTTGTCATTACCCGCTAGTATCGACTACGAAAAAATTCGTTGACATTACGAATAACTTCGTAGTAAGCTTCTCCCATGCGGAGATCTTCGAATCGCCCCACGGACGCGGAACTCGAAATCCTGCGCGTTTTGTGGGACAACGGCCCTTCCACCGTCCGCGAAATCCACGGAATCCTGAATCAAGCCAAACCCACCGGCTACACCACCGTCTTGAAACTGACGCAGATCATGGTGGATAAAGAGCTGGTGAATCGCAAAGAGGTTGAGTTCCAGCGCGCGCACATCTACGAGGCGAAGGTGCCGAAGGAGCAAACCCAGCGGCAGCTTGTGGGCGATTTCGTGGGTCGCGTGTTCGATGGATCCGCCAGCGAACTAGTGATGCAGGCGCTTTCGGCGAAGACGGCAACGCCCCAGGAGCTGGACGAAATCCGCAAACTTCTGGACGAGTATGAGCGAGGCACCAAATGAATCTCACCAATACGATTGGATGGACGCTTCTGCATTTTGTGTGGCAGGGTGCGGGAATCGCGGCGTTGTTCGGAGCGGTGCGTTATGCGCTTCGCCATCGCAGCGCGCAGTCGCGATACATAGCAGCGCTGGCTGCGATGGTGTTGATGGTGGGTTCTGTTGGAGTGACGTTCGCTTACCTGGACTCAGGGAATGTTGCTGCGCTGCCGGCGCCGGTCACCCAAAGTCCGGGCGTTAGTTCGCAAGGCGGAGCGGTGCAGCCGCTGGCAGGAACATCCACCTGGCGCGACCGAGTGCCGGATTATTTCCCCGCTCTGGTTTATTTTTGGATCGCGGGAGTGGTGGCGCTCTCCATTCGTTCCCTGGGCGGTTGGATCGTGACGCAGCTCTGGAAACGGCGCAATGTCCGGGTTGCGGAGGCGAGGTGGCAGGAGACTTTAAGCCGGCTCGCCAGACGGCTCGCGATTTCGCGCAAGGTTCGGCTTTGGGAATCCGCGATTGCGCGAACGCCTGCGGTGATCGGTTGGATCCGCCCGGTTGTGCTATTGCCCGCGAGCGCGATCTCGGGTCTGGCGCCCAGCCAAATCGAAGCCTTGCTCGCGCATGAGCTGGCGCACATCCGACGGCACGATTATCTGGTCAACCTGTTCCAAACGGCGATCGAGACGCTGTTGTTCTATCATCCAGCCGTGTGGTGGATTGGCCGTCAAATTCGCGCCGAGCGGGAGAATTGCTGTGACGATTTAGCGGTGGCGGTTTGCGGCGATGCTTTGGTTTACGCGCGAGCCCTTTCCGAATTGGAAAAGATCCGGATCGCGACCCCGCGGCTGGCTATGGCGGCGACGGGTGGGTCCTTGCTTGATCGCGTTCGGAGGTTGCTGCAGCCGCAGGGCGACGCCGCGTTTACGTCGTCCGCCACGCATTCGGACTGGGTGACTGCCGTTGCAATTGGTTTGTGTGGTTTCGCGATTTGGGCGACATCGCATGTTCCGGCGCGGTTGCAGCCGATGATTGCCGCGCAAAGCATCCATCTGACGAATGCGTTGTATGAGCGCGCCGAGCCGCAGCCGAGTCCGGCCGCCTTGCGCGTGATTCACGTTCCCAAGGCGACGCTGGCCGCTTTTGTTGAAGTTGAAGGTGGATGAGATCGTTGCACTTGAGATTCATGGAGCGCAACCCGCGGATGTGGTGGAAATGCAGAAGCTCGGCTACAAGCTGACGCCCAGCGAAATCGTAACGATGTACATCCACGGATTGACGCCCGAGTTTACGCGCGAGATGAAAGCCGCCGGTTACGGGACGCCGAATTTCGAGCAACTGATCTCTTTCAAGATTCACGGCGTAACTCCAGAAACAGCACAGCAGTTCAAGCAGGCCGGCGTGCGCGATCTGGATTTCGAAAAGCTGGTGGCGCTGCAGATTCATGGCGCGAATCCAGAACAGGTTAAGCAAATCGCCGCGCTTGGCTATCCGAATCTGACAGCCGACGAAGTCATCGCAATGTGCATCCACGGCGTGGATGTGGAGTTCATCCGAAAAGCTCAGAAGCACGGATTCAAGGATCTCAACCTGGACAAGCTGATCAAGCTGAAGCAGTACGGAATTCTCGACTAGACCAGCCAGGACGAAAAGAGGACAAAAAAATGTCTCGCATCACACTGCTCGCTCTGAGTGCGCTCACACTCGTCTACGCTCTTCCGGCGGAGGAAGCCTTCACCGGCCAGTGGATGATCGGTCCGCTGCCGGTCAACGGCAAGATCGAACTTACGCTGCACCGGACATCGGAACATTCGCAGATGACCAGCAGCTCCGCGCTTCCGCTGGACCAGTTGCGCGGCCTCTCGCGGCAGCAGATGGATTCGGCGGCCGGCGGGAACGTGCATTTTGAGATCGCGCGCGAGGCGGGCACTCTCGCTTGTGATGGCTATTTCCGTTCCGGCAACGGCGCGGGCGCGTTTTCGTTCTCACCGAATGCGAGCTTCGTTTCCCAGATGCATTCGCTCGGATACAACGGGCTCAACGCCGAGACCGTGTTCTCGATGGCCGTGCATGATTTGAAAGCGGCGTACGTTCGCGATCTGAAATCGCTGGGTGCGGCGCCGAACTCGACCGACGGGCTGATTTCCATGAGCATCCACAACGTCACCATCGAGTACGTGCGTGAGATGAAGAATCTCGGCATTCGTGAGCTGACGTCCGATCACTTGGTCTCGATGCGCATTCACGACGTAAGCGTCGACTTTGTCCGCGATGTGAAGAACATGGGCTTTGACCCGAGCGTGGACGATCTGGTTTCCCTTCGGATCCACGGCGCGACCTCCGAGTACATGAAGCAGATGAAGGGTTTGGGCTTCAATCCGACGCTGGAGCAATTTGTTTCCATGCGCATTCACGACGTCAATCCTGAATTCGTGCGCGACCTGAAGGGTATGGGTTACAGCCCGAGCGCGGACGACCTGGTTTCGTTACGGATTCACGGCGCGAATTCCGAGTTCGTCAAGCAAGTGAAGAATCTGGGCTACAATCCGACCCTGGATCAACTTGTCTCCATGCGAATCCACGGAGTGACACCGGACTACATTCAGAAAGTACAAGCGCGCGGGGTCAAGAACCTTACGGTGGATCAGTTAGTGAGCCTGCGCATCCACGGGATCGAGTGACCGTTTCGCGTCCGCTCATTGGCCGGACATAGTTTCCAGCGCAGCCGTCGTGGACTCCCGCTCTTTCCGCGCTATGGGGCGAGCGTCGCCGGTTTCGAGGGTCCGAAGTAAATCGAATTGAACAACAACTTGTAGGTCCCGTGCGGCTGGCCGCGGAACGCCGCCTCGACGCACAGCAGCATCACTTTGCCTTCGCCTAAGGGCGCTTCGGCGGCCGCGACGGTTCCGTCTAAATATCCTTGACCCCAGGCCCACCCGCTACGCAGCGGCGTTGCATTGGGAAACCATGCTACCGGCCTCACACCTTTCAATTCGGCATCGGGAGCCATGCGGAACACCGGGCTGTTTTCAAAAAACACATCCGCGGTGGGTGGCATTCCGTACGCCACCGGATTGGTGTTATCCAGGCTCACCTGCAAAACCGATCCGGGTACATAGAACTTCTCATGCGGCAGCGGATGCTCCTTGCCGTCGGCCGTTCTCTCCGTCAGGCCATTGGTGAGCGGCAATCCCACAAGTTGCGCGAGTCCTGTGGAATCGCCGATGGTCACAATCGTTCCGCCGGCTTCCACGAACTTTTTCAGTTGCGGCACTGTGGTTTCGGTGGTTACGCGTCCGATCATCTTGCGATATTCTTCCGGAACCTCCTCGGGATTCGGCTGCCGGTTGAAAGCGTTCACCGCGCGGGAGGTAGCACCGCTCGGGAAAACCAGCACATCGAATCGGCTAGCGAGGTCGCCCTGATCGAGCGCCGCCGGATACACCACTTCAAACGGAAATTCGAACTGCTCGAAGATCCAGCGCAGCCAGCCGGAGGTCATCGATCCGCCATATTGATCCCACAATCCGATGCGCACGGGTTTCAATTTGTACGCCGCGCCGGACGGGCGATGATCCACGGCTTGCACGATCACGCCAAGTTCGGACGCGGCCCTTTTTATCACAGCAGCCGTCTTCGGACCTGCCGGCACGAACATCGTTCCCGCCCCGACCTCGCGCCCGGCGAGTTTCACCGCCGTCTTGAGCCAATACACATCATCGCCGTTCTTGAGCAGCCGGTTCACCAGAATGAATGCATCGTTCTGTTGATGATCGATCAGATATCCGGCGCTCCCCGATCCTGCAATCGCCGCGGCAGGCGCGTGCTGCAGACCGTCCACTTTTTCGAACGGCCCATCAAAGGCCTCGAGAATACGATCGAACTTAACTCCCATCTGGAACGCGAGCGTGTAGCCGGTGACATCGTAGGGCGGAATCGGCGGACCACCCGGATATCGGAAATCGTTAGGATGATCCTGCGGTTCGAACATATCCAGAACATGCGGCCGGAAAGCCTGCGCGGTTTTGACCACCCATGAGCCGGCTGGATAATGTTTGCCCGCGACCTCGAAGCCGGCGGTAGCGCGGTGGACGGTGATGCCGGTTTTGATCAGCGTGTTGATGAACTTGGTCGCCGTCGGGAAATCCGGCTGATCGGATGGAATGATGTATCCGCGTGGATCGCGCAGCGCTGGATTGTGAAGTTCCGAAGCGTAGAGCTTCGCCGGAACCGCGCCGGCCATCCGCTCCATCATCGCGTTGGGCGTTTCGTTCGCAGTGGTTTCTCCGCCGGATTTCTTCGCGCCGTCCTTACTTGCGGCTTCCGCTTGCTTGGTGGCAGCCTCCTTCAACGCTTCGATGCGCTTGGGCGTGATGGTCCAGGCATCCTGGTTGCCGCGCTGAATGGAGTTGCGTGCCATCTGATAAATGTTGAACAGAAAATCTTCGCGATACTTTGACGCCAGATCCAGCACCGCGCGATTCGCGGTCATCGAATATTCAATCGACTGCCGGAAGTGCCACGTCTGCGGAGGAACTGGAAATGGTTCGTCGCCCGACGGCAACTGACGCGTCGGAACCAGCGGAAGCTCGAAGGGCGTGGGGCTACCGATGGTCTCGGTTAGCAATCCAACCATGTTGTGGAAATAGGTAGTGGTCCGCAGCCCGCCGTTGTACCACGTGGAATACGGCGCGCCGCTACGCATCACCGTGCCAGGTTTGCCTTCCGCCACGAAGCGGCTATGCATCGCCGCGCCGACAAGTTCGATCAAATCCGGAATCAGCGGATCGAAATTGTAATTGAACGGATCGCGGAAAGGCGGCGCGAACATTACGGCGCCCGCGGGTCCGGTCTGATGGTGGTTGTACATGATTTGCGGAAACCACTCGATGAAAAGCTGTCGATTGATATTGGTGGATTCGCTCATGTTGGACATGTAGAAATCGCGATTATTGTCGTGGCCGATGTACTTCTGCCAAAGTCGCGGGATGTTCTGCAGCGATCGCTTCGTTGGCTCAGCTTGGCGCATGTACCAGTTCGACACCAGCTCCATGCCGTCGGGATTCGCGTGCGTCGCGAGGATGATCACGTCGCTCAGAATGCGCTGAGTTTCCGGATCGTTGCGCGAGACCATTTCATAAACGAGCTGCATGAGCTGATGCGCGCCCAGCACTTCACTGGCGTGCAATCCGCCATCGATCCAAACCACGGCTTTTCCCTCGTGGGCGAGTGCGCGGGCTTGCTCATCGGTGAGTCCTTCGGCGAGCGCGAGCTTGCGCGCGATTTCTTTATAGCGAGCCAGATGTTTGAAATTTTCCGGAGAAGTCATAATGGCCATCCATTGCGGACGGCCCTCTTCCGTCTTGCCGATTTCTACCAACTTCATGCGATCCGATTCCGTCGCCAGTTTCTGCCACCACGCGGTCAATTGCGTGTAATTGGCCAGATTGTAATCGTCGCCGATGTCGAATCCGAGCGCCTCTTGCGGCGTAGTGATGTGGTGGCCGTTTTGCGCGGGCAGCGCTGCAGCGCAGAACAACAAGAAAGCGGCAATTTTCGAGAATCGCGACTGGCTCAGGACAAGCAGCATCCTGCCATGATAGCCGTTTCGTATACTTCCATCCATGCGCTCTTGTTTTCTTTCCCTGACCGCCGTCCTGTGGCTGAGTTCCTGTGGATCGCAACCGAAACCTGTCGCATCGGAGCCCGCACCGAAAGCCGAAACGCCAAAACCGCCGGACGAATCCGCACGCTTCCCGACCACGAACCTGGTGGACACCAAAGTTGTCGACAAGGAGTTGATGGGCAAATCGTTCATGCCCGGAGGAACTTTGGCCCACTACAAGAAAGGCAAGAAGGAATACGAGATGTTCGTGACGAAGCTAGCGACAGCAACAGACGCAGCTATTCTGCTGCCCGATTGGCGCAAGGCTCTCGCGGATGCGAAACTCGTGCCCTCCTTCGGTGGATATTTCGGGATGGACGCTGGTAGGCCGGTGTTTGTGTTTTCGAAAGGGGCCTGGATCGCAGGGATTGCCGGATTGTCCGAGAAGGATGCGGATGCGGAAGCGCGGATTTTGGCGGCGCGGTTGAATTGAGATCGAATGCATTCGGTATACTGCGGCGTGGGGAACAACTACGTGAAACGGTTGGGCTTGATCTTATTCGTCGCGGCGCCCTTTCTTTGCGCCGAATCCTACGATCAAAAGTTGTTTGGCGAAATGCGCTGGCGGTCCATCGGACCGTATCGCGGCGGACGCACGCGCGCGGCGGAAGGAGTCCCTTCGCAGCCCAACGTTTTCTACATCGGCGCTGTGAATGGTGGCGTTTGGAAGACCAACGATTTCGGCCGGACCTGGAAGCCGATCTTTGACGATCAACCGACGGGTTCCATCGGCGCGATCGCGGTTGCGCCATCGGACCCCAACATCATTTACGTCGGCAGCGGAGAGGGTTTGCAGCGGCCCGATTTATCCGTTGGCGACGGCATATATAAATCCACCGACGGCGGAAAAACCTGGACGCATCTCGGATTGCGCAACGGCCAGCAGATTCCGCGCATCGCGGTTGATCCGCACGATCCGAACCGGCTATTTGTCGCGGTGCTCGGGCATCCGTATGGTCCGAACGAAGAGCGCGGAATCTTCCGCTCGACGGATGGCGGTCAGACTTTCGAGAAAGTTCTGTATAAAGACGAGAACACCGGCGGCAACGATGTTATTCTGGACCCGTCGAATCCCAACATCGTCTACGCCACGCTTTGGGAAGCGCGGCAAGGTCCGTGGGAGAACGGAGCCTGGAGCGGAACGAGTGGCGGGATTTTCAAATCGAGCGACGGCGGCAAAACATGGAAGCAGTTAACGGGCGGGCTGCAGGATGCTGTGGTGCAAGCCAATCTGGCCATTGCGCCCAGCGATCCGAAGCGTTTGTATGCCGCGATCGCGACGCAGCGCAGCACGGGTATTTATCGATCGGACGATGCGGGCGAGAATTGGGTGCAAGCGACCAACGATGCCAGGCCGGCAGCTCGGATTGGCGGCGGCGACTGCCCCGTGCCTGCGGTGGATCCGAAGAATCCGGATATTGTTTATAGCGCGAGCGTGGTGACGTGGAAATCTACGGACGCCGGCAAAACATGGACCGGAATTCGCGGCGCTCCGGGCGGCGACGACTATCAGCGCATCTGGATCAATCCGGATCATCCGAGCATCATGCTGATCGTCAGCGACCAGGGCGCGATCGTCACGGTGAATGGCGGCGAAACGTTCAGCTCCTGGTACAACCAGCCGACCGCGCAAATGTATCATGCAGCCGCCGACAATGCGTTTCCCTATCGCGTGTGCGGTGGCCAGCAGGAGAGTGGATCGGCGTGTGTTGCCAGCCGCGGCAACGATGGCGAGATCACGTTTCGCGAGTGGCATCCGGTGGGTGTGGAAGAGTACGGCTACGCCGCGCCGGATCCGCTGGATCCGGAAATCGTTTACGGTGGCAAGCTGACGCGCTTCGATCGGCGCACCGGGCAAGTGGAAAACGTTTCCCCGAAACCGGTCCGCACGCCGGAGTTTCGCGTGCTGCGTACGGCGCCCGTGATGTTTTCGCCCATCGATCCGCATGTGCTGTACTTCGCCGCGAATACTTTGTGGCGGACGCACGACGGCGGGCGAAATTGGGAGGAGGTCAGTCCCGACCTTTCGCGTAAAACCTGGGATGTCCCGGCGAGCGTCGGCAAATATAAAAGCACGCAGACCGCCCAGCCAACGCAGCGGGGCGTGATTTATGCGCTCGCGCCGTCGCCGCTCGATATCAATCGGATTTGGGCGGGCACCGACGACGGCTTGATCCATGTGACCGTGGATGGTGGCAAGAGCTGGAAGAATGTCACGCCGCCGCAGCTGGTCCCGTTTGCGAAAGTTTCCATCGTGGATGCTGGACACTTTGATGCGCAGACCGCATACGCTGCCATCAATACCCTGCGGCTGGATGAAATGCGTCCGCATATTTTGCGCACGCATGATGGTGGAAAAAATTGGACGGAGATCGTGAATGGAATCCCGGACGGCGCGCCGGTGGACGTGATCCGCGAAGATCCGAAGCGCAAAGGTCTGTTGTACGCGGGGACCGAGCGCGAAGTCTATGTGTCGTTTGACGATGGCGATCATTGGCAGTCGCTACGGCTGAATATGCCCGCGACTTCGATCCGTGATCTCGTCGTTAAAGATGACGATCTGATCGCAGCCACGCACAGCCGAGGATTCTGGATCTTGGACGACATCACGCCGCTGCGTCAGTTGACGCCCGACGTCAGCAATGCCGATGTCTTTCTGTTCCGGCCCGAAGCCGGAATCCGCGTGCGCTGGGATATGAATACCGATACGCCGCTGCCGCCTGACGAGCCCGCCGGTCAAAATCCGCCGGACGGCGCGATTATCGATTACGCGCTCGGGCCGTCGGTGTCGGGGCCGGTGACGCTCGAGATTTTCGACGGGGCCGCGCAATTGGTGCGGAAGTTTTCGAGTGACGACCCCGTGGAGCAGCCGGATCTGAACACGCTCGCGATCCCGGCGTACTGGGTTCGGCCGCCGCATCCGTTTTCGATCGCCCCGGGAATGCATCGCCTGATTTGGGACATGCATTGGGCTCCAGTGCCGGAAGCACGGCCGAATTATGGAATGCAGGCAATCGTGCACGATACTCCGGCCACCAATGAAGCGCCTTGGGTCAATCCGGGCCAATTCACTCTTCGTTTGCGGGCGAACGGCAAGACGTTGCAGCAGCCTCTGACAGTGAAAATGGACCCGCGAGTTCACGTGAAGCTCGCGGATCTTACGCAGCAATTTACATTGTCCAAACAGCTTTACGACGATATTCTTGCTGCCGGAAAGGTCTTAGAGGAGGCTAGCTCGGTCCGGAAAAAAATAGAAGAGCGTAAGGCCTCCGGTGAAAACGCCGATGCGCTGGATGCGTTCGACAAAAAGGTAGCGGCGATTGTGGGAAGCGGTGGCGGTCGCGGGCGCTTCGCTCCCGCAGGCGGACCGGATACCGTCGCAAGCGTGCAGGGCGCGCTTTCCGGACTGCTGCGCGTCGTTCAAGGCGCGGACCTCGCGCCCACTCCGCAAGCGGTGGCAGCGGCGGCGGATCGGCGGAAAGCATTCGCAGGTTTGATGGATCAGTGGCATGGATTGAAGGAAGAGGCTGTCCGGCTGAATTTGCAGCCATAACGAAACCTCCGTATCCGCCGCTTGGTCTAATCGGCGGAGGTACTCCGTATGTACCGATTTCTGAGCGCCCTCTGCCTGAGCTTCGCGATTCTGATGCCGGTGGCGTCGAAAGCCGACGGTGAGCGCTATTATGATGCCGATCACAAGGATTATCACGTCTGGAACGCCCAAGAAGAACAGGCCTACCGCCGATTCCTGGAAGAGAAAAAGATCGCATATCATGATTGGAGCAAGGCATCGAATCGCGAGCGCCAGGAATATTGGGATTGGCGGCATCGTCATCCTGACTAGCTAAGGCGCTTCGCGGGAAAGTCGGGTGGATTCGACATGGACCGCAGAGAAGCTCTGGGAGCGCTGGCAGCCATCGGATTGAGCGCCAACGCACAAACAACAAAATCGAACAATATGATTTATCGAACTCTCGGCAAGACGGGCGAAAAAGTTTCCGCGATCGGCTTGGGCGGCTATCACATTGGAGTGCCCAAAGACGCGAATGAAGGCATCAAGATCATTCGGACCGCCATCGATCGCGGCATGAATTTCATGGACAACTGCTGGGATTACCACGACGGGGAAAGCGAACGTCGCATGGGCCGGGCGCTGCGCGATGGCTACCGGCAAAAAGTGTTCCTGATGACCAAATTCGATGGCCGGACGAAGAAGTCTACCGCCGAACAGATCGACGAATCGCTCAAGCGGCTCGAAACCGATCGCATCGACCTGATGCAGTATCACGAGAACATCCGGATGGAAGATCCGGACCGGTTTTTCGCCGAGGATGGTCCGATCGAGGCGCTGATGGACGCGAAGAAAGCCGGCAAGATTCGCTACATCGGATTCACCGGGCACAAAGATCCGGCGGTGCATTTGCGGATGCTCGATGTCGCCGCGCAGCACAAGTTCCATTTCGACAGCGCGCAGATGCCGCTCAATGTGCTCGACGCGCATTTTCGCAGCTTCACGCATCAAGTGGTTCCGAAGCTGGTGGAGCAGGGAATCGCGGTGCTCGGCATGAAACCGCTCGGGATGGGAAATGTTTTAAAGAGCGGTAGCGGTGTTACGGCGATCGAATGTCTGCATTATGCGATGAGTCTGCCGACTTCGGTGGTGATCAACGGCTGCGACAGTATGGAACGATTGGAGCAGGCGTTCCATGCCATCGAAACATTCAAGCCGCTGACACAGCCGCAGGTGGAAGCGCTGCTCGCGAAAACCAAAACCGCGGCGATGACTGGGAAATTCGAGCCGTTCAAGACCACCCAGATGTTCGACGGAACGGCGATGAATCCGAAGTGGATGGGCTAGCGCCGCCGCAACTTTCTCCAGGCGAATCGGGCGGGGAAGAATAGAACAACGGCCCAGAAAATCAGGCTCGGGCCCGCTTTCAGCAAAAGCAGAATCGCGCCGGTGATGCCACTAACCAATCCTTCATAGCCGGATGCCGCGGCGTCGCGCAAGCGGCCCACGATTGAATCCGGTTTCTGGCGGTAGTTCTCCTGCAAATGGATTTGCAGCGCCAGAAAATCCACGCGATTAGCGAGAGCCTTCCGCTCCGCTTCCATTTTTTCGATCTCCCCGCGCACGCGGCTGAGCGATTCTTCGACAGCCAGGACGTCCGAAAGCTTTCCGGTGCGATTGCGGAGGATATCCGTTAACCGCTGCTCTGTGTTGTGCGCGGTGCTGAGCCGGGCTTCCAGATCCATGGACTGCGCCGTTACCTCTTCGCCGGTTTGCGATTCGAATTCCACGCGGCCGAGCTTCTTGAGTTCGGCGATGGCCGGTTCGCGCTGTGGAGCGGGGATTTTGAGCGTGGCGTCCAACGTGCGGCCGGAGTTCGGATTGGCATTGACGTTCAGTTGGCCGAAATAGCCGTTGCGGCGCTTTACGATTTCTTCCATCGCGCTGCGGGATTGGTCGAAGTTGTTGGTGGTGATGGTGATTTCGGACGTACGCGCGATGATCGGGACCGACATCAGAGCGTCCGCTACTTGCCGTTCTTGAGCTGCAAACTTCGGCAAACGGGCGGTGACAATCCGATCCCCCTGCAGTGCAGCGCGCCGCGAATTGAGTTGTCCGAGCGAAACAACCAGAACGCCCGCAACTCCCACGCTCACAAACGCCGCGGCCCAGCGCCACACTTTTCGCGGACGTTTTTCCGGAACCGGGATTTCCTTTGGCAAGCCGGAGGCTTGCCCCACGTCCACCTGCCATTCCAAGAGACGGCGCTGGACGCCTTGCAAATCCGCGGCGAGCGATTGGCATCCGCGGCAATTTTCCAGGTGGGCGGCTGCCTCGGCGGCGCGCTGAACGGGAAGCTCGCCGTCCAGATAGGCCATCAATTCTTCTTGCTCGATGGGATGGGTTTTCATGGTTGGTCCTCCGCGCTCGCTCCCTTGCGGTCGCGGTTCGGTATGGGTTCGAGGTGATTCTTGAGCGACATTCTCGCGCGAAACAGTCTGGAACGCACCGTGTTCACCGGCAGCCGCAAAAGATCCGAGATTTCGGAATAACTCAGTTGTTCATACTCCCGCAGCATCAGGATTTCGCGCTCCTGCGGATCGAGTTGTTCCAGCGCCCGCCGGACCCACAACGAATTGTCGATATTTGCTATCTCCGGCTCCGGCGCCGGATCGCTGCGCCGATCACGCCTCCGTTCGGCCGCCAGCAGCTTGATCGCAATTCCGTACAAATAGGTCCGAACGAGCGCACGCGGCTGGTACCTCGAAGTAGCGCGGATTACGGCCAGAAACGTCTCCTGCATCAAATCGTCGGCACGCGCCTTGCTTTCCAGCCGCCGGCGGAAAAATCCATACAGCGGTTCGCGATAGCGCGCGAACAGCTCCTCGAATGCCTCGCGCGATCCGCCCTGAAACTCCAGCATCAACGCTTCGTCGCTCACCATGATGGAAACGGTCCGTCTATAGACGTAATGTCGCGAGCCGGGAAAAAGTTCCCGATTCTGTTTGGTTGCGATACACTAGTCAACCGGGAGGCCCGTATTATGAGGAATTTCTGCCTATTTGCGCTTCTATCCGCCGCCGTTCCAGCCGCTTTTGCAGCCGGCGGTAGCCTGCATCTGCTGCAAAAACCGGCGATGAACAAGACCACCATCGTGTTCTCCTACGGCGGCGATCTTTGGAGCGTGCCCCGGCAGGGCGGCGTGGCCACCCGGCTGACCGTCGGAACCGGCATGGAAACCGAAGCGGCCTTCTCGCCCGACGGCAATACCATCGCGTTCTCCGGCGAATACGACGGCAATGTGGACGTATTCAGCATGCCTGTCACTGGCGGCGTACCCAAGCGTGCCACCTATCATCCCGATGCGGATCGCGTGGTTGGTTGGACTCCCGACGGCAAGCGGATCCTGTTCCGCTCGAATCGCCTCAGCTTCTCGCGCTTCTTCCAGCTCTACACGGTTTCTCCCGACGGCGGATTGCCCGAAGTCCTGCCGCTGCCGATGGCCACCTTCGGCGCTTACTCGCCCGATGGCAAGCACATGGTCTACGCGCCCGTGGATGGCGGCCAGTTCGCCACCAGCTTCACCAATTTTGTGGCGTGGAAGCGCTACCGCGGGGGCGAAGCCAGCTATTTGTGGACGGTGAACCTTGCGGATCTGAGCACCGAGAAAATTCCGCGTACCGATTCCAACGATATTTATCCGATGTGGATCGGCGACAAGATCTATTTCCTGTCCGATCGCAACGGCCGCATGACGCTGTTCAGTTATGACCCGAAGAGCAAAGCCGTCACCGAGTTGATCAAGAACACTGGCAAAGACATCAACTCCGCCAGCGCTGGACCGGACGGCATTGTGTACGAACAGTTCGGCCAGATTCATATTTACGACCTCGCGAGCGGCACCGAACACGCTGTGCCCATCGAGATTGAAGGCGATCTCGCTGAAGTTCGTCCGCATTTTCAGAACGCGGCGCGCGAACTGCGCAATGCCCGGATTTCGCCCAGCGGCGTCAGAGCCGTGTTTGAAGCGCACGGCGAGATCATGACAGTCCCTGCCGAGAAGGGCGATATCCGAAATCTCACCAATTCGCCGGGCGTGATGGATCGTACGCCCTCCTGGTCGCCCGATGGCAAGTCGATCGCTTATTTCTCGGATGAATCCGGCCAGTACGCGTTGCACATCAAGCCGCAGAATGGCGAGGGGGAGGCGCACAAAATCGCGCTTTCTGAGAAATCGGCGTTCTATTTCGATCCAAGCTGGTCCCCCGACAGCAAGCACATTGCGTTCAACGACAACGAGCTGCATCTCTGGGATGTCGAAGTCGCCACCGGCAAAGCGACCAAGATAGATACGGATTTCGCCTACGAGATCAATCGCGATTTCGCCTGGTCGCCGGACTCGAAGTGGATCGCCTACGTGAAGAATCTGCCGAATCGCCTGCACGCGGTAAACATTTATTCGCTGAGCGATGGCAAGAGCACGCAGGTGACGGATGGCCTGAGCGACGCGCGCTTTCCGGCGTTCGATAAAGGCGGCCAGTATCTATATTTCACTGCCAGCACCAACTGGGGCCCCACGATGAGTGGCTTGGACATGAACAGCGACCTGCACGACGTGACCCGCAGCGTCTATCTGATCGTGCTTCCAAACGATGTGGCGTCTCCGCTAGCTCCCGAGAGCGATGAAGAGAAGGCGGCGGACGCAAAATCAGAAGACAAGAAAGCGGAAGATGGCGAGAAAGCCGAAAAGCCCGAGGGCGGCGAAGGAAAACGTGGCGGACGCTCCGACGCACCGCCCAAGCCGGTCCGGATCGATTTCGACAAGCTGATGGAGCGCACCGTGGCGCTGCCGATTTCTCCTCGCCCGCTGCAGGGTTTGGAAGCCGGAAAAGCCGGCGTGATCTACATTGTGGAAACGGGGCGGAGCGGCGGTCCCTTTGGCGGAGGCGCTGGAACGCTATCGAAGTTCGATCTGAAAACCCGCAAGCTGGATAAATTGGCCGACGGCGTGAGCGGTTTCGATCTTTCCGCCAACGGCGAGAAGATGCTGCTGCGCCTGACGCGGGGCGGGGAAGGCGGTCCGCCGCGGCCGGGAAGCACTCCGCCGGTTCCTGAATATGTCATCGCATCCGCGACCGCTCCAATCAAGCCGGGCGAGGGCGTCCTGCATTTGAACGACGTGGAAGTAAAAGTGGATCCCGTGGCCGAGTGGAAGCAGATGTATCACGATGCGTGGCGCATCGAGAAAAGCTATTTCTACGATCCGAATCTGCATGGCGTGAACTCCGCCGACAGCGAAAAGGAGTTCGAGAAGTATCTGGACAGCCTTTCTTCCCGCTCAGATTTGAATTACATTTTCCACGAGATGCTGGGAGAAATCACATCCGGCCATTTGCGGGGCGGCGGCGGCAACATTCCGGAAGCGAAGAAGGTTCCCGGGGGTCTGCTGGGCGCCGATTACGAAATTGCGAACGGCCGGTATCGCATCAAGACCATTTACACGGCGCAAAGCTGGAATCCGCAGTTGCGGGCACCGCTGGCTCAACCGGGCGTCAAAGTTTCGGCCGGCGATTATATTCTCTCGATCAACGGGCAAGATCTGAAAGGCACCGACGATGTGTCTCGTCTGCTCGAAGGAACCGCGGACAAACGCGTGGTGCTGCGCGTCAGCGCGGACGCGTCCGGCGCCAACTCGCGCGAGATCAGCGTAACCCCAGTGGCGAGCGAACAACAGTTGCGTTATCAGGCGTGGGTGGAAGAAAATCGCCGCAAAGTGGATCAGTTGAGCGGCGGCAAGCTGGCCTACGTCTACATGCCGGATACCGGCCAAGGCGGATTCACCAGCTTCAATCGCTACTATTTCGCGCAAGTCGACAAACAGGGCGTCATCATGGATGAGCGCTACAACGCCGGTGGACAGGCGGCGGACTATGTGATCGACGTGCTGAACCGGCCGCTCGAAGGCTGGTGGAGTCCGCGCTACGGCGCGATTTATCGCACGCCGATGGCTGCGATTTTCGGACCCAAGGTGATGATCACCAATGAAATGGCGGGTTCAGGCGGCGACATGATGCCGTGGATGTTCCGCCATACGCATGTTGGAACACTGGTCGGGAAACGCACTTGGGGCGGATTGATCGGGATCTCGCAATATCCGATTTTGATGGATGGCGGTCAGGTGACCGCGCCGAATTTCGGATTCTTCAATCCTTCCGGGCAGTGGGACGTCGAAAACAAAGGAGTCGCGCCGGATGTGGAAGTGGATCAGGATCCGAAATCCGTCCACGCGGGACACGATCCGCAACTGGAGCGCGCCGTGGCCATCGCGTTGGAGCAGTTGGCGAAGAATCCGCCGCCCGAGCCGCATCGTCCGCCGTTCCCGAATTATCAAAATCCCAGGCCCGCGCATCCGGGGAGCGTGACGGATGCGGGCGGGAGCCGGCAGTAGGCGGACTCGCGGTTATTTATCGGGATTGTTGGCATCTTCTTTTCCCGGTTCCTGCTTCGGCTGGAATTGCGAAGCCAAGCGCTGGGCCGTCGCGAGCTGTTTCGGCTTGAGCTTTTCGGCAACCAGATCGCGTTGCGCGACGCATTTTTGGTCGCCTTTGGCTGCGCATACATTCAGCCACTTGTACGCTTGCACGTAGTCGCGCTTGACGCCTTTACCGGTGGCGTATAAGGCTCCAAGGTTCAACTGCGCCTTTGCATAATCCTGTTGCGCGGACCGTTCAAACCAGCTGGCAGCCTGGCCGAAGTCCTGCGGGACGCCGAGCCCATCGATGTAAAGCAGGCCCAGATTGAATTGGGAAGGCGCGTCGCCTTTTTCCGCCAACGGACGCCACTCTTTGGCTGCAGTGGCGTAATCCTTTTTCTGATATGCGGTTAGACCGGTGGAAAAATCGCCCGCGGACACGGTGACCGTGAGCAACAGCGGCAGAGCTACTAACGAAGTTATGTTTCGCATGAAGTGCTCCTGAATTTATTGAAGCATACGGGGCGGAGGGGTTTCAGACGCCGCCTTCTTGCAGAAAACGCGTGGTTTCTTGCATAAAAACGTCCAGGCGGTCGTGATGCACCCAGTGACCGGCGCCGGGAACACGCACCAAGCGGTGGTTTTTAATGACAGATGCTCGACCATCGGCTTCCGGATCGGGCGCCCAACTTTCCATGCCCCAAAACAGCAGTACTGGGCACGTAATCTCACTCACAATGGCGCGCAGATCTTCCAGCCGCGTGCCATATGGCGGAAAGCCTCGCGCGTAATTATCGAATTTCCAGACCAGGGAACCGTCGGAGTTCCAGTTGGTGCCGTGAAGCGTGAGATGGCGCGCGACCTCGTCGGAAAGGTGCGGATTCGCCTCTTTCATGCGCGCGACAGCGGCGTCGAGATTGGGATAGCTGTGCGGTTCCCGCCGTTCGGTTTTGCGGACGCCTTCGATCCAGGCGCGCATACGTTCGGGCGGTGGTTTGTGAACCGGATGCGACGCCGGTAGCCCCAGGCCCTCGATGGAAACTGCTTTGTGCACCCGGTCCGGATAAATTCCGGAATAAAGCAGCGTAATGATGCCGCCGAGAGAATGTCCTATGATGGTGACCGGAAAATCGCCGATGACGTCCGCGAGCGCGGAAAGATCGAGGATGTGTTCCGCCAGCGTGTAGAGCGCGCCGGGCGCCCATTCGCTGTTGCCGTGGCCGCGCAGATCCATGGCGTAGACGTGATAATGTTCGCGCAGCGGCCGCGCGACCCAATCCCAATTGCGCGCGTGGTCCAGGCCGCCATGCACCAGAATGAGCGGAGGTTTCCCGTCCTGGCCCCAGTCCCAGAAATGGAGTTTGAGGCGGTGGGAATAGTAATAGTGAGAGACGGGTTCCAAGTTACTCAGTTTAAGAAATCTGGGGACACGTCTGCCATCTCTGTCCAGGTGGAGGCTGCGTGCTAGCCCGAAGTGTCCCCAGATTTCCTACTGCTTTAAGTGAGCGGCCTGCTCGCGAACTTCCGCGTGATGACGGACGTCGATTCCCTTCATCAGGAACAGTACGTCTTCGGCGATGTTGGTCGCATGATCGGCGATGCGCTCGAGATTATGGGCGATGAACATCAGATCCACGGCGCGTGGAATGGTGGTGCTTTCTTCTTGCATGAACGCCACCAGCTCTTTGTAGACCGCGTCGCGCAGATGATCCACTTCGTCGTCGGACAGCAGGACACTTCGGGCGAGCTGCTCGTCGCGCTTGACCAGAGCGTCGAGGCTCTTGCGAACCATGGTCTCGGCCAGATCCGCCATCCGCGGGATGTCGATTAGCGGCTTTACCGGAGGCTCTTTCATCAGCGCGAGCGCACGCTCGGTGATATTCACGGCGAGATCCCCCATCCGTTCCAGATCGCCATTGATCTTGATCGCGGCGGTGAGGAAGCGCATATCGCGCGCCATGGGTTGATACAGCGCAAGCAAACGAGTGGCAAATTCGTCGATCTCGATATCCTTCTGGTTGATCTGCGCTTCTTTCCACAGGACTTCTTTGGCCTGCTGATCGTCGCGGTCTACCAGGGCGGAGACGCTTTGATGAATGGCCGATTCCACCAAGCCGGCCATCTCGAGCAGACGGCGCTGCAATTCGTCGAGTTCTTCTCTGAAGTGGACCAAGGACTGCTCCTTTACGGCGGACAAGTTATGCAAACCTCTTCATCCAAACCTGCCGGTGATGTAATCTTCCGTTTCTTTTCGTGCCGGACGCTTGAAGATGATTTCCGTTTTGTCGAATTCTATTAATCGGCCCAGCAGGAAGAAACCGGTGAATTCCGCCACGCGAGCGGCTTGCTGCATATTATGCGTGACGATCACCTGCGTGCACTGGTCTTTCAGGGTAAAAAGAAGATCCTCGATTTTGGATGTCGCGATGGGGTCGAGCGCCGAACACGGCTCGTCCAACAAAAGCACTTCCGGGTCGACTGCCAGCGCGCGCGCGATGCACAAGCGCTGCTGCTGGCCTCCAGATAAGCTGTAAGCCGATTGATGCAGCTTATCCTTCACCTCTTCCCAGAGCGCGGCGCGCTTCAGGCTCTGTTCCACCAGGTCGGGCAGCGATTGTTTCCCCTTGAGCCCGTTGACGCGCAATCCGTACGCTACGTTTTCGAAAATGGATTTGGGAAAAGGATTCGGACGCTGGAAAACCATGCCCACGCGCCGGCGGAGATTGGTGACATCCAGTTCGAGAACGTTCTGTCCGTCCAAAAGCACCTCGCCATCGTAGCGAGCGTTCTTGACAGTCTCGTTGATGCGATTGAGGGTTCGCAGAAAGGTGGATTTCCCGCAACCCGAAGGTCCGATCAGCGCTGTAATGTGTTTCTCGGGGATCTCGAGGTTGATCTCGTGGAGAGCATGAAACCCTCCATAAAAGAAATCCAGCTTTTCGGTTTTCAGCTTGGCCTTGGAACGGCCTTCTGTCGATCCCGCGGGCGGCAGCGGTGGAACCATCATCTCGCTCATTTTTGCCGATCCTTGTACAGCGCCCATAAAAACAAGCTTACCCCCTTTGAACTGCGGCTCCCCTCGCGAGAACCCAGCGGGCAGCAATATTTGCGATTAAAACCAGTCCCAGCAGCACCAACCCCGCGGCCCAAGCTTGGCGGTGCCAATCGTCATACGGGGAAATAGCCAACTTGTAAATCATAACCGGCAAAGTTGCGGTCGGCTCGGTGAGCTTTTCCGACCAGTACTGGTTGTTCAAGCTGGTAAAGAGCAGCGGCGCGGTTTCGCCCGCCACGCGAGCCACGCCCAGAATCAAACCCGTCAGAATTCCCTGGCGCGCGGCCGGAACAATGACCTTCATGATGGTCTGCGTTTTTGTAGCGCCCAGGGCCAGAGAGCCTTCGCGCATGGAACTGGGAATCGCGCGCAAAAACTGCTCGGTACTCCGTAGGCCAATCGGAATCATCATGAGGCTCAGCGCAAACCCGCCAGCCCAGGCGGAAAAAGTGTGCATCGGCACTACCACCACGGTCCACGCAAAGATGCCGATTACGATGGATGGCACGCCGTTCAACAAATCGGCGGTGTATCGAACGAACATGGGAAAGGTCTTGCCGCCGAACTCGGCCAGATAGACTCCGCCGAAGAAACCGACCGGAACTCCGATGACGACCGCGATCAGAATGGTGATACCGCTGCCCACGATGGCATTGGCCAGTCCGCCGCCTGTCTCGCCGGGCGACAGCGGCAGCTTGGTAAAGAAGTTCCAATCCAACGAGCGGAAGCCGTTCCACAGGAGAAATCCGAGGATGACGAAAAGCACCGCCACCGTCAGAAACGTGCAGACGCCGGTGAGCGCGAGCATCACGTTGTTCAGGAGGTTTCTTCGTTGCGTGCGTCCCATCAGTCTCGCTTCGATCCCTTCTTGGTGGTAGCCAGGATCAACAATTGCGCGGACGCATTCAGAATGATGGTGATCAGAAACAGGACCAGGCCCAGTTCCACCAGAGCATCATGATGGATATCACTGGTGGCTTCGGCAAACTCATTTGCGATGATTGCGGCGATCGTATAACCGGGTGCGATCAGCGAACTATGAATGGTGGTATCGTTGCCGATCACCATCGTGACCGCCATTGTTTCGCCCAGCGCTCTGGCCAAAGCAAGAAAAATTGATCCGATGATTCCGAGCCGGGCGTAAGGAACCACCACCTGCCAGGTGGATTCCCACTTGGTGGCTCCGAGCGCCAGCGCCGCTTCCCGTTGTTCCCGTGGTACCGACAGCAGCGATTCCCGCGATATGGAAATGATAAAAGGGAAAGTCATGATCGCCAGGATCAAGCCGGCGGTGAGGTATCCGAAGCCGTACGCCGGTCCTTTAAACAGCGGCAAGAATCCGAGCGTCTTCTTCAGAAATGGTTCCACGTAGCTGCGCATCAGGGGAACCAGCGTGAAGATGGCAAGCAGTCCGTAAATCACGCTCGGCACGGCCGCCAGCAGTTCGATCAGGAAGGTGCAGGTGTTGGAAAGTTTGGGCGGTGCGAGTTCGGACAAAAAGATCGCGGCGCCCACCGCTAACGGAACTGAAATCAGCAGCGCAAGGAAGGAAGTCAGAACCGTTCCGTAGATGAAGGGCAGGGCTCCGAAGTTTTCCGCATTGGGATCCCAAGTGGTGGTGAACAAGAATCCCAGTCCAAATTTCCCGCGCGAGGCAGAGGAGTGAATCCAAAGTTCAAAGATGAGAAAAACCGTTACCAGAAAAACGCTGGCAGCGAAAATGAGAGTGATCAGATGCGCGGCCTTATCGCCATCGCGCAAGCGTTTGATAAACTTCTGCGCCGCTGGTTGAGGCGGCGCAGCGATAATGGCGGTTCCAGCCATGAATTGACGCTTACTGAATCTGTCCGATCTGCTTTTCTTCCTTCGCTACAACCGGTTGAGGAAGGGGCGCATAACTAAGTCCCTGGGCGAACTTTTGGCCATCGGTGAGCATCCACTTCAGAAAACCTACAATAGCGTTTTTCTGGCCCGCATTGTCAAACTTGCTCGGAATCAGCAGCCAGGTGAAGGTGGAGATTGGATAAGCTTTCTTTCCCGGTGCATTCGTGATGGATACGCGGAAATCGGCCGGCATGTTCTTGGCCGCACCAGCGGCCGCTTCGGTGACCGTGTCGAAATCCGGCTTGACGAATTCTCCTGCCGAATTCTTGACCGCTCCGTACGCCATCTTGTTCTGCACCGCGTAGAGCAGCTCCACATAACCGATGGATCCGGGCGTCCCCTTCACCGTTCCCGCTACGCCCTCATTCCCTTTACCGCCCAGCCCTTTTGGCCAGTTGACAGACGCCCCCGCCCCAACTTTGCTTTTCCATTCCGGGCTGATTTTCGAAAGGTAGTCCGTGAAGACGAAACTGGTACCGCTGGCCTCGGCGCGGTGTACCACGGTAATTTCCAGATCGGGAAGCTTCGCGCCCGGATTGTCCTTCTTCAACGCCGCATCATTCCAATTTGCGATTTTACCCAGGAAAATTCCGGCGATCGTATCCGGCGAAAAATTGAGAGACGGCACGCCCTCGAGGTTGTAAGTCACTACCACTCCGCCGAGCACGGTGGGGAAGTGAAACACCTTGTACTTAGTGATCTTGCTCATTTGCTCGTCGGTCATGGGCACATCGGAGGCGCCAAACAGCACGGTGCCTTCGGTAAGCTGTTTGATGCCCGCGCCGGAACCAATGGCCTGGTAATTGATCTGAACGTCGGAATGCGCCTTGTGATACTCCTGAAACCACTTTTGGTAGATGACCGCCGGAAACGTGGCGCCCGCCGCGTTGATGGTATCCGCGGATGCGATTGCGCCGCCGGCAACCAAGGCTGAAATCGCTGTAAAAGCGATGGATAATCTTCGGTTTGTCACACTCTCTCCCCCGTGCGGTTTCGTCTCGCACCGCGTGTTGAGGATAGCGTCATGGCGTTATCGAAAAATGACAATACGGTTAAAATTGGGTTACACCGAAACTGGTCTTGCCCTTCAAGGGTTTAAGCGCCTGAAGAACCGGCATATCGTGGAACGGTAAGCGTGAAGCGCGAACCTTGCCCCACCTGACTTGTAACAACCACAGTTCCACCCATCTGTTCGATCACATGCTTCACAATAGATAGACCCAAGCCCGTCCCTCCCATTTCACGCGAACGTGCTTTATCTACGCGATAAAAGCGCTCGAAGATTCGCGGCAGATCTTCGGAAGGAATTCCGATGCCGGTGTCGGAGATGGTGATTTGCGCGGTTCCATCCGTGGCTTGCGCTTCCACGCGAACTTCGCCGTTCGGGCGATTAAATTTCACTGCATTGTCGAGCAGGTTGACGAATACTTGCTCGAACATCAATTCATTGCCGAGTACTTGAACGCCATCCACTTTGTCGCATAGCAGCCGGATTCCTCGTACGCGCGCCAGGGATTCGACGGTACGAATGGCCGAGCCTAAGGCCGCACGAATCGAAATCGGCTTCATGGCAGGCGTGCCGTGGCTGGATTCCAGCTGCGAAATCGTTAACAGATCGGACGCGATGTTGGTCAAGCGCGTAGCTTGTGCTTCGATGATCTCTACAAAGCGGCGATTGTTTTCCTGGTCCTCTAGCGCGCCGTCCAGCAGAGTCTCGGCATAGCCGCGGATAGCCGCGAGCGGAGTGCGGAGTTCGTGCGACACATTGGCGACGAAGTCCTTTCTCACGCGCTCCAAGCGTTCCAGTTCCGTGACATCGTGCAGGATTGCGAGCGCGCCCGGCGTGGATGGTCCCGCCATGGGGCCGGCCAAGACTTCGAATGAATGTTGAGATGCTCCAGCGAGTGTGAGCCGGCGTTCCACACGCTCGCCGGTGGAGAGAACGTCCATCATAATCTCAATCAGCGTAGGATCGCGGACCAGTTCTACCAACTGCATGCCGGCACTCACCGGAATTCGAGCGCCGACGGTCCGGGCAAAGGAATTATTGCAAAAGGTCACGCGCAGGTCATTGTCGACAGCCAGGACGCCCTCCACCATGCTGGTCAGAATGGCCTCGCGTCGCGCGCCTTCGAGCTTTAGGCTTTCCACAAGTCCGCGAATGCGTGGCACGGTCCGTCGAAGCGATTGCGCCAGCGCTCCCAGATCGTCATCACCGGAAGGCAGTTCTTCCTCCGAGACTTGCGGGTCGAGCAGCCGTTCGCTGTAGGCGCGCAGGCTGGAGGTTTGGCGCGAAAACGATTGCACGAAGAAAAAAACCAATCCTGCGGCGATTGCGAGACTAATCGCGGTGATGACAAACAAACGAGTCCGGAGCAAATCGGCGCGAGACTGAATCGGCTCCAGAGAGTGCGATAGTCGAAGCGATGCGTAAGGCTGACTTTGGAGCGGAACCTCGACGGAAAGCTGCTCGACATTGCTCGCCGGCTCAGATTCAACCAGCGAGGAGCCGTCCCGATCCAGCAAGGAGATACGCGCGCCGGATTGTGCCGCCTGGCTCTTTACCCACGCATCGACCTGATGCTGGCCGGCTGGAAAATGCGCGGCGAGAAGTCGCGCCTGGGTTGAAAGGGCAGCGCGAAGATCCTCGGTCTCGTTGCTGGATGTCAATCGTGTTACATAAAGGTCCACGCCAAGCAGCGAAATGGCCAGCAGAACAAAGGCGCTCCAAAGAAATCTTCGAACGATCCGGGTTCGCATGCGTTCCGTGTGAGCCTAATGAACTGAGAATATAGCACGAGCCTTGCGAGCTCGCGCGGTTTGGTAGACTGATCGATGCTCTACTGTAGTTCTTAAGCCTTTCATAACATGAAACTTTTTCCGCGTCAGGAGCGGTTCTACGAATTCTTTCTGTCCCAGGCCAAGATCATTCTGGATGCCTCCAAGCTGTTGCTGGAGGGCGCCCAAGCCGGCAACTCCGAATTGGCGAGCGCAGCCGCCAAGATTAAAACGCTCGAACAACGCGGCGATGAGGTGATACACGAGATTTACACCCGGTTGAACCAAACCTTTATCACACCTCTGGATCCGGAGGACATCCACTCGCTGTCTTCACACTTGGATGACGTGCTGGATGGCATTGAAGACGCCGCCTATCGCATGGTGGCTTATCGCGTTGAGCCAATCCCTCATATGGTGGTGGAGTTGTGCAAGATCGTTTACTCCTGCGCGCAAACGCTGGAACAGGCCTTTATTGCGCTCGAAACAAAGCAACCCGTGCTGCCTTATTGCATTGAGGTCAACCGGCTGGAAGAAGTTGCCGATCAACTGGTTCGCGACGCGGTGAGCGAGTTGTTCCGAAGCGAGAAGGATCCCATCACGCTGCTCAAGCTCAAGGAGATCTATGAATTCCTGGAGCAGACTACCGATAACTGCGAAGACGTGGCGGACGCTCTGCAAAACGTGGTGGTGAAGAACTCCTGACGCATGGAATATTCGCTCACCCTGGTGGGCGTCATCGTTCTGGTGGCGCTGGCGTTCGATTTCATTAACGGCTTTCACGACGCGGCGAATTCCATCGCCACCATCGTATCCACGAGAGTCCTTACGCCGTTCTGGGCCGTGATTTGGGCGGCATTCTTTAATTTCAGCGCGGCTTTTCTCTTTGGGACGGCTGTGGCGCGGACCGTGGGCGCAGGCATGGTGCATTTGGAATTCGTCACGCCGTGGGTGATTCTGGCGGGATTGACAGGCGCGATCACGTGGGATTTAATTACCTGGTGGTTCGGGCTTCCCACCAGTTCCTCACACGCGCTGTTGGGTGGCTACGCGGGCGCGGCCATGGCGCACGTCGCGCATCTCAAAGGAATTCAGCACTGCTTTGAAGCGCTGATCGTCAGCGGCTGGAGTCTGACGCTCATTTTCATCGTCGTGGCGCCTCTCATCGGTCTGGTGCTGGCGATGCTCCTGATGATCGCGGTCTATTGGTTGTTTCAGGATTTTAATCCTCAGCGAATGGACAAGTACTTTCGACGGCTCCAATTGCTCTCGTCCGCCGCGCTGAGCATATCGCACGGGACCAACGATGCCCAGAAAACGATGGGGATCATCACGGCGGTCCTGGTGAGTTCGAAACACCTGGCCAAATTCGAAGTTCCGCTGTGGGTGGTGATGTCTTCGTACACGGTGATTGGCCTTGGAACTTTATCGGGAGGCTGGCGCATTATTCACACCATGGGAGCGCGCCTCACCCGGCTAAAGCCGCGCAGCGGATTTTGCGCGGAAACCGCCGCTGCGATTTCGATCATTTTCTCGGCCCATTTCATGCATCCGGCCCCTCCGGTTTCGACGACTCACGTCACTGCGGGTGCAATCGCGGGCGTTGGATCCATCCAGCGATTCAAAGCGGTGCGATGGGGCGTTGCGACGAATATCGTGTGGGCGTGGGTCTTGACTATTCCCGCATCGGCTTTGGTCGGCTGGCTATCGCTGACCGTATTCCACCTCTTCCTTCCGCAACTCTAAGCGACCGGCCACTCGCCGGCTTTTGTAACAAATTCACGAGTTCGTAACAATCTGTTCATTACACGGTAATCCCTCAACCGCTATCGTCGATAGGAACCAGAGCAAAGTCTCAAACAGCAATTTTTGTCCGCGAATTTTAGGAGGAGAACAGGAACATGACAACGAGAAGCTTGGCGCGTCTGGGGACGCTCGTCAGCCTGGCATTGGGCCTGATGACCGTCACATTTGCCCAAGATAAAAGCGCCGACGATGTCGCCAACTTGAAGGCGCAGCTGGCGGCGCAACAGAAGCAGATTGAAGAGCTGACGCGCCGGCTGGATGCAATGGCCAAACCGGCCGAGGAAGGCAATGCGGCTGCGAAGCGCACGCTTGACCCAGCGACCAGGCCGCTGGTTGCCAGCACCACGCCCATTTTTCCGACGACGGCTGCGCCGGCCCCTGCACCAATTTCCATTCTGCCGTCGCAGACCAGCAACAGCGATACATCCAGTCCCTTGCAATTCAAACTGGGTGACGCCTATTTCACGCCGGTCGGATTCATGGATATGACTTCGGTGACTCGATCCACGAATCCCGGTTCGGGCATCGGAACCAACTTTGGCAGCATTCCTTACAGCAACACGCAAGCCGGAAGCTTGTCGGAAACGCGCCTGAGCCCCCAGAACTCGCGCATCGGTATGCGCGTGGATACCAGTTTCAGAGACATCAACGTACTCGGCTATTGGGAGTCTGACTTTTTGGGTCAGATTGGCAATCCGCCGAACGGTGGACTTGCGGTCAGTAGCAATCCATATGTGTTCCGCCTCAGACTTTTCTGGGTGGATGTCACTAAGGGTGGATGGGAATTCCTGGCAGGACAATCCTGGAGCTTGGCGACGCCCAACCGCCGCGGAGTCTCTCCGTTGCCGGGCGATCTCTTCTACTCGCAAGATATCGACGTGAATTACCAGTTGGGCTTGACTTGGGGCCGCATTCCCGGATTCCGCGGCGCTTATCACTGGGGCAAGAAAGCGGCGCTCGCATTGGCGATTGAAAACTCCGAGCCGTACGTCGGCGGCGGAAACGGCGGCAGCGCTATCGTAGCTCCAGCCGCGATCGCAGGCATCCTCGGCGGACAAGTCAACAACGGCGGCAGCGTGATTTCGGCTGCGGCCTTGCATCCCGATATCATCGCGAAGTTGGCGTTCGATCCTAGCGACAGGTTCCATCTGGAATTTGTCGGATTGGAATCCACCAACAAGATTGCCAATCCGGCCAGCACCCCGGCATTCCAAACCAATACCAAGGCCGGCGGCGGCGGAGAAGTGAACTTCAACTTCGAGCTGTTCAAGGGATTTCGAATCGTGGACAACAACTACTGGAGCGCGGGCGGTGGACGCTACATTTTCGGCCAGGCGCCGGACTTCGTGATCCGCGCCGACGGCAGCTTGTCGCTGGTGCATTCTGCTTCGACAGTGGCCGGCTTCGAAGCCACTCTCGGAAAAACGCTGTTCTACGGCTACTACGGCGGCGTCTATATCGCGAAGAACTTGACTGTCGATGCTACCGGCAAGCTGGTTGGCTACGGACCGATCGCGAGCGATGGACAGAATCGCGCGATCCAGGAAGTGACTTTCGGAACCAACACCACGCTGGCCAAGAGCCCGAAGTGGGGCGCTCTGAACCTGATGCTGCAGTATTCCTACTTGCAGCGTAATCCGTGGCTCGCCACCGGAACGGCCCCTCACGACGCCAGTCTGAGCATGGGTTTCGTGAACCTGCGCTACACGCTGCCCGGTGCGCCTCCAGCCAAGCAATAAGTAGCTTCGAGAAAACTGCGTCAAACGATCGCCGGCCCTTTCCAAAAAGGGGCCGGCTTTTTTTTTAGCGGCGGATGAACGCGGATAGGAAAAACTGTCTTATCGGCGTTTATCCGCGTCCATCTGCGGCTAAGAAATCCGTGGGCCACCTTGTCAAAGTTGGGACGGCAGCGGGACATCTTGTCTACACCCTCAAGGGCATCCGGTTAGCTAACGCAAGTACTATCAGCAGCTTAGAGCGGCAACGCCCTGCGGCACTAGAACTGCTATTTAGAGCATCGAAGACGAGCTTGCGGAGGGGACCTTGGAGAAAGAATTGAAAGATCTGGTGGAGCAACTGGGAAATGCGATCGACGAGTCCATCGCCCAATCGGGGAGGATCGGTGAAATCGTGCACGAAATGGAAGAAGCGGGATACGATCTAACATTAGTGTTGGAAGCAACGATGCGCTTTACTCCTAAGGGTCAATTGGGTGAGCAGGAAGCCCTCGCGCCGGAAACGGAGGCGGGTTTGACGCGGATGGTGCCGACCGGGAAGTTCGATCTGACCCCGCAGGACGAGGAGTTTCTTCAAGCCCTGCAGATTGCCATCTAAGGTACAGGCCATGCGATGAGAATCCTTTGGGTGAAAGCCGGCGGGATCGTTCCCGCCGACACAGGCGGGCGGATTCGCAGCCTGAATATTCTGAAGGAACTTGCGCGACGGCATTCAATCACCGTTTTCACCTATTACGCCGAACATTTCGGCGATCAACATCAAAGCGGCGAACTCAATGACCTTGCGGATGTCGTGGCAATCCCGATCGCGCTCGCGCCGGAACGCACGACTAGCGATTATGTCCGCTATGCCAAAGGTTTGCTTTCGCCGTTCCCGCAGAGCATGCGAGTGATCGGCGGGGAATACGGCGGCCGGTTGCGTTATTTCGATGACCGCACTGTACGGCGCCGGTTAGCCAGCGTGATAGCACGCGGACGCTTCGATGTGCTGGTTTGCGATTTCATTTTTCCAGCGGGACTTATCGATTGGAATGTTCCCTGTCCCAAAGTTCTTTTCACGCACAATGTGGAGGCCGACCTTTGGCGGCAGCAGTTTGAAGCCGCCGATCATCCCGTGAAGCGATTTCTTTATTGGAAGGAATGGCGAGCGCTCAGTGCCGCCGAGCGCGATTATGCCTGCTTGGCCGATTCGGTGATCACGGTCTCGGAACAGAATAGGAATTACTTTTCACGCTACGCGGGCCGCGAACGTGTTTTCACCATCGCGACCGGAGTGGACATTGAAGCGTTTCATCCATCCGATGCGCCGCCATCCAATTCCATGGTTTTCACCGGATCGATGGACTGGATGCCCAACCAGGACGGTGTTCTTTATTTCGTTTCCAGGATATTGCCGAAGATTCAGTTAGAAGTCACGGACGCTGAGCTTTGGATTGTAGGCCGCTACCCGAGCCGGGAAGTTCAGGATCTTGCCGCGGAGCACATCCATGTCACGGGCCGGGTGGAGGACATCCGGCCGTATCTACAAAAATCGCCTGCCTACATCGTGCCCCTGCGGCATGGCAGCGGTACGCGGCTGAAAATTTTCGAGGCCATGGCGATGGGCAAAGCGGTCGTCTCCACCACGCTCGGCGCGGAGGGATTGCCCGTGACGCATGGCAGGGACATTTTGATCGCGGACCATCCGCAGGAGTTCGCCGCAGCCGTGGTGCGCATTCTGCAAGACCGCGAGTTTTCCGCCAGCCTCGGACGCGCCGCTCGCGCTCTGGTGGAACAGCGCTTCACATGGAAGGCTGCGGCGACACAGTTTGAAACGATCCTCGAGAATGCCGTGGGGCGAGCCTCGGGCTTGCCCGCAAGCTCAAAACGCAAATCCGAAGACTTGCGCCACCACGTTAGAAGGACAGCGTAATATTCGCTTCCAGCTGGTTTCGCTGGGTGTGAGTGGTGAATGAACTGAAAATCTGGTTGACCCAGCGGGTGTAGCGAACTTCGGGAACAACACGAATCCCGAAGGGATCGATAAATTGCAAGCCGGCTCCGGCGACGAATCCGCGAGCGTTGCGATGCGCTGGGTCGGAGGCGATCGAGGTGCAGCAACTCACGACGCCCGTGGCATCTGTGGCGGATTCCGACGTGCGGAAACCGGTGGCGTCGCGCCAAGCGACTCCGGCTTCGCCGAACCAGCGCGGTCCCGGGGTGTGACGGCTCTTACCGTAATAACGCAGGACGATGGGAACGTCGAAAACGTGCGAGCGCACATCATCGCGAGTGCTGGTTGTCGTGGTGGTCGGAATTACCACGCCTCCCGAGACGATGTTCGTGGTGGTATTGACGCTGGTATTAAATATATAGCCGAATTTTCTATAGTAGATGCCTGCCGCGACCGCAAAGTGATCCGTAAGTCCGGCCTGCAATGTGATTCCGTAACCGATCCGGCCCGATGCGTTCGTCGTGGAGTAGTCCGTGGTCACGGTGGACGAATTTGTGACCGTTGAGGAGCCGCCGCGAATGGAACTTAATGGCGTGATCGATAACGTGGCGCCCGCTGAAAATCGGCGCACGAAACTCCTGCTGCTCTTGTCCGGTGCAGAAGACGAGGAGGTGCCGGACGACGACGGGGTGGTACTTTGAGACGGCGGCGTCGTGCTCTGTGACGGCGTAGTTGGGCTCTGAGGCGGAGGTGTGCTCTGTCCTGGAAGCAGGCTAACCCCGCACAGACACACGACAAGAATGCTCGCTGTTGATTGCATGGCCAAGGTATGATCCTAGCAGACGTCTCCACCGTGGCGCACGGGTACAGAGGTTCATTTTTGGCAAGCCGGAGGCTTGCCCTACATTGCGGACATCCGAGGATTGCTCCGACTACAATCCCCCTTTATTTCATAATCGCGGCGAGATCTTCATATTGGTCGGTGGCGATAAAATCCACCCCGGCGGCGAGCGCGGCTTTCCAGCGCGCGAGAACGGCATCGCGCGATCCGAAGTTATAGCCCGCATCCCAACCCAGGCTTTCGGCCGGGGGAAATCCGTCCAGAGTGTAGAACCGGATCCAGTATCCCAGCGCATGTGCATGGTCCACCAGGGCGCGCAGGCGGCGATTGGAGGCTTCAGTCCACGCGCCGGCTTTGGTTTGGCCGCCTTCTTCCACCACAAACCAGGAATTGTTGCACCAGCGTCGATAATTCGTGGGATGTTCGGAGAGAAGTTCGTTCGGCGATAAAGTTGCCGCCAGATGGATGCGTTCCCGTTTGGTTTTACCCTCAATCTTATTGCCGTGCGCGGAGCCGAACACGCGCAGCTTCGCTCCGACGGGCACTTCATGGAAGAAGACGGCTTCTTGTTCATCCGAATCCTCGGTGATCGCGAGGATCGGCTTGGCATCGAACGGCGCAAGCTGGTGGGGATCGATGGTTTTCACTGCCGTAGTAATCCAGCCCTCGTATTCGCCCAGCAGCTTCCAAACCGCGTGCAGCAGCGGCGCCTCGGTGCTCTTGAAATCGAAATGCAGGATGATGAGCGGCCAATGGCTGCGATCGCCATTGGCGAGCGCTTCTTCGACAATGGGGCGGACTCGTTCAAAAAAATAATCCCGAAGCAACGGTTCCGTGCCGGTGGTCTTCGGTTCGTGTGAGACGACCACTCGTCCCGCGCCCCTTCCTTTGTGATCCCACGCCAGATCCTGCTCGATGCTCACTGGGAATCCGGCGCTCAGCGCGCGATCGATCCGGTCCTGCCAGCGGCCTTGATACGGATAGCAGTTGTGCGCGTCAAGGACCGGGCGATTGTGATTCAGGAAATCGAGCGGATCTGTTTGTGGGAAGGCAGTGGCCGCCGACAAAAACAAAAGTAGCGCGAGCTTGGTCATTGCTTTGAGTGTCCGGGCGCGGGAGCTGAGCCCGTAGCCGGATTGTACTTCGGATTGTCGGGATTCTCCGGACGGTCGATCGCTTTCACTGGCGGGACGGGTTTGGCGCTATCGATCCAGGCGGTGTACGTCAAGTCGCGCAAGAACTCGGCGCCGGCTGCCATCCGTTTCAACACCAACTCGCGGGCCTCGCGGTCGTCTTTATTCTCGAATCCGTGCCGTAGATCGATCCGGTAGACTTCTTCCACGAAATTTCGTGCGTCGAGGGAGTGCTTCAGCGTCGCCTGCCAGGGATCTTCCAGATACCGGGCTGTCTTAGAGATGAACTGCAGGAGATCGCCTTCGCTTGCGCCGATCTGATCGACAAAACTCGATTCGAAGCGATCGTGAATCTTCGGATCGCGCGTGTAGCCTTTCGGATTTTCTCCCGACCAGCCGTCGTGATGGATGGAATCGTGCAACGGCATCGCTGCATCGGCCGCATAATGGCCCACCCATCCCATGTAGAAGGCGATGTCGGTCGCAAGCATCTGCTTCACCTGCGCCGGATCGTGAAACAGCGGCGAAATTCCCGCATATAACTTCGCGATATCGCGCGAACCTTCCACGGGCGGCCCAGTTACGTTGCGGTAGAGGCGCATGCCGGCCTTCATTCGCTCGTAGCCTTCCATAATCGAGTACGCCTCGAGACCTGTGTATCGGATGTTCAGCAGTTTTGCACGGTCCGGATCGGACTTCAGGGTCTTCAGATACTCGTCGTAGACGCGCAGGATGAACTCCGTTCGGGAGAGTGGCAGCACCGGGATGAAATCGAAGCCTTCGGTGTACCAACTATGATTTGAATCTTCCGCGATGCGAAGAAATGGCTCGGAAACACTGCGCCACGTATCTGGGATTGGTCCCAGGTGCGCGATGTAGGCTTTCTGCGTTTTTAGAAAGAGTGGCCCGTCGGAGGGAATCGTCTCCACAGCCGCAAGGTTCGCCAGTGTATGTCCTCGCACTCCCCAGGCCTTCAATCGCGAAGCCGCAAGTAATAGCACCAGGAAACAAAACGTCAGTTTGCGAGTCACGCTGACGAGATTACCATTCCGGCCCCATTCGCAGGATGACGATGCGATGACATCCACGCACCCCGGCGCCGATGGTAACCGTTGCAGGTTGGTCTGAGACGGAAATCATTCCGCAAGCACTCAGTCTAAGAAATGTGATTGGAGAGTCTGCCCGTGACTTTCGAATGGGCGCGCAATGCGCCAAATGTAGTTTTAGTGATTTTGTTAATCAGCGCAGTTTCCTTTAGTGTTCTTACTTGCCCTTTACTGGCGGTCGATGCGGAATGGACCCAGTTGGTCAAGCATGGGCAGGAATTGCAAGCGCAAGGGCGATACACGGACGCCGAATCCAGTTTTCAATCCGCTATGAATCGCGCCAACGAAATCGCCGAGCCGATCCAACAGGCGAATAGCTTGTACCAGCTGGCTTCGATGAAGCAGATCCTGGGCGATTACCGGGGCGCTGAGGTTCTGTACCGGCATGCCTTGGAGATCTGCGATCGCCATTCCGCGCCGTGGTTACGGGCGGTGATTCTGTTGAACGATGCTCGCCTGGAAGCCGCCGAAGGCCAGTTCCAGGAAGCCGGAAAGATGGCCGGGGAGTCGCTGGTGTTGAGCCGTTCCCTCTACGGGTCGAATCATCCGAGTGTTGCGGATGCGCTTGACGCGGTGGCCTGGATTCAAATTCGTCTCGGAAATTATCACGCTGCCGCCAGTGCACTTTCTGAGGCGCTGGCCATTATGGAAAACGCCGGACCGGGGAATCAACTCGAAATCGCGGCTATGCTGAGCGATCAGGGCTATCTGCAGTTTTGCCTCGGACGATATCCGGAAGCGGAAGTCTCCTACCGGCGCGCTCTCGAAATGCGACGAGCGGTATTAAGCCCAAACCATCCCGACCTTACCGATAGTCTGCTGCGTCTGGGTGAACTGTACCGCGTGCAGCATCAACTGAGCAGAGCGGGCGAGATGTTTGAACAAGCCATTCCGAAATTACGGGCGTCCCTGGGAGAGGAGCATCCGCGTGTGGCGAATGCTTTGAACAGCCTGGCTGTGCTGTATTGCGACGAAGGGCGCACATCGGAAGCCAAGCCGCTGTTGGAGCAGTCGGTGAGGATCTATTCGAAGTTCTTTGGCAACGAACATTATCAACTGGCGGGAGTGTTGAGCAATCTGGCGCTGATCGAAACCGCTCATCATGAGTATCGGGATGCGGAAGGCACCTACACGCGCGCCATCTCGATCGAACAGAAAGCCCTGGGATCCGAAAATCCTACCATCGCGGCGATGCTGGAGAATTTGGCTCAGATTTATCGTTTCGAAAAGCGCTATGACGACGCCGAGAAGGCCTACCAGCGCGCAATCGACATCTTGGACCACACGGTCGACGACGATCATCCGGAGCTGATCAGTTGCTTGACGAACTATGCTCATCTCCTAAGAAAAACCCACCACAAGAAACAGGCCATCGCCATCGAAGCGCGTCTGAAACAGGTGAGCCCGTCCCAAGCTCACACCGCGGCAATGAACTCTTTGGTGGATTGGCACCAGCTCCGCGAACATTAGGTCAATTTTTGTTTTGCTTCCGCGCCATCTGGTGGTAAACTGCCTGTAATCAATTTGTAACCAAATTGATACTGTAATGAAATATTTTGTGATCGCAGCCTAAGGCGGAGACCTGAGGCTGACGATTGCTGATCAGCAGGCGGCAGTCTGGGAGGTTTTGGATTCTATGCGGCTGGTGATTCTTACCGGAATCTCTATAGCGGGCGCATTGGCGCCGATCAACGCCCTAGCCGAAGACGCCGAGTGGATGGAACTCGTGCAGCAGGGCCAGCAGCTTCAGGCGCACGGACACTACAGTGCGGCAGCCTCCACTTTTGAAGCGGCCGTCAATCATGCCAGCGCGTCGGCGCAGCCTTTGGAAATTGCACAAAGCCTGTACCAGCTTGCGCTGGTGAAGCAAGTTCTGGGCGACTACGCGGCGGCGGCATCCTTGTATGAAAGGGCGAGCGCGCTGTGCGAGCGAAATCCGGCGCCGAAACTGATGGCCGCGATTCTGTTGAACCACGCGCGCCTCGACGGATTACAGGGGAACTTTGAAGCTGCGGCCGTTCTTGCGGCAAAGTCGCTGGAACTGCATCGATCGGAGCGTGGACCGGATCATCCAAGCGTGGCCGATACGCTGGATGCGGTGGGGTGGATTCAACTTCGGTTGGGACATTATCAGCAGGCCGGTGCCGCATATGTGCAATCGATCGCGATCCGCCAGCAGGTAAAACCACCGGATCCAGCAGCCCTCGCGGCTACGCTGAACGATCTCGGATTCCTGCAATATTCGCTTGGCCATTACGACCAGGCGGAAACATCATATCGGAAGGCTCTGGCACTGCGGCGCTCGGCTTTGGATGCGAATCATCCCGATATCGCTGACAGCATGCTGCGGCTAGGCGAGTTGTATCGCGTGCAGCATCAATACAGCAAGGCGGAAAAGCTCTTGCAGGAGTCGATTCTCATGCTTGAGGCCGCGCTGGGCGCGGAACATCCGCGCGTGGCGAATGCAAGCAATAACCTGGGCGTGCTTTATTGTGACGAAGGCCGGCTGCGCGAGGCACAGCCGTTGTTCGAACGGGCGCTGGCGATCTACGAAAAAGTCTTCGGCAAGGATCATTATCAATTGGCCGGCGTGCTCAGCAACCTGGGGCTCATCGCCAGCGATCGTCACGAGTATCAGGAAGCGGAGGACGCCTACTCCCGCGCGGTGGCGATCGAGGAAAAGTCGGTGGGATCCGATCATCCTGAGGTTGCGTCCATGTTGAACAACCTCGCGCAGATCCATGGCTTAGAGAATCACTATGCGGAGGCTGAGAGGCTTTATTTACGTGCCATCGGAATTTGGGAACAGTCCGTTGGCCCTGCGCATCCGGACTTAGCCGGTTGTCTCATGAACTATGCGGCGCTGCTGCGCAAGACCCACCGGAAGAAGGAAGCGGAGGAGATGGAAGCACGCGCCAAACAGGCTCAGCCGGCGGATGGGAAGAACTATTCGGCATCCACCCTGGTGGATTGGCATGAACTGCAGCGGCGGTAATGCTAGTAGACAGTCTACACAATGTATGGTAGACTGCCTACACAATGAGTCGGAAACCAGCCTCGCGGATTGAACTTCTCCAAGGCACGCTCGACCTGTTAATTCTTCGGACCCTCCTTACCGGGCCGAGCCACGGACATGCGATCGCCAAAAGCATTCAGCGGACTTCGGAAGAACTGTTGCAGGTAGAAACCGGATCGCTGTATCCGGCGTTGCACCGGCTGGAAGCGCAAGGCTGGATCGATGCATCGTGGGAACTGTCCGATAAAGGCAAGCGCGCCAAGTATTATCGCCTCACGCGGAGCGGACGAAAACAGCTCGCCAGCGAGCACTCGAAGTGGCAGACCTTCGCGCGCGCGATGGGACTGGTTCTCAAGCCGGCGGACCAGGAAGCGCAATGAAATCGTTCTTCCGGAAGTTGGGGTGGCTTCGGCGGCGCGGAGCGAAAGAGGACGAACTACGCGCAGAGCTTGAGTTTCATCTCAGCGAGGAAGCAGACGAGCGTCAGGCGCAGGGTTTGTCCCAGGCGGAGGCGCAGCGCGCTGCACGGCGTGATCTGGGAAACCTGACGCAGGTTCAAGAAAGCACGCGCGCTGCCTGGGGCTGGATTCTCATCGAGCAATTCTTCCAGGACCTCCGTTATGCATTCCGGACCATGGCCGCGAATCCGTTATTCACGGTGTTGGCCGCAGCTTCTCTGGCGTTAGGGATCGGCGCGAACACCGCGATCTACAGCTTCATGGATGCGATCCTGCTGCGATCGCTGCCGGTGGCCGATCCTCAGTCGCTGGTGGTTTTCAACTGGCATGCCCGCCCGCTGGGCCGTGATTTTGTGATGCATGGCATGAGCGGTACCACTTACAACGATCCGGATTCGGGAACCACTGCGACTATTTTTCCTTATCCCGCGTTCGAACTATTCCGCAAGAATGACGCAATTTTTTCCAGCGTATTCGCACACTGCCAGGGATGGCAGGTGCGAAAACTGAATGTCTCGGTGCGCGGCCAGGCGGACGTCGGATCGGGCTGGAATGTGTCGGGCGATTTCTTCGGCGGGCTTGGTGTTCCTGCTGTCGCTGGAAGGATGATTCTCCCGGATGACGATCGGCCCGGCGTTCCCGCGGTGGCCGTGGTCAGTTACGCTTTCAGTCAGCGGCGTTTCGGCGGCGCCGCGGAAGCGGTGGGTCAGCCGATTCAGATCGACAATCTACCATTTACAGTAGTCGGAGTGGCGCCACCGGCTTTTTTCGGAGTGGACTCGGCATTCGCTCCTGACTTGTATGTGCCGATGCACACCAACGAACTGCTAGGCGCCAACCGGCAGTTCGGATTTCAGCCATCCAGCTATCTCGAAAAGAACGAGTATTGGGTGAATGTGATGGGCCGGTTGCGTCCCGGCGTCAGCCTCACGCAAGCGCAGGCCGCGCTCGCGTCGCAGTTTCATCAATGGGTGGCGAGCACGGCCGCGAATGACAAGGAAAGAGCCAGTCTTCCCGAGTTAGTCCTCAAGCCGGGTGCAAGTGGTTGGGATACGGTGCGCCGCGTGTACTCCAAGCCGCTTTATGTGCTTCTAATTCTTGTGGCGCTCATTCTCATGCTGGCCTGTGCGAATGTGGCGAATTTGTTGCTGGCTCGCGCGTCGGCCCGTCAGCGCGAGATCGCGCTGCGGATGAGCGTAGGCGCCGGCAGGTTTCGAATCGTGCGGCAACTGCTGACCGAAAGTGTTTTGCTCGCGTCCCTGGGCGGAGTGCTGGGTGTGATGTTTGCATTCTGGGGCATCCGGTTTTTGACGCTGCTGCTCGCAAACGGGCAAGAAAACTTCACCTTGCGTGCGGAACTGAATTGGCATGTACTTGGAGTGGCGATCGCGTTGTCTCTTATGACTGGTGTGCTGTTCGGGCTGGCGCCGGCGCTCGCCGCCACGCGCGTGGATGCGATGCCTGCCTTGAAAGAATCGCGATCGGGTCAACCCATCTCCCGGCATTTTTTCCGGCGCTTGAGTTTAAGCCGAATTCTGGTGGTGGGACAGATCGCCATTTCCTTGCTTCTGCTGGTTGCGGCGGGCTTGTTTGTACGTACTCTGGCGAAGCTGGAATCCATTGAGCTGGGCTTCAACAGCCGGAATCTGCTGCTGTTTGAAATCGACGCGCGGAAGGCGGGGCACAAGGATCCGGAGATCGAGGCCTTCTACGCCGAACTGCGCCGGCGCGTGGCTGCGATTCCTGGTGTGCGCAGCGCCACCCTGGCGGAAGGATCGCTGATAGGAGGAGAGAGCGGGCTTCCCATCAGCGTGGCCGGTGCGCCGCCGAACGACGCAAATCGGATCTTCACCGTCGGACCTTCGTTCTTTACCACGATGCAAATTCCGATTCTCTCCGGACGCGATTTCGAGGAGCGCGATCGTCCGGGATCGCAGGCAGTTGCGGTGGTCAATCAAGTATTCGCGCAAGCCAATTTTCCGAAAGGGAATCCGTTGGTGCAACATTTGATTCTGCGCGTGGCCGGGGAAGGGGATCGCGTGGGGCGCGACATGGAAATTGTCGGAGTTGCAAACAACGCGCGCTACGGCGGTCTTACGCGAAACATCCCGCCAGTGGTTTATCTGCCTTACGACCAAGGCTACCCGAAACCGAATCAAATGACGTACGAGTTGCGCACAACGGGCGATCCGATGCGCTATGTCAGCGCGGTTCGCGAAACGGTTCACCAACTGGACGCGCGCGTGCCGATCTCGGATGTGCGGAGCCAAACGGGAGATATCGACAACACGATCGGCCAGGAGATCACTTTCGCGGAGTTGTGTAGCGCATTCGCGGCACTCGCTCTGCTCATC
>Ga0070734_10000948_pt1 | contig 48496 bp, 39 predicted proteins | sample Coa_R1_8_FD_66444 | JGI IMG/M metagenome (GOLD analysis project Ga0070734, IMG submission 66444) | Surface soil microbial communities from Centralia Pennsylvania, which are recovering from an underground coalmine fire - Coalmine... | ecosystem: Environmental > Terrestrial > Soil > Unclassified ...
TGCACGTCGAAGGCACCTATAATTCGCATTGGGACCTCCTCGATAGCTCCGCCCGTACCATGGGCCCTCAGCACTTGCTTGTGCTTGAGCCGAGGGGGTCCCTCTACATGTCATCTTTCTATCAACTCACAGATTTTGGTGCACGAGCCGCGATGGTAGACTCACTTGAATGGCCTGATGCGTTCCCTGGATCTCCCAACCCCCTGCGCACGCCTTCCCGACGCCACCCAAAATGAACAAGCGCTTCACAGGTTCGGATCGCTGCTAGAACTGGATCCACCGGTGTGCCATGTGGCGGATCAGCGGCGCAACCACGATTTCGTCTTCCTCGGTTTCAATCGAGGGCGGCGCGTTCTCCAATTCGCGAATATCGACCATCGTACTACCCTGACGGCAGCGCGGAGTCTGGTGCGTCGCCGAACGTGTTCCGCGTCACGTTCAGTTATGACCTCGCACCCTGGGATTTCATCGCCATGGCTGGTTGAGCCGACCCAAAGAACGGGGCCTGCCTTTGTTCCATTCACAACAATGAGGGGAATCCGCACCCGGGATCCATCGCGTAGGTACGCACTCTCGATGTATCCGGTACTCAGGACACCCGGATTGGCCCGGACAGTGCCTATATTGAAGACCACGGTCATTTCCACCTCCTCACCTGGGCGCCACGACGGTGGCGTGAGTGAAGCGGAACCGAAAAACGTGAGCGGAGCCGAGAGTCGACTCGTCCGAGCGGACCGATGTAACCTCCTTCTGGTTCCCGACGCGCGCACAAAAGCAAATAGCCACATCGCCTGAGCGACGTGGCCCCCTACCCTCTACTGGCTTGTGCCTATGAACCTGCGGCGCCAATCACGACTTACGGCGCGCTCGTACGCCTCTCCTTCTTGGCTATTGGCGCTCCGGATTTGTCGGACAACGCGTGCGCAGTGGCGAAGAACCGATCGACCACCCATAGACAGCTGGCCTGAACGCCCACGAAGTCTACTTCCTCGCCAGTAGCGGTGCGCCAGCACATGATCTCAGGGCGTTGTACCTGCACGTCGCGCCAGGTCAGGAGATCCATCAGCACAAGGTTTTCCGTTCGACGCCGCAACTTGACGCGTCTATACAAAGTTGTATGGTAAGAATCAATGACGAAAACGCGGACCATGAACATTTCCCTGCCCGAACCGCTGGTCAAGGCGCTTGAGCCTGAGACATCCCGCGCATACGCCAATGAACAATGAGTGAGACGCCGGACCGCTCCGCCGCGCGAGGCCGGTTGGCCCCGCCCCACCCGCATCTGCGCCGGGAACCGCTGCCCGAGCACCGGCCGAAGCCCGCGGAGGAAGACCCCGATGCGCCGCGGCGCGTCGAGGCGATTCTGGCCAGCCCCAGTTACCGCCAGGCCGATCAAGACACCGCGTTCCTCGGCACCGATGCAACCCGTGGGGTACGGCTGCAGATCGACTACCTGAAAGCTGAATTCCTGCTGGAGCAGCACCGGGTGCGGCACACGATCGTGGTGTTCGGCAGCACCCGCATTCCCGAACCGGCGACGGCGCAGCGGCGGGTGACCATGCTGCGCGATGATCTGCGGAGACGGCCCGGCGATCGGCTCCTGCGCGAGCGCTTCGCGGTGGCGGAGCGCCTGGTCGCCGCGAGTCATTACTACGAGGTCGCCCGCGAGTTGGGCCGGCTGGTCGGGGAAGCCGCGGAGCAGGCGCGGGACGGCCGGCTGTTGATCATGACCGGCGGCGGGCCGGGCATCATGGAGGCCGCCAACAGGGGCGCGTATGACGCCGGCGCGAAATCGATCGGCCTCAACGTCAGCCTCCCCCACGAGCAGTATCCCAACCCCTACATCACGCCGGAACTGTGCTTCCGCTTCCACTATTTTGCCGTGCGCAAGCTGCATTTTCTCCTCCGCGCCCGCGCGCTGGTGGCCTTTCCCGGAGGCTACGGCACGTTCGATGAGCTGTTTGAAGCGCTGACCCTGGTCCAGACGCGAACGATCCGGCCGGTCCCGATCGTGCTCGTGGGCGAGCGATACTGGCGGCAGGCCGTCAATATCGACTTCCTCGCCGCCGAAGGCACGATCGATCCGGAGGACCGGGAGTTGTTCTGCTACGCGGAGACGGCGACGGAGATCTGGGAGACGATTGTCGCGTGGCACCGCGCCAACGGCACGCCGCTGCTCCGGACGCCGTGACCGGCGCGATGAAGGACGTCTGGGCACCCTCGCGCCGTCTCTGCAGGACACGGAGGAGCACATGAGGCTCTCGTTCCACGGGGCCGACCGGACCGTCACGGGATCGTGCCACCTGGTCGAGTGCGCCGGGCGCCGGGTGTTGATCGACTGCGGGCTCCGCCAGGGGAGCCGCGAGCTCGAGGAGGAGAACGCCGCGCCCTTCGGCTTTGAGCCCGCCGCGGTCGAGTATGTGCTGCTGACACACGCGCATCTCGATCACTGCGGCCGGCTGCCCCTGCTCGTGGCGCGCGGTTTCCGCGGCGAGATCATTGCAACCGCACCGACGCGTGAACTCGCGCACATCGTAATGCTCGACGCCGCACACCTCCAAAAGGAGGAGGAGGCGCGGTCCGGCGCCCACCGGGCGGAACGACACGGCGGGGCCGCGGAGGTCCATCCCCTATACACCCCGTCGGACGCACTCGACGCGCTGCAGCACTTTGGGCGCGCGCCGCGTTACGGCGAGACCCTGGAGGTCGCGGCGGGCGTGCGGGCCACCTTCTTCGATGCCGGCCACATCCTCGGCTCCGCCGGCATTGCACTGGAGGTGGCCGAGGGCCAAGGCCGCCGCCTGGTAGTGTTTTCCGGAGACATCGGCAACCCCGGCGGGCCGCTCCTGCGGGATCCGGTCCTGCCGCCGCGCGCCGACGCGGTCGTGATGGAAACGACCTACGGCGACCGGGTCCACAAGCCGGTCGCCGCCTCCGTCGAGGAGCTGCACGGCGCGGTGGCGAACACGCTGTGCCGCGGCGGGAATGTGATCATCCCGACATTTGGGGTGGAGCGCGCCCAAGAAGTGCTCTACTTCCTGCGCGAGGGGATCGAGCGCGGGCGCCTCCCCGCCTCCCTCCCCGTCTATCTCGACTCACCGATGGCGATCTCGGCCACGGAGATCTTCGAGCGCCATCCGGAATTCTGCGCCGCGGCGATTGCGGCAGGCCTGCGCGCGAAGCGCGATCCCTTTCACCTTCCCGGACTGCATTTCACCCGCGAGCACGCCGAGTCCGTCGCCCTCAACGACCTCCGCGGCGGCGCGGTCATCATGGCCGGATCCGGGATGGCCACAGGAGGGCGGGTGCGCCATCACCTCCGGCACAACCTCGGGCGCAAGGACTCGAGCGTGGTCTTCGTCGGGTACGCCGCCCACGGTACGCTCGCCCGGCAGATCATCGACGGCGCGAGGCAGGTCCGTCTCTTCGGGGAGGCCATCCCGGTGCGGGCGCAGATCTACACGATTAACGGGTTCTCGGCCCACGGCGATCGTGACGAACTCGTGGCCTGGCACCGTCATGCGGCTCCGGCGCGCACGTTTCTCGTCCACGGCGACGAAGACGTCATGCAGCGTTTCGCAGAGCGGTTGGAGGTACCGGGAGTCGAGATGCCTGAGGAGGGGCAGTCCGCGGAGTTGTAATGTTCCCGTCTGGGCGCAGCCCGTCTCGCGCTAGCTGATTACGATACCCGCAGGATGCAGGCCGCGGCCGACCATCATGAGGAAGCCCGCGGCGGCAGCCGATCCGCAATCTTGCCCTTGAACTCCGCCAGGAGGAATTGCTCGATGCCCGGTTGACCGGTCATGCGTACCGCGATCGGGCCGCGCTGGTTCTCGAACTCGACCGTGAACGTGATACTGGGACAGCAGAGGCGCTCGAGCGTGATCCATGCCGCGATTGCCACGGCAATGGGGGAGGCTGCCATCGCGTCGTCCGCTCCAGCGGCGGGAAAGCGCAGACGGTAGCCGTCCGGGCAACTCCTCCGCGGCGTGGCAGGCATCGAATACCCGGTCAACAAGACGGCGAAGTCGCTCTCGTTGCTCCACGCCGAACACCGAGAGGTCACACGCGAAGGGCGCCGGCATGATCGGACCTCCATTGACCCAAGCGCTGGTTGCGTCGCAGCCTGGGGTTCTGCGCCTGCCGGCGATATCCTCGGCCGTGCGCTGCAGGTTGCGATCAATCAGGCAGAACGCGACGCGGCGCCGACCAAATGGTTTGGGTCGCTTTTGGGAGAACTAGTCGCTGCCCGGGCACGCCGCCCGGCGGCGCGGGAGGTGGATCGATGGCGGATGCTCGAGGCGGTCGACCGGTGTTCTCGAGGCGGCGGCTGCTCCGCGACGTGATGGCCGCGGGCCTCGCGTTCGGCGCCGCGCGCGCGGTGCCGGTCCTCGCGGCCGGCGGTCCGACGGGAGCCACTCTCACCGTCGGCCTCGATTCGGACGCGACAACGCTCGATCCGGCGTTCACGACGGCCGAAGTCGACGGTCAGATCTACCGCGCCTTCTTCGACCGGCTCATCGAGGTCGATACGCGCCTTAGGCTGACCCCTGCGCTCGCGCTGAGCTGGCGGTCGGTCAACGAGACGACGTGGGAGTTCCAGCTGCGGCCCGGGGTCACGTTCCACGACGGGACCGCGTTCGACGCTCGCGCCGCCAAAGCCAACTTCGACCGGATCCTCGATCCGGCGAATGGCTCGCCACGGCGCGGCGAGATCCCGTATGTGAAGGAGGCGGAAGCGGTCGGCGCCCTGACGCTGCGGCTGCACCTGACCGGGGCCTTTGCGCCGCTGCCGTACTCGCTCACGGGCGACTCGGGCATCATGGTGTCGCCGGCGGCGATCGACAAGTACGGCAAGGATCTCGCCAGCAATCCCGTGGGGACCGGACCGTTCTCGTTTGTGCGCTGGGACAAAGGCGACCACATCGAAGGCAAAGCGTTCCCGGGCTACTGGCAAAAAGGACGGCCGTATCTCGCGTCGATCCGCTACCAGGGCATCCCCGATCCCGAAGTCAAGGCGAACGCGGTGCGCAGCGGCACGATTGACGCCACCGAAGATCTGCTGGCGAAGGACATCGCGGTACTGCGGCGCGTCGCGGGCATTCACGTCTACGCGCAGCCGGGGATCTCAGTCACGTCGCTGCGCCTGCAGCTGGCCAAACCCCCGTTCGACAACCGCGCGCTCCGCGAGGCAGTCGCGTGGGCGATCGACCGCGCCGCGATCAACCGCGTGGTTTACTACAATGTCGGCGCGCCGGGGCGTTCGTTCCTTCCCCCCACGGCGCTGGGCTACGAGCGCGACTACGATCCGTTCCCGCGGCGCGACGTCGCCAAAGCGAAGGCGAAGCTATCCGAAGGCGGCCGGCCCGGCGGGTTCTCGTTCACGGCGCAGATTCTGAACGACCCGCAGGTGACCCAGCTTGCGCAGGCGATGAAGCAGCAGCTCTCCGACGTCGGGATCGACATGGAGCTCGTGACCCTAGACAACGGGACACTACTGTCGCGGCTGGTAGCGAGCAACTTCATCGCGACGATCATCCAGTACTACGGGACGTTGGATCCGTTCCAGGGGTTCAGCCGGTTCTTCCTCAGCACCAGCAAGCTCGATGTCTACGGGTACAAGAACCCGGAGTACGATGGATTGCTGGCCAAAGCCGCGGGCGAGTCCGACGCCCAGGCCCGCGCGGCGATCTACGCCAGAATGAACAGGCTGCTCGGTGCGGACCTCCCCTGGATCTTTCTCCAGTACCCAGACTACACGCAGGCGCTGCGCGACCGGGTCCAGGGATACGCCTACACGCCCGACGGGGGGATGCGTTTCACCGGCGTCCGGCTGGCCTCGTAGGACCTTGAGCCGGGGGCTCGCGCCATCGCCGCGATGATCCCCTACATCATTCGCCGCGCCGTCGCCACCGTGCCCGTGGCCCTCTTGGTCACGGTCATGGTGTTTCTGCTGCTGCACATCACGCCCGGCGATCCCGTGGTCATCATGTTGGGCGAGGAGGCGTCGCCCGACGCCGTCGCGGCGCTGCGGCACTCGCTCAATCTCGACCGCCCGCTACCCGTGCAGTACGGCCTGTGGCTCTGGCGGGCGGCGCACGGAGATCTAGGGGCATCGCTCCGCACCCACGACCCGGTGGCGCGCCTCATCCTGGCACGCTATCCCACGACGCTCGAGCTGACCGCGCTCGCGATGCTCCTGTCGTTGTGCATCGCGCTGCCGGCGGGTGTGCTGAGCGCCGTGCGCCGCAACTCGTGGCTCGATGCGATGGTCACGCCGCTTGCGATCTCCGGCGTGTCGATGCCGAGCTTCTGGCTGGGCATTCTTTTGATCTGGCTCTTCTCGGTCACGCTGCCCTGGTTTCCGACCGTGGGTTTTGTGCCGTTGAGGAGCGGCTTGCTCGAGAACCTGCACACGATGACGCTGCCGGTCATGACCCTGAGCGCAGCGCTGGCGGCGCTCGTCATGCGGATCACGCGCGCCAGCCTGCTTCAGGTACTGCAGCAGGACTATGTGCGCACGGCGCGCGCGAAAGGTGTGCGCGGACCGACGGTCGTGATCCGCCATGCGCTCCGGACCGCGCTGATCCCGGTCGTCACCGTCCTAGGCCTGCAGACGGGCACCCTGCTCGGTGGCGCCGTCATCGTCGAGAGCATTTTCGCCCTTCCGGGCGCGGGCCGCCTCATCGTGGACGCCATCTTTGCCCGCGACTTCCCGGTGGTTCAGGGCACGGTACTTGCGCTGGCGATCTCGTTCATCCTCGTGAACCTCGGCGTGGATCTGCTCTACGCCCGCCTCGACCCGAGGATCAGGTACGGCTAGGGCGCGGGTGGCCCCGCTTGCGGTCCCGCCGCGCCCGCGCGCGGCGGGTCTCCATCGCCGGCGGGCCTGGCGCCGCTTCTGGCGCACCCGCCTCGCCGTGCCCAGCGCGGCGGTCGCCCTGCTCGCGGTGCTCGCCGCCGTGGGGGCCGGATATCTTGCGCCGGGGAATCCGGTGCGCGGGAACCTGTCGGATGCGCTCGTACCGCCGTCGGCGGCGTACTGGTTGGGGACCGACGACCTCGGCCGCGACGAGCTGACCCGCCTGCTCTTCGGCGCGCGGGTGTCGCTGGTCGCCGGCTTGATTTCGGTCGGCCTCGCGGCCGCGGTCGGCGTCCCCGCGGGACTGGTCGCCGGCTACGCGGGCGCTCTCGTGGACGAGATTCTGATGAGGCTCGTCGACGCGATCCTCGCGTTCCCGGCGCTGGTCCTGGCGCTCGCGATCAGCGCGGCGCTCGGTCCGGGGCTCACGAGCTCGATGCTGGCGATCGGCTTCGTGACGATCCCGGCGTTCGCGCGGCTTACGCGCGGACAGGTGCTGGCCGTGCGGCATCTGGACTTCGTCGAGAGCGCACGCGCCGCCGGCGCCGCGGCCCCGCGCATCCTCTCCGTGCACATCTTCCCGAACGCGGTGTCGCCGCTGGTCGTCCAGGGCAGCCTCAGCATCGCGTTCGCAATCCTCACCGAGGCAAGCCTCAGCTTCCTGGGCCTGGGCGTCCAGCCGCCGACGCCGAGTTGGGGATCGATGCTCCTGACCGGCAAGAACTACCTGACGAGCGCGCCCTGGCTGTCGCTCGTTCCGGGTGCGGCGATCTTCCTGACGGTCATGAGCTTCAATCTAATCGGCGACGCGATCGAAGAGGCGCTCGACCCCCACCGCGCGGCGGAGGGCCGACCGGTTTGAGGACCTGAGTCACTAACACCCGAGGATGAGATACTCTTCGCCGCCCCAATCGGGCACCGCAACGAAGGGGAACAAGACGGTCACCATGTTCTCGTCCGCGGTCGCACAGGATTCGTTCCAGACTTCCACGGCGCCGCACCAGCATGGTTCCCCTTCTTGCGCGACCGTCCCGCAGCGCAGACACTTGACAAGCATCGGCCCACCCTCCCGGCGGAGCCTGCCTCGCGCGCGGCGCCCCCGCCCTAGCGGAGCCCGGCGTTGAATGCTGCGAGCGCGTCGGCGCCGGGGCAGAGTTCCTCGTCGCCCAGCTGATTCAACGGCGTCTCCACGGTCTCCAGGTGATCGTGGAGGTCCCGCGCGTCCGGGGCCACATAGAGCACCCCGGTCACGATCTCGCCCGCGGCCTTGCGTTCTTCGAGATATGTCATGGCGGCCACCCGGTCGCGAGGATCGTACTCGGCCGCGAGCTTGCGCAGCCGCAGGATGGAGCCGTCGTGCTGGACGATCTCCTCCACCTCGCCCGGCGCATATGCGGCCGTGATCTCGCCGCGCCCGACGATGACGTCGAGGCGGTTCACGGCCTCGTTGTGCTCGCGAACGTAGTCGAAGCTCTTGGTCGATCCCGCGTGGTTGTTGAACGCGACGCACGGCGAGATGCAGTCGATGAACGCGGCGCCCCGGTGGGTGATCGCGGCCTTGACGAGCGGGACCAGCTGCTCCCGGTCGCCGGAGAAGCTCCTGGCCACGAACGTCGCCCCGAGCTGGAGCGCGAGCGCCACCAGGTCGATCGGGCTCTCGGGGTTGACCGCGCCGTCCTTCTTCACCGCGCCCTCGTCGGCGGTCGCGGAGAACTGGCCTTTCGTGAGGCCGTAGACCCCGTTGTTCTCCACGATATACACCATGTTGACGCAGCGGCGCATGCAATGCGCAAACTGGCCGAGGCCGATCGAGGCCGAGTCGCCGTCTCCCGAGACGCCGAGGTAGATCAGGTCCCGGTTCGCGAGGTTGGCCCCGGTCAGCATGGACGGCATGCGGCCGTGCACCCCGTTGAACCCGTGCGACTGGCCCAGGAAATAAGCGGGGGTCTTGGACGAGCATCCGATCCCGGACAGCTTCGCGACCCGGTGCGGAGGCAGATCGAGCTCGAAGCACGCCTGGACGATCGCCGCGCTGATCGAGTCGTGCCCGCAGCCGGCGCAGAGCGTCGACACGGCGCCCTCGTAGTCCCGGCGCGCGTACCCGATCGCGTTGACCGCGGCCCCCGGGTGCCTAAACCCCGGCTTCGGGATGTAAGTCACCGTCTATCCCCCCGACGCCACGGCCCCGACCACCTGGAACCGGCTGGCGATCTCGCGGGCGATGAAGCGCGCGGTGATCGGCGTCCCGTCGTAGTGCAGCACCGGGACCAGCCTCGACGGATCGACGCCGTCCTCGTTGATCAACAGCATCCGCAGCTGCCCGTCCCGGTTCTGCTCGACCGTGAAGACCCGGTCGTGCGCGGCGATGAACTGGCGGACGCTTTCGTGGAATGGAAACGCGCGAACGCGCATGGCGTCCAGCAGGATGCCCTGGCGCTCCAGGATCTCCACGGCCTCGAGCATCGCCGCCGCCGTCGAGCCGAAGTAGATCACGCCGTGGCGGGTCGGCCGCGCCGCGGCTCGCTGGACCGGTTCCGGAACCAGGCGCTTTGCGGTCTCGAACTTCCGCAGCAGCCGCTGCATGTTACCCACGTAGACCGGCCCGTCTTCGCTGTACCGCGCCTGGGGATCCTTCGTCGTCCCGCGGCTCGTAAAGGAGCCGCGCGTCGGGTGCGTGCCTGGATAGGTGCGGTAGGGGATCCCGTCGCCGTCCACGTCGCGGTATCGGGCGAACGGCTTGCCGGCCTCGAGCTCCGCGGCGGCCATGACCTTGCCGCGATCCATGCGGCGGGCATCATCCCACGCCAGCGGCGCGCAGAGCCATTCGTTCATGCCGATATCCAGATCCATCATGACGAAGATCGGCGTCTGCAACCGGTCCGCGAGATCGAAGGCCAGCGCGGCGAACTCGAACGTCTCGCGCGGATCCTCCGGGAAGAGCAGCACGTGCTTGGTGTCGCCGTGTGAAGCGTACGCGCACGAGAGGAGGTCGGCCTGCTGCGTCCGGGTCGGCATGCCGGTCGACGGCCCGCCGCGCTGCACATCGAAGATCACGGCCGGCACCTCCGCGAAGTACGCAAGGCCGATGAACTCCTGCATCAGCGAGATGCCGGGGCCCGAGGTCGCGGTGAACGCGCGGGCCCCGTTCCACGCCGCGCCGACAACGACCCCGATGGCGGCCAGCTCGTCCTCCGCCTGCACGATCGCGTAGCGGTGCCTGCCCGTCCCGGGGTCGACTCGGTAGCGCCGGCAGTAGCGCCCAAACGCCTCGGCCAGGGCGGTGGACGGGGTGATCGGATACCACGCGGCGACCGTCGCGCCGCCGTAGACGCATCCCAGCGCCGCCGCGCTGTCGCCCTCGAGCAAGACGCGGTCGCCGGCCGCAGACGACCGCGCCACCCTGAGCCCGATCGGACAGGGCGTATGCGCCAGCGCGTACTCCCGGCCCATGCGCAGCGCCTCGAGGTTCGGGGCGACCAGGCGCGCCTTGCCCCTGAACTGCTCCGAGATCAGCCGGTCGAGCTCCGCAACGTCGATATCCAGGAGCGCCGAGAGCGCGCCCACGTAGGCCACGTTCTTGAGGATCTGGTGCTCGCGCGCCTCCCAGGAGGCGGACCGGCACAGCTCGGTCAACGGCACGCCGATGACCGTGACGTCGGTGCGGAACTTCGACGCCGGCAGCGGTTTCGTAGAGTCGTAGAGCAGGTACCCGCCGGGCTCGATCGCCGCGACATCCTGCTCCCAGGTCTGCGGATTCATCGCCACGACCAGATCGGCCCCGCCGCGCCGCGCCCGGTGCCCGGCCTCGGAGACCCGCACCTCGAACCAGGTGGGGAGCCCCTGAATGTTCGAGGGGAAGATGTTGCGCGCGCTGACCGGCACCCCCATGCGGAGAATCGCCCGCGCGAACAAGCGGTTGGCGCTCGCCGAGCCCGAGCCATTGACGTTGGCGAACCGCACCACGAAGTCGTTGATCGCGTTCATCGATGCGCGCAGGCGTGCTTGGGCACGTCCGTCGCCTGGGCCATGTCGAGCAGAAACTTCTGCATGTCCCAGGCCCCGGTGGGGCACCGCTCCGCGCACAGGCCGCAGTGGAGGCAGACGTCCTCGTCCTTCACCATGATCCGCCCGCTCTTGAGGGCGTCCGACGCGTACAGCGATTGCGTGAGGTTCCGCGCCGGCGCCCGGAGGCGCGCGCGCAGGTCCTCTTCCTCTCCGTTGGCGGTGAAGGTGATGCAGTCCATCGGGCAGATGTCCACGCACGCATCGCACTCGATGCAACGGGAGCCCGTGAACACCGTCTGCACGTCGCAGTTGAGGCAGCGCTGCGCTTCCAGGAACGCCAGCCGTTCGTCGAATCCGAGTTCGGACTCGACGGCGATGTTCTTGAGCGCCACCGCCTGCGGAGCCAGGGGAACGCGGTACCGCTCGTCCGGCGAGATCTCGCTGTCGTAGCTCCACTCGTGGATCCCCATCTTCTGGCTCACGAGGTTGACCGTGGGCGGCAGCCGATCGTGCACGTCCTCGCCCCGGCAGAGCCGGTGGATCGAGATCGCGGCCTCGTGACCGTGCGCGACCGCCCAGATGATGTTCTTGGGGCCAAACGCGGCGTCGCCGCCGAAGAAGACGCGGGGCAGCGTTGACTGCATCGTCACGGGATCGAGCACCGGACGGTCCCAGCGGTCGAACTCCATGCCGAGGTCGCGCTCGATCCACGGGAACGCCGTCTCCTGCCCGACCGCGATCAGCACGTCGTCACACGGCATGTGGATGCGCGGCTCGCCCGTGGGCACGAGCTCCCTTCGCCCGTTGGCATCGTAGACCGCCCTGACCTTCTCAAACAGCACGCCGGTGAGGCGGCCTCGCTCCACGGTGAACTCCAGGGGCACCAGGTAGTTGAGGATCGGGATGCCTTCGCGGACGGCCTCCTCCCGCTCCCACGGAGACGCCTTCATCTCTTCGAACCCGCTCCGCACCACGACCCGCACGTCCTGCCCGCCAAGGCGCCGGGCGGAACGGCAGCAGTCCATCGCCGTGTTTCCGCCCCCGAGCACGACCACCCGCTCGCCGATGCGGTGCACGTGGCCGAAGGACACGTTCGCCAGCCAGTCGATGCCGACGTGGACGTTCGCCGCCGCCGCCTGCCGCCCCGGGAGGTCGAGGTCGCGGCCTCGGGGCGCCCCCGACCCCACGAAGATGGCATCGTAGGGCTCCCGGAGCAGCGCCCGCATGCTGTCGACGTGGTGCCCGAAGCGGGCCTCGACGCCCATCTCGAGGATGTAGCCGACCTCTTCGTCGATGACCTCCTCGGGAAGGCGGAACTTCGGGATCTGACTGCGCATCATACCGCCCGCTTTGGGATCGGCGTCGAATATCACGCAGGCGTACCCGAGCGGCAACAGATCGCGGGCGACCGTCAGCGAGGCGGGACCTGCCCCGACGAGCGCGATGCGCTTGCCGTTTTTCTCGGCCGGGACCCTGGGGAGCAGGCCACGGACGTCTTCCTTGTGGTCGGCCGCCACGCGCTTGAGGCGGCAGATCGCCACCGGCTCCTTCTCCACCCGTACTCTGCGACAGGCGGGCTCGCATGGCCGGTCGCAGGTCCGGCCAAGGATGCCCGGGAACACGTTGGATTTCCAGTTGATCATGTACGCGTCGGTATACTGACGCGCCGCGATCAGGCGGATGTACTCAGGGACGGGAGTGTGCGCGGGACACGCCCACTGGCAATCAACAACTTTGTGGAAGTACTCAGGAGATCGGATATCGGTGGGTCGCACGCCATCGCCCCCGTCCGCGTCCCGGCGTCCGGTGCCTTATACCTACCGTTTGTATGATACATGCTAACGGCGCAGGCAACAACCTGTGCGGCGGTCACCGCCGCGGCCTACAATTGCCTCGCCGCTTGGACCAAGCCGGTTGGCCGCGTCCTGAGCGTCGCCGTGCAGCATGTGCGTGCTTGTTGAGAATGGACTAGTTGCGAACGGGGATCTGCTGCACCGACCAGCCGTTTCCGTCCGGATCGCTGAAGAAGACGAACTTGCCCCAAGGGAACTCCTGGACCTCGCTGACGCGGACTCCGCGCTCGGTGAGTTCCGCGCGTGCCGCGTGGATGTCTGACACGACCAGCTGCAAACCCTGGAGCGAGCCGGGCTTCATGTTGTTGCCAAGTCCGGTCCCGATGGCGATCGAGCAGGCGGACCCGCGAGGTGTCAGTTGCACGAAGCGGATCGTGTCGCTGACCCGGTGATCGTGGTCCGCATGGAAACCAACTTGTTCGGTATAGAACGCCTTGGCGCGGTCCACGTCCGAAACGGGCACAACGACAAGTTCAAGTCTCCAGTCCATCGACGCCCCCTCCACATCCTCATGCCCGGGCTGCATTGCCGCTTGAATAATTGACGTGGGCGCCTACGCGCCCGGCGCCTCAAACCACGGCAGCCGTGTCCACCGCAGGTATCGGTCCGAGAGCAGCGCGAGCGACTTCCGCGCCGTGGGGAATTCCTCTGCCAGCGAGGCGAGCACGGGGCCCTCCGGGCCCGCCTCCGGTTGCGACGCGGCCAGACGGTAAAAGCGCCGCCCGTGTTCTTCGTAGGTCTCCACGGTCGGCGGCAATGCGCGGGCACGTGCGACCGGCCCGCGCTGAGTGCGCGCCCAGCGAAGCGAATCAGGAAACACGCCGCTCTGGAACAGCGCGATGTCCGCGATGCGCCGAAAGAGCCACGGTGCTTCCCCGTGATCGACCAGGTCGGCGAACCGCATCATGTCCTCCAGGCTGGACGTGCTGAACCGGCGCCGGACGACGCGGCCATGCTTCCGGACGAACACGGTGACGGACTCGTTCCGCAGGAACGACGTGAGGAGCCGCACCAGGTAGTCCCACATCGCAGGCTCGGCGATGAACCGCCGCACGTGCGGCGCGTCAAACACCGCGATGGTCTCCGCCGGCGTGCGTTCGAGCGTGTACGGCTGGCTGCGTAGGTCGCGCACCACGCGGCGCAGGAGCACCGTGAACACAAAGCGCGGGGACACGCGCAGGAGCACGTTTTCCTCACCGAGCAACCGCTCGACCAGCCGGTCGTCCTCGAGCATCACATCCAGAAGGTCCTCCCGTGCGCGCAGCGTCGCGGGCGCCTCCGCGGGATCGCCGGCGTCTCCCCCAAGAGCGTCGACGACGAAACGAAGGTCGTGGTCCGTGAGTCCAAACGCCTGCTGCATCTCAGCTCGCCTCCGGCATGTGCTGCGAGATCCCGCACCATCCTTCCCGTCGCAGTCCTTCCCGTCCTTTTCATACCCCGCATCACCGGGTTCGCGCTCACCGGCGGGGGCGTGCCGGGGCGCGCGAGCAGGACCCGGGACGGCACCGCCCGTATTGGGGACGCATGGAACGCACGTTGGACGGCAAGGTTGCGCTGGTCACCGGAGGCGGGACCGGCATCGGCCGGGCCATCGCGCTGGCCCTCGCCCGCCACGGCGCGGTACTCGCCGTCAACTACAGCCGCTCCGAGGCGGACGCGGCCGCGACGGTGGCCGATATCCGGCGGGACGGCGGCACCGCCGTGGCCCTGCGCGCCGACGTCGCATCGCGCCGCGACGTCGAGGACATGGTCGCGAACATCGCACGGGAGTTCGGACGGCTCGACATCCTCGTCAACAACGCCGGAACGACGAAGTTCGTGGATCACGCCGACCTCGACGCGCTGACCGAGGATGTGTGGGACCGCATCCTGGCGGTGAACGTCAAGGGCACGTTTTTTGCCTGCCGCGCCGCGGCCAAGGTCATGGACCAGGGGCGGATCATCAACATCGGCTCGGTGGCCGGGGTGAGCGGGGCCGGCAGCTCGCTCGCCTACGCGGCCAGCAAGGGCGCCGTCCACACCATGACGCGGTCACTGGCGCGCGCGCTCGCGCCCCGGATCACGGTCAACACGATCGCGCCGGGCCTCATCGAAACGCGCTGGCACGCGGGCCGCGAAGCGCAAAATGCGTCCCGCGTTCCGTCGTTCCCGGCGAAGCGCATCGGGCATCCCGAGGACATCGCGCATCTCGCGCTGGCGCTGGCGACCGCCGACAACTTCATCACGGGACAGATTATCGTCGTCGACGGCGGCGCGTGCCTCACGTTCAACGCCTGACACCGCGCACCGGATGAACGGCGCGCACGCAAGCCTCTACCCCGGTGGCAGCGCGCCTCGGTTAAGCGGCGCAGTAGCCACCGAGTAGCGGGCGGCACGCTGGATCCGCGGGGCGGCCGCGAGCCGCCCACGTCACGACCCGGCTACCAGCGGCCCCAGCGGTCTCCGCGCTAGCCGCTCCAGTAATGCCGATACTGCCAGCAGGCGCGATCGTAGAGCGGCGATCACGTCCCCAAAAATGGCCCCAGCGATCGCCGCGGCAGTCCTGCGCCCGCGTGCGCGGGCCCCAATGAACGTTGGCGTTGTTGTAGTAGCCCTGTGCATGCGCAGGCGCGGGCAGCGTTCCCAGGGGTACCCCGGCAAGCACCGTGCACGCAAGCGCCGTCAGGACAATCCGGCGGATCATACTCCTTCCTCCAATGCGGTGGTGTCGACAACGGTTGCGAGATTGCGAACAGGTGTTTGCGTTCGACGTTCTCCCTGTGCTATAATCCGATGCGCTCGACGACACTGCCTGACGGGGGGAGCACACGTGGGTAAGGGACTGACGAAACGCCAGCGGGAGATCCTGACCTACGTCCTCGACAGCATGCAGCAGCGGGGCTACCCGCCATCTGTCCGCGAGATCGGCACCGCGCTCGGGTTAACGAGCAGCTCGACCGTTCACAGCCACCTCGCCGCCCTCGAAAAGAAAGGGTTCATCCATCGCGACCCGAGCAAGCCGCGGGCCATCGAAATCCTTAAAGATGGGGCCAGCCACCCGCCAAAACGCGTCGTGAACGTGCCGGTGCTCGGCCGGATCGCCGCGGGGCAGCCGATCCTCGCCGAAGAAAACGTGGAAGACGTGTTTCCGCTGCCCAAGGATTTTGTGCGGGAGGACGCGTCGTTCATCCTCAGGGTGCGAGGCGACAGCATGATCGACGCCGGCATTCACGACGGGGACTACCTCGTCATCCGTCAGCAGGCGATCGCGAACAACGGTGAGATCGTGGCCGCGATGATCGGCGACGAGGCGACCGTGAAGCGCTTCTATCGGGAGCGCGACCACATCCGGCTACAACCCGAGAACAGCACGATGTCCCCGATTATTGCCCGCGACGTGACGGTGATCGGCAAGGCTGTCGCGCTGATTCGCCGTCTGCCGTAGAGCGCGCCGGACGCGGGCTACGACCGGGGCGGGCGCTCAGTCCACCTCGGGTGGCGCCGTCTCCACCACGTAGCGGCGCACGCGGTCGACGGACGCCGCCGGAACCTCCGCCTCGAGTGCAACGCCATCGGCACGGTCTTCGCGCTTGACGACCCGACCCCGTTCGTAGACGTCCGCCAGGACCCCGCCCTCCGCGTGCGGGACGAACAGCCGCACGCGCCTTACGGGATCGGGGAGCCGCCGCGCAATCGCCTGCAACAGATTCCGGATGCCCACCCCCCGCATCGCGGACACGGGAACGCCATCGGGAACCTCGGCCGCGACGTCGCGCAACGCCTCGCTGGTGAGCCGGTCGGCCTTGTTCAGCGCCACCACCATCGGCCGGCCTGCCGCGCCGAGGTCGCGCAGCACCTGCTCAACGGCAGCACGCTGGTCCATCCATCGCGGATCACTCGCATCGATGACATGGACCAGGAGATCCGCCTCCGTGACCTCCTCGAGGGTCGCGCGGAACGCAGCGACGAGATCATGGGGCAGCTTTTGGATGAATCCGACGGTGTCGACGAGCAGCAGGGGCCGGCGGTCGGGCAGCCGCACCTTGCGGGTCGTCGGGTCCAGCGTGGCAAACAGCTTGTCCGCCGTGTACACGTCGGCGCGGGTCAGCGTGTTGAGCAGCGTCGACTTGCCCGCGTTCGTGTAGCCGACGAGGGCCGCAACCGGGAGCGCGGCGTCGCGCCTCGACTGCCGCTGCTGATGTCGGTGGCGGCCGAGCACCCCGATCTCCTCGCGGAGCGCCGTGATCCGCGCCCGGATGCGGCGGCGATCCACTTCGAGCTTCGTTTCACCGGGGCCGCGCGTCCCGATACCGCCGCCCAGCCGCGAGAGGAGCACGCCCCGGCCGGCAAGCCGAGGCAGCAGGTACGTCATCTGGGCCAATTCGACCTGCAGCCGGCCCTCGTGTGTGCGGGCGCGCTGGGCGAAGATGTCCAGCACGAGAGCCGTCCGGTCGAGCACCTTGGTCTCGAGCGCCCGCTCGAGGTTACGCTGCTGCGCCGGCGAGAGCTCCTGGTCGAACACGGCAAGGCTGGCGCCCGCCGTCTGCACACGGGCGCGGATTTCGTCGACTTTGCCCCGGCCCACCCACGTCGCCGGATCCGGTCGAGTGCGCCGCTGCACGACGACATCCGCCACGACGGCACCGGCCGTCTCGGTCAAGCGCGCCAGTTCCAGAAGAGTGCCGTCGTCATCGCGGCCGGCCAGGCCGACCAAGACGGCGCGCTCGGGTCCATCCGGGCGCAGATCCGCGAGAGCGGCGCCCGCGCCCCGGTCGCCCTGCTCCAGGCCACGGTGCAGCCTGTGCCCGAGTGGTCCGCTCGTGGTTCGCGTGACGGCGCTACCGGCGACCCGACGGTTCCGCCGGACGGTCCGCGGGCTCGCTCAACGCCGCGCGGATCCGGTCGATCGCCTGGTGCACGCGGTCGTCGGGGACGGTGAGCGATACGCGCACAAATCCTTCACCCCGCGTTCCGTACCCGGAGCCGGGCGTGACCACGACGCCGGCGCGGTCGAGCAGGTGCGCGGTGAAGCCGACCGCGTCGTACCCCGCGGGCACCGGCACCCAGAGGTAGAACGTCGCCCGCGGGACCGCGACGTCAAACCCGATCGCACGCAACCCGGCGACCGCCGCATCGCGCCGCTTCTGCCATATGGCGACGCGCAAGCGCGTCGGCTCCTCCGGACCACGCAGCGCCGCGACGCCCGCGGCCTGCACGGCGGCAAACTGTCCGCTGTCGACGTTCATCTTGAGCGTGGCGAGCGCGCGCACGGCCTCGGGCTTGCCCACCGCGAACCCGATCCGCCACCCGGTCATGCAGTAGGTCTTACTGAGCGAGTGCAATTCGATGGCGACGTCCTTTGCGCCCGGGGCCTGCAGGAAGCTGGGCGGACGGTAGCCATCGTACGCGATCTCCGAATACGTGTTGTCGTGCACGATGAGGATGTCCCACCGCTTGGCAAACTCGACGGCCTCGGCGAAGAAGCTGAGTTCCGCGGTGCCGGCCGTCGGGTTGTTCGGATAGTTCAGGAACATCAGGCGGGAGCGCCGCGCCACGTCCGGCGGAACGGCATCCAGGTCGGGCACCCACCCGCGGTCCTGGCTCATCGGCACGGGATAGGGCTCGCCCTCGGCCATGAGCGCGGCCGTGCCGTACACGGGATATCCGGGGTCGCTCACGAGGACCACGTCGCCCGGATCCACGAAGACCCACGGCACGTGGGCCAACCCCTCCTTCGACCCGATGAGCGCGAGCACTTCGGTGTCCGGGTCCAGGGCGACACCGAAGCGCCGCGCGTACCAATCCGCCACCGCCTGGCGATACTCGCGCGTCCCCTCGTACGGCGGGTACTGATGCGTCGCGGGATCGCGCGCGGCCCGGACGAGCGCCTCGACGATGTGGTCGGGAGTCGGCAGGTCTGGGTCTCCGACGCCAAGGCTGATCACGTCGACGCCGCGCGCCTTGAGCGCCGCCCGCCGGCGGTCGAGCTCCGCGAACAAGTACGGCGGGATTTTTTGCATCCGTCGTGCGAGTTGCATCGCGCCCTCCACAGGGTCACACGCCCGACCCGTAGTCTCGCTCCATGATAGCAAAAATGTCGTCCGCGACCAGATCGGCGGGCCGGCCGGCATCGATCCACCGATAGCGCGCATCCGCCCGGAACCAGGTCCACTGCCGCTTCGCGTACCGGCGCGTGTTCTGCCGCAGGCGCGCAACCGCCTCACCGAGCGTCACCCTGCCCATAACGTGCGGCGCGAGCTCCTTGTACCCGAGCGCCTGGAATGCCGGAAGCTCCGGGGAGTACCCGGCCGCGAGCAGCCGCCGGACCTCGTCCACCAGCCCGGAGGCGAGCTGTTCATCGATCCGCCGGTCGATGCGCTCGTGCAGCGCCGATCGATCCAACGTCAACGCAATCATCACCGTGCCCTGGGGTGAGTGCTGTGGCGGCGCCGGACGCTCGCCGCGCCGCGCCGCCGTCTCGTCCCGACCCGGCGCGACCGTCGTGCCGCGGGCCTGCAGCACAGAGATGGGAATGCCCGTGTGGTGGAAGACTTCGAGCGCGCGGATCACGCGTCGCACGTTGTGGGGATGAATGCGCGCCGCCGCGCCCGGATCCACCTCCGCGAGGCGCCGGTGCAGCGTGCCGGCGCCGCCGAGCCGCTCCTCCTCTTCCAGCCCGGCCCGGAGAATCCAGTCCGGCTCAGCCGACGGGATCGCGAGGCCGTCCACCACGGCGCGGATGTACAGCCCCGTGCCGCCGACGAGGAGCGCCGCGCGCCCCCGTCCTCGAATCTCCGCGGCCGCGGCCGACGCGAGGCGCTGATACTCGGCGAGGGTGAAGACGTCGCCCGGATCGGTGACGTCGATCAGATGATGCGGCACCGCGGCCCGGTCGGCGATCGACGGCTTCGCGGTACCGATGTCCAGCCCACGGTACACCGTGCGTGAGTCCGCCGAGACGATTTCCGCGGACGCCCGCCGGGCGACGGCGAGCGCCACGCCCGTTTTGCCGACCGCGGTGGGACCTGCGATGACGACGAGCGGAGGACTAGCGGCCATCCGCTGTCCCCGGCGCAGAGGATGGGCGGGCGGGTACCTGCGCGAACACGCCGCGCATCGCTACGCCGTCGCTGCGTTCTTGCTCCGGCGGCGCCGGCGACGCCGGCGCACGCCGCTCGTGCCGGGGGCGACCGGTTGCGCCTGCGATGCGGCCGGTCCGGCCGCCGGAGGCGATGCAGGAGCGGGCTGCCGCCGATCGGTCGAAGGTCCTCCGGGCGTCCGGGAAGCGCCGTCGTCGTCCGATCGCGCGTGGACCGGGGGCGCCCGGCGGTGCGGCCGGTCGTCGAGCCAGATCAGCTGTCGGGGTGCGGAGCGGCGGTCGAACTCGTAGAACTTGCGGTACAGCGCGCGGGCGGTCTCCACGGCCCGCCCGGCGTTCGCCGCCGAGAGCACCGCGTCCGTCCGGGTTTCGTGACCGCGGTCGGACCGCTCGACCTCTTCGTACTCGCCCTTGTAGTGCGTGAGCATGTTCCGCCACGAGCGCAGGGACGACAGTGCCTGCATCTCGGCATCACCGTCGCCAAATGTCTTGCCCGTCTTGGCGGCGAGCCGGGTCACCTCGATCCACTTGCCCTCCGGCGTCATACGATCGTAGTATCGGTAGCGGCCGCCCAACCGGTCGGTGCCGACCATGCTGATAAACGCCTCGAGGGCAAAGTATGACATGAGGATCGCGACCAGCGCGTGCGTGCGCTCCTCGTGCCGGTCGGGCCCCGACCGGCGTGCGCAGTCCGCGGCCAGGGCCGCGTGGGTGCGCGCCAGGTCGAACATCGTCTGTTCCAGGTGCGTGCGCTCCCACGCTTCCTCCCCGGCGCGCCCCCGCTGCGCGGTCGTCTCAGAGACGGCCGAGCCTGCAGGCGGCGGAGGCGTCGGTGGGACGACCTCGACGCGCGGCGATTGGGCCACGGCGGCGCCCGCGCCCTCGCGCTTGCCTCTGCGCCGGCGGCGCCCCGGGGATTCGGCGGAAGCGGTCATCTATGTCGTGTTCGCCGGTCCGCCGCCTCGCTCCCCCGGTCCGCGCGCCACCCCGTTCGCACAAGGCGCGGGCGGCGGACGCATGGGTCGCCGGGCCGTGCGGCTCCGACAGGACCCCGCATCATGGCGACGAACACGGTTTCGAGATGAGCGAGCTGACCCCGATGATGCGCCAGTACCGGGCGCTCAAGGACAGCCACCCGCACGCGATCCTCCTCTTCCGGCTCGGTGACTTCTTCGAGGCGTTCTTCGAGGACGCGCACGTAGTGGCCCGCGCTCTCGGCCTCACGCTGACGAGCCGCCCGGTGGCCAAGGGCCAGCGCATTCCCATGTGCGGGATCCCGCACCACGCGCTTCACCCTTACCTGCGGAGGTTGATCGACGCCGGGCACCGGGTGGCCATCTGCGACCAGGTGGAGGAACCGGCGCACGGGCGGCACCTCGTGCGCCGCGAAATCGTGCGGGTCGTCACGCCCGGCACGGTGATCGAGGACGATCTGCTCGCGGCGCGCGAGAACAACTTTCTCGCGGCGGCGACAGGCAACGAGGGGGCCTGGGGCCTCGCGCTCGCGGACCTCTCCACGGGCGAATTCCTCGCCACCGAGGGTGCGCCGCCCGTCCGGCTCGACGACGTGCTGGCACGCTGGCGGCCGCGCGAGGTCCTGGTGGCCGAAGGCGCAGACGGCGACACTGTCGTTGCGCCCGGCACAACGGCAACCCCGTACGACGCGTGGCGCTTCGATCCGGCGGTCGCGGAGCGCGCGCTCCGCGAGCACCTGTCCGTGGCGTCGCTCGATGCCTTCGACCTGCCGGCGACCTCGCTGGCGACCGCCGCGGCGGGGGCGCTCGTCCAGTACCTCCACGACACCCAAAAAGGGCCGCTCCCGCATCTTCGAGGCATCCGGCGCATCCCCCCGTACGACGGCCTCATGCTGGACGACGTGACGCGACGGGCGCTCGGGCTGTGGCGTCCGGGCCGTGACGGCGGCGCCTCGGACACGCTCCTGGACGTGCTCGATCTCACGGAGACGCCGATGGGGGGCCGCATGCTTCGCCGGTGGCTCGCGGCGCCGCTCACGGACACGGTCGCGATCGCGGCGCGGCAGGACGCGGTGGAGGCGTTTGCCGTTGCCGGCGAGGCGCGGGAGGCATTGCGCGCGCGGCTGCGCGTGCTCGGCGACCTGGAACGCCTCGTGGGGCGTCTCGCCCACGAGGCCGGCACCCCGCGCGACCTCGGCGCCCTGCGCAGCGCCGCGGAGACGCTGCCCGACATCGTGCCGCCCATCCGAGGCGTTGCCGCGGCGGCGATCCAGGCGCTCGTCCCCGCGGTCGCCGCCCCTCCCGATGTCGTCGATTTGCTCCGCCGCGCGCTCGTCGACGCCCCGCCGCCGACCGCGAAGGACGGCGGCGCGATCCGCCCCGGCTTCGACGCCGCCCTCGACGAACTCCAGAACAGCAGCCGAGCGGCGCGCGAGTGGATGGCCAACCTGGAAACGCTCGAGCGCTCGCGCACCGGGATCCGCGGACTGAAGGTCGGTTACAACCAGGTCATGGGGTATTACATCGAAATCGGCAAAGCGCACGCCCGCAACGTGCCGGACGGCTACGTGCGCAAGGGAACGCTCGTGAACGCGGAACGATATATCACCGCGGAGATGAAGGAGCGCGAAGCCCTCATCCTGTCCGCTCAGGAGCGAATTCGCGCGCGGGAGTACGACGTGTTCCGCGAGGTGCGCGACCGCGTGCGCACGCACACCGGCTCTCTGCTGGCCGCCGCGCAAGCCGTGGCCGAACTCGACGTGTACGCGGCGCTCGCCGAGGCGGCGGTCCGGCACGGGTACGTGCGGCCCGTGATCACTACCGGCCGGACGATCCGCATCGCGGCGGGGCGCCATCCGGTCGTCGAGCAGGCAATCGGCCCGGAGCGGTTCGTGCCGAACGACGTGGCGCTCGGCGCGGGCCACGCCGGCGCACCGGCGCGCGACATCTGGATCGTGACGGGGCCGAACTTCGGCGGCAAGAGCACGTACATCCGCCAGGTCGCGCTCGCGGTGATCATGGCCCAACTCGGCAGCTTCGTGCCCGCCGCGGCGGCCGAGATCGGCGTCGTCGACCGCATCTTCACGCGCGTCGGCGCGGCCGACGATCTCGCCGCGGGGCGAAGCACCTTTCTCTCCGAGATGATCGAAGTCGCGCGCATCCTCACGCAGGCGGGCCCGCGGAGCCTCGTGATCCTGGACGAGGTCGGCCGCGGGACCAGCACGTACGATGGGATGAGCCTGGCGTGGGCCGTGGTGGAGGATCTCCACGATCGCGTGGGGGCCCGCGCGCTGTTCGCCACACACTACCACGAGCTTACGGAGCTCGCGGCGCAGCTCGAGCGTGTCGGCAACCTGCAGGTGCTCGTACGCGAGGACGGCCGGCGCGTCACGTTCCTGTACCGGGTCGCGGAGGGGGCGGCCGCGTCGTCCTACGGCATCCACGTCGCCCGGCTGGCAGGGGTCCCCGAGGCCGTCATCCGCCGGGCGCGCGAGGTGCTCGCCGGCCTGGAACGCGCGGCGGCGCCCCGGCCGGGGCGCGGGCGCCGCGGCCCGTCGCGCGCGCAGCAGCTCGCCCTCGCGCTCGGATCGCCGATCGAGGAGGCGCTGCGTTCCGTGGACGTCGCGGCGATGACGCCGCTCGACGCGCTCAACTTCGTGGCCTCGCTGCGCGCGATGCTGGACGCGCCGCCGGCCGTGTCCGACACGCCCGCGGCCGGGCCCGGCGCGCCGGCCGTCCCGACCCACCGCGCCGGCGCACCGTGAGCGCGCGGCTCGGACCAACGCGGCCCTCGTGGGCGCTTCGGTGATCACGGTCCTGCCCCGCGACGCGGCCGAGCGCATCGCCGCGGGCGAGGTGATTGAGCGGCCGGCGTCCGTCGTCAAGGAGCTCGTCGAAAACAGCCTCGACGCGGGCGCCCGCCGCATCACCGTCGAGATCGAGGATGGGGGACGCCGGCTGATCCGCGTGGCGGACGACGGGGAGGGCATCCCGGCCGCGGAGCTCGCGGTCGCGTTCGAGCGCTTCGCCACGAGCAAGATCCGCACCGCGGAGGACCTCAGGCGGGTGCACACCTACGGGTTCCGCGGCGAGGCGCTGCCGAGCATCGGCGCCGTCGCGCGGGTGGAGGTCGTGACGCGCGCGCGGACGGACGACGCCGGGTCTCGCATCACCGTGACCGGCGGCGTGCGGTCCGACGTGACGGCCGCCGCCGGCGGCTACGGCACGACCGTCACGGTGCGCGACCTGTTTTTCAACACCCCCGCGCGCCGAGCGTTTCAGCGGTCCCCGGCGCGCGAGACCGCGGTGGTCGCGGAAACGGTGGAGGCGCTTGCGCTCGCCGCCCCCGCGGTGGCGTTCCGGCTGCTCGACGCCGGCCGTGAGGTCCTGTGGGCGCCGGCGGAGCCGTTCAGCGCGCGGGCCCGGCGGATCCTGGGGACGGCGCTCGCGCCGTACACCCTCGAGCTTCACGCGGCCGGTCGCACGGCGGAGACGAGCGGCCTCGTCGGCACGCCGCAGGCCGCGCAGCGCCGGCGCAGCCAGCAGTGGTTTCTCGTCAACGGCCGGCCGGTCCGTAGCGCGCTCCTGGCCCGCGCCCTGAGCACGGCGTTTCACACCCTGATCCCGGACGATCAGCACCCGGTGGCGGTCCTCGACGTGCGCCTTCCGCCGGATGTCGTGGACGTCAACGTGCACCCGCGCAAGGCGGAGGTGCGCTTTGCCCGGGACGGCGAGATCTTCGACGACGTCGTGCGCGCGGTTCGCGGGGTGCTTCGCGGGACGCCGCTCGTCCACGTCGTGGGGTCGAGCGCCCCGGAGGCCGGCCCGCCGGTGCCACGGCCTACAGCGTCCGCGGGCGGGCCTGGCACCGCGTCGCTCGCGCTGGGGCCGGCCTCGGCGGACCGAGCGGACCCGCCGCATGTGGCGGAGCCCCAACCGCTCTGGATGCCGGCGGCGCGCGCCGACGAATGGCCGGAGATCCGGCTCATCGGGCAGCTTGCGCTCACCTACCTGGTGGGAGATGCCGGCGGCGACCTCGTCCTGATCGATCAGCACGCCGCCCACGAACGAATCTTGTACGAGCGGTTGCTGGAGCAGCGGGACGCGCACGGCGTGCGCGCCCAAGGGTTGGTGGTCCCGGCCGTGCTGGACTTGCACCCGGCCGAATTGGCGCTGTGGCAGGAGCTCGCGCCCGCGCTCGCGGCGCTGGGGTTCCCCACCGAGCCGTTTGGACCGTCCGCCGTCCGGCTCACGGCCGTGCCCGCGATCAGCGCATCCCGGGCGCCGGACGACCTGCTGCGCGCGTGCCTCCACGACCTCGGCACGGACGGCGCCCGCCACGCGGGCCGCGATCTCGAGGAGCGGCTTGCCATCGCCACGGCGTGCCACACGGCGGTCCGCGCCGGGGATCGCCTGGGCCTCGATGAGATGACGGCGCTTCTGCGCGCGCTCTCGCACGCCCGCGATCCGTTTTCGTGCTTCCACGGGCGCCCGACGATGGTCCGGGTGCCTCGCCGCGATCTCGAGCGCTGGTTCTACCGGCGGATCTGAGCGGCCTTACGCCAGCGCCGGCGGTTCATGTTCCAGTCGGCGTATCCACGCGTACGCGGGATCGTCGCTCCACGCCCCGTACCGCGACTCATCGCCCGCCATCGCCCACAGGTAGAACAGATCGTAGCCGGCGGCCGCGACGACCGGGTGGTAGCCGCGCGGGATCACCAGCAGGTCGCCGCTGCGGACCCGGTAGATCGCGTCGATCGGATCCGCCGCGCCGGGCGACGTGTACAACATCTGCAACCCGAACCCGCCCTCCGGGTGCACCAGGTAGAAGTACACTTCCTCCATCGGCAGCTCGCCGGAGGCGGACCGGGTGTCGTGCTTGTGCGGTGGGTAGCTCGACCAATTGCCCGGCGGATTGACGGTTTCGCCGACGAGCAGGCGCTCGGCGCCGCGCGTGGCGTCTACGACGTTATAGACGGCGCGGCGCCAGTTGCCCGCACCCACGTCGCGGCGCTCCACCTCACCCGGGCCGACGGCCCGGAACGGCGCCCGCGACGCGCTCGCCGCGTAGACCACGGCGCCGAAGAACCCGCCGTCCGAGGCGGCAAGGCGCGCGGACGTGCCCGGCGGAAGGTACACGGCGGACGGCGGCTCGCGAAACACATCCCGGCGCGGGCCGACGCGGGCCGCGTCCCCGCGCCCGCCGTCTGCCACCGTCCCCGCTCCCGTGAGCCCGTAGACGACCGCCTCACGGTCACCGGTCACGAGATCCTGCGTCGCCCCCGCGGCCAGCTCGACGACGCCGAACTCCAGATGGCGCAGCCCGGCGGTGCCGGGACCGGCGAGCCGAGTGCAACCGGCGCCGCGTCGGGACGCCTTGATGAGATACGACATCGAAGCCTCCGTGGACGCCGTGGAGCCGAGGGTGGTCGGGCTACGCTCCCGCGGTGGTTACGCCGGGACGCTCACGGGACGACCGCGGAGCACCCAGGAGCCCGCCTCGGCGATCTCCACCGGAACCGTGCGTCCCACGAGCTCAGGACCGCCATCGGTGCGGACGATCTTGTTGGTCCGCGTCCGGCCCAGCACGCCGCCGCGGACGCCCACGTCCTCCACGAGCACGTCCTGCATGGTCCCGACGAGCCCGGCATTGATCTCGGCCGCGATGCGCTCTTGCATCTGGTTCAGCGCGTACAACCGCCGGCGTTTCGCCTCCTCGGGGACCTGATCCCCATACCGGGCGGCGGGCGTCCCGTCGCGCGGCGAGTACATCGCGGTGTTGGCGGCGTCGAACCGCACCGTCTCCACGAACCTCAGCGTCGTCTCGAACTCGTCCTCGGTTTCGCCGGGGAACCCCACGATGAGGTCCGTCGTGATGCTCGCGGCCGGCATCGCCTCCCGGATGGCGTCGATCGTGGCCCGGTACTGTGCGGTGGTGTACGCACGGTGCATTCGCTTGAGGACGCCGTCGTGTCCGGCCTGCACCGGCAGGTGGATATGCTCGCACGCCTTCGGGAGCGCCGCGACGGTTTCGATCAGCCGGCGCGTCATGTCGCGCGGGTGGCTGGTCGTGAACCGGATCCGATCGATACCGGGGATATCGTGGATGAGGCTCAAGAGATCGGCGAGGTCGCGCCGGGGCGTGAGATCGTGGCCGTAGCTGTCCACGTTTTGGCCGAGCAACGTCACCTCGCAGTACCCCTGGTCGGCCAGGGCGCGCACCTCCGCCGCGACCGCCTCCGGCGGCACGCTCCGCTCGCGGCCACGGACGTACGGCACGATGCAGAACGTGCAGAATTTGTTGCACCCGTGGATGATGTTGACGAAACCGCGCACGCCCCCCGTCCGTACGGCCGGCAGCACCGGCAGCGGCCGCTCCTTGTCGGAGCGGTCCCAGACCTCGTACACGGGCATGCAGCCATCCTGCGCCTGTTGCAGCAGCTCGGGGAGCCGGTGAATATTGTGCACGCCGAACACGATGTCGAGCCACGGCGCACGTTTGAGCACGCGCTCCCGGTCCTTTTGCACGAGACAGCCGGCCATGCCGAGGATCAGCCCGGGCCGCCGCCGTTTGAGCGCGCGCAGCTCGCCGAGGCGCCCGTAGGCCTTGTCGTCGGCGCCCTCGCGCACGGTGCACGTGTTCAACAAGACAACGTCGGCGTCCGCGGGATCCTCGGCGTGCTCGTAGCCGAGGCCGGCGAGCAGCCCGGCCATGGCCTGCGAGTCGCGCACGTTCATCTGGCAACCCTGTGTGATGATGTGATATCGTCGCAGTTTGCCGTCCATCCGAGCCCTCACGCCGCGCGCTCAGTCGCGCTCCCGATACCGTCGCGCTCCCTATTATAGAGCACGCAGCTCGTGACTACAGGTTGAAATCGACGAGCGCCGTCACGCCGACCCCGTAGACGCGGTGGAGTTTGCCGGGCAGCGGGGTGAGGCTGTCCACCGGGACCAGCCCGCGCAGCCGCGCCACACCGGTGAACGTGCCCTCGATCTGGGCGACGGCCTGCACCGTATCGAGCGCTGCCTTGGGGCCCTGGACCTGGGCGGCACCGATGTAGGATGCCCCCGAGCTTCCCACGTTGATCCCCACGCTCAGGATCGGCACGACCTTCGTCAGCTCCCGGTTCGCCGCGTTGTTGTTGAGCATCAGCGTGTTGATGGCACTGTTGATCTGCGGGCCGAACTGCTTCACGACGTACCCGATGCCAAACAGCTTGATGAGCGACCCGATGTTGACCGGGAGCTGGGCCAGCGCCGGCGACGCCGACGCGCCCGCGAGAAACGCAACGACGATGAGTCCCGCAACTCGCTGCTGCCACCACTTGGTCATCTCGCCCCCTCCTTCCCGCATGCCGAGCGCCGCGTGTCTTCTGGGCGGCCCCGGTGCCACCCTCTGCCACCGGCAGCGGGCTCACTTTCTGCGCTCGTTTCCTCCAGCGATCGGCCCACGGTCTCGCGGCCCAGCCCGAGCACGATCGCGATCGCCACGGCGATCGCCCCGACGTAGCCGAAGAGCGCACCGTGGGCACTCGACCAGCTGCCGATCACGAGACCGAGCAGTGCCGGGGACATCGTGCCCGCGCTCCGCCCCGCCGCCGACGCCCATCCGGTGGCCGTCGCCCGAATGCGCGTCGGGTAGAGCTCGGCGGCATAGGACAGGATCACCGGCCACCCCGCCAGCACCCCGCCGCCCATCATGATCCCGCCGCCGACGAGGCCCGCCTCGCTGCGCGCGCCCGCCAGCACCGCCGCGCCGGCCCCGGCCACCGTGAGCGCCCCGAGCATCACCGGCTTGCGGCCGACCCGATCGAGCACGAGCGTCGCGATGATCGTCGGGACGATCATCGCGCAGGAAAACCAAAACGCGACCCGGTCGGCGTGCGCGGCACCCGAGGCGTGAAGCACGGCCGGCAACCACAGCACCGGACCGTTGTACGAGGCGATCATGATGCCCCAGACCGCCCAGAGCAGGATCGTGTCCCGCGGTCAGGCCCCAGGCGGATTGGAGCCCCGGCAACGCAAAGCTCAGCACGCCGAGGTTCAGGCCGTTGCCGGCGAACGCGAGCCCGGCGAGCAGCGTCACCCGCCACGGCAAATTCCCCGAGGCCGCCTCCACCGGAACGATCGGGGTGGCGATCGCGTCCGGCGCGCCCGCGGTCATGCCCTCGCGGGACACGCCGGGCGGCGCCTCGCCGGCCGCGTCACGTGGCGGCGCCGAACGCGTCGAACCCTGTGATGTCGCGCCCGACGATCAGCGTGTGGACGTCGTACGTACCCTCGTACGTATCCACCGTCTCGAGGTTGGCGGCGTGGCGCATCGCGTGGTACTCGAGCGTGATGCCGTATCCCCCGAGGATGGCCCGTGCCTCCCGCGCAATGATCAACGCGGCCCGCACGTTGTTGCGCTTGGCCAGGCTGACCTGTGTGTATCGCAGCCGGCCGGCGTCCTTCAGCCGGCCGAGATGATACGCGAGCAGCTGGGCTTTGGTGATTTCCGTGACCATGTTCACGAGGCGTTCCTGGATCAGCTGGGTGGCCGCGATTGGCCGGCCAAACGCCACGCGATCGCGGGCGTACGCGAGGGCTTCCTCGTAGCAGGCGATCGCCGCCCCGATCGCCCCCCAGGCGATCCCGTAGCGGGCCTGCGTGAGGCACCGCAGCGCCGCCCCGAGGCCGACGGCTTTTGGAAGCGCGGCATCCTCGGGCACCTCGACGTGATCGAGGACGAGCTCGCTGGTCACAGACGCACGCATGGACGCCTTGGTGTGGATGTCGTGCACGGTGAACCCGGGAAGCTTGGGATCCACGAGGAAGCCGCGGATCTCGCCCTGTTCGTCCTTGGCCCATACGACCGCCACATCGGCGAGCGAGCCGTTCGTGATCCACATCTTCGTCCCCGTCAGCACCCAGCCGGCGCCGCTACGCCGTGCCCGGGTCTGCATCGCCGCGGGGTCGCTGCCGGCCGTGGGCTCGGTCAACCCGAAGCAGCCGATCTTGGTGCCCGCGGCCATCGCGGGCAGCCACCTGCGGCGCTGCTCCTCCGTCCCGTACTCGTAGATCGGGTACATGACGAGGGCGCCCTGTACGGACGCAAACGAGCGCACGCCGCTGTCGCCGCGCTCGAGCTCCTGCATGATGAGCCCGTAGGCCACGTTGTTCATGCCGGCGCACCCGTACTCGGCGGGAAGGTTGGCCCCGTACGCGCGGAGATCGCCAAGTGCCGGGATGAGGTCACGCGGAAACTCGCCGGCGAGCCACGCCCGGCCGATGCGGGGGATCACCTCCCGGTCGACGAGCCGGGCGATGGTGTCGCGCGCCAGCCGTTCATCGTCGGTGAGCAGGCCCTCGATTCCGAAGTAGTCCACGCGCTCGGCTACCGCCGGCATCAGACGCTCCTTAGGACTGTCCACCCTGCTTCGTCTTTGCTTCATCTTTGCTTCATCGGCAAGTCACGGCGATCCTGTCGCGACGGGTCGTGAGCGCGCCTGTGTTGACACAGCAAAGCGACCGGAGGCTCGGTGCCTCCGGTCGCTTCATTTACCTCACCGATCTCTGCGGGACTCAGGTCTCGCCTTTTGAGGACGCATCCTCATGCGGAGAGACCGGTTGAGGGTTCCCCGGGAGGACGACGGCAACTAGCCCGGCCGCCGCCCCCGTTACTGCTTCGGTGGAGTCTCCCGGCCGCTGGCCGTATTGCTGCGCGACAGGCGATTTGCTCGTCGCATCGTCGCCTCCCTGTCTCGGGTTGGGGTCGCTGGGTCGCAACCCAAGTCTCATTTTCATTGTACGCCCGCATAGCCCGCTGTCAATGCCCCGATCCGAGTCTTTTCCTCCTGTGGACCAAGGAGGATACGCGCGCCGTTCCAGAATACGCTGCACAATGTCCTCCGCGCCACCCGCACGCCCCCTCGCGTGGGCGGCCGTCGCCGCGTGCGTAGCTGCCCTCTACCTCGGATGGCAGGTTTGGCAGATACTCGAGACGCCGTATCCCGCGGCGTATGACTACGATGAGGGAGTGTACGCGGAGACGGCGCTCGTCTGGGCACATGGCTCCCCGCTGTACCGCACGGTCTTTCTCAGCCAACCGCCGGCGTATATCGCAGCACTCCGCCTCGCTTACGGCGCGGCCGGCCCAACGATCGCCACGGCCCGCGCGACCGCGGTGCTGGCTTCGGGCCTCTGGCTCGCCGCGCTCTTTTCCCTCGCCGCGGCAGCGGGCCGGCCCCGCGCGGGAGTATTTGCCGTCTGCGCCGCGGCCGGCAACGGCGCGTTCTCCCTGGCCGCTCATACGGTCCAGACGGACGCGCCGAGCGCGGCGCTGGCTGCTGCGGCCGTCGCGTTCACATTCGCGGGGCGCCGAGGCCGGCTCGGCTACTGGGCCGCCGCGGGCGTCGTGTGGGGTCTCGCGATCCTCACAAAGCTCAGCGCGCTGATCGAGACCGTCCCGCTCGTGTTGCTCGCCACGTCATGGAGCGTTGCGGATCGGCCGGGGGCGGACGCGTCGCCCGCCGCGTCCGCGGCGCGGCTCATGGAGACGCGGCACGGCCACCCGGCGAGGCGCCGTCCGACCGAAGCGCTCCCGCCGCTTGGAGCACTCGGCGCCGGCGCGGCCGCGGCCATCGCCGCGTTTCTACCGGTGCTCTGGACCCGCGCCTTCCCGGCGCAGGTGATCCAGTATCACATGGCCGCGGCCCGGGCCTACGGGTCCGATCCCGCCGCAAATCTCACCGCCGCCGCGGGGTTTCTCTGGCACGCGTGGCCGCTCACCGGCGCGGCGATCCTCGGCGTATGGGCGGGTGCGCGCCCGAGCCGACCGTCGCCCCCACGCTCCGGCGCAATGACGACGGTGTTGATTCTCCTTGCGTGGCTGTTCGCGGCCGCGGGGGCGCTCGCGGGGTTGAGGCCGCTGTGGCCCCATCACCTGATCCTGCTTATCTCGCCTCTCGCCGTGCTCGCGGGCATCGGCGTCGACGGCGCGATGCTGGGAATCGAGCGCAGGGGGCGCAGCGCGGCGGCCGCGGTAGCCGTCACGGCCGCCGTTGCGACGGCAACCTACGTCGGTATTGCCACCGGCTCGAGACTTCCAACCTCGCCGGCGCTCCGCGCGGCAAGCGAGGCCGTCGCCGCGAGCGTACCGCGCCAAGAAGCGGTGGTCACGGACGATCCGCTGGTTCCGTTTCTGGCGGGCCGTCTCGTGCCGGCCGCGGTCATCGATACGTCGCTGGTACGCGTGGCGTCGGGGAACCTGACCGAATCGTCCATTGTAGCCGCGCTCGAACGCTCCGACGTGCGCGCGGTCGTGATCTGGCGCGGTACGTTCGAGCGCCTGCCGCGGGTCGCAGCCTGCACCCGGACGCTGTTTCCGATCGTTGCCGCGCGAGATGGCTTTCGGCGCGTCCTCGTGCGGTCGCGAGCAGCTGCCGCGCCCGGTCAGGCCGAGCGCTGTGCGCCTACGGCGGCGGGTTCATCGCCGCGCCGCCACGGCTGAGGCCGGCGGCCCGCATCGGCCCCCGGCCTCCTGGGCGAGCGGAGTCTACCGCGTGCCTCAGGCGGGCGACGACGCCCGCTGGATCGCATCGAACGCGACCCGCTTGTGGCTGCCGTCACAGAACGGCTTGCGGGCCGAGTGCCCGCACCGGCACAGCCACACCGTCTCCTTGGTTTCCCACGTCTTGCCTTCCGCGTCGACGAGCTCCACGGTCCCTTTGACCTGATACGGGCCGTTGTCCGTCGGAACGATCCGCACGTCAGCCATCCCGATTGCCTCCCCGCTGCGTTCTCGCCCGCCATGCCCGCGAGCGGTCCACACCGCCCCGGGTAACGCGGCGTGCCTCCATCATATTCCTACGCCACGTTCCTACGCGCTCGGACGCCGTGTTCTTATGCCGGCCAGAACCCGAGGCGCTGCGCCCCCTCGACGAGCGACCGCGTATACGGATGCTGAGGCGCCGCGAACAGCCGCCGGGTGTCCGCCGACTCCACGATGCGGCCGCCCCGCATCACGTGGACCAGATCCGCCATCTGCGCGACGATGCCGAGGTCGTGCGTGATGAGCAGGAGCGACATCCCGAGGTCGCGCTGCAGCCGGCCCAGCAGATCCAGAATCTGTGCCTGCACCGTGACGTCCAGGGCCGCGGTCGGTTCGTCCGCAATCAGCAGCGACGGCCCCGGCGCGATCGCGGCGGCGATCAGCACCCGCTGGCGTTGCCCGCCGGACAGCTCGTGCGGATACCGCCGCAGGAGGTCAGGGTTGAGCCCCACGCGGCCGAGCGCGTCGGCCGCGCGCTCGCGCGCGCCGCGGCGGCCGAGATGCGCGACGATGCCTTCCATGACCTGGTCGCCGATCGACATGACGGGATCCAAGGCCGACCCCGGCTCTTGAAAGATCATGGCCACGCGGCGGCCGCGGATCTTGGCCAGCTCCCGCTCCGGCATGGGCACGAGGTCCTGCCCGTCCAGGAGGATGCGCCCGGCCGTGATCCGGGCGTCGACCGGAAACAGCCGGAGCACCGCGTACGCGGTCATCGACTTGCCCGCGCCGCTCGCGCCGACGAGCGCGGCGGTCTGCCCGGACGGCACCTGGAGACGCACGTCTTCGAGCACAGGGATGTCGCCCGAGGGGCGCGTGATGGCCACGCTGAGCCCCTCGATCAGCAGCTCGGCGCCGCGTGGGGGCGAAACGGGGACGGCGGCGGTCACGGCGCGGCGGTCCGGCGCCGGCGCGGGAAGCGCTCCTCGAACAGGACGTACATCAGCGGGATGACCAAGAGGGTGAGCGCGGTCGACACCGTGAGCCCCCCGATCACGGCGCGCGCCAGCGGCATGTTGGTCTCGGCGCCTTCGCCGAGCCCCAGGGCCATCGGGATCATGCCGCACACCGTGGCGATCGCCGTCATGAGAATGGGGCGGAGCCGGATCCGGCCGGCGCGGATGATCGCGTCGTGGGCCGACAGCCCGGCCGCCTGCTGCTTGTTGGCGTAGTCGACGAGCAGGATGCCGTTACTGACCACGATGCCGATCATCATAATGACGCCCATGAACGAGATGATCGAGAGCGTGGTGTGGGTCAGCAGGAGCATCCAAATGACGCCGATGAAGCCGAGCGGCACGGTAAACATGATGACAAACGGGTCGACGAGCGATTGGAACTGCGACGCCATGATCATGTACACCAGCATCAGAGCCATGACCATGGCGAACCCGAGGCTCGCGAACGCCCCCGATTGCGCCTCGGTTTGCCCGGCCATGTGGTAGCTGAAGCCGGCCGGGAATGGCAGGCGGTCGAGCTGGCTTTGGATGTCTTGGGAGACGGCGCCCAGCGGCCGGTCTACGACGTTCGCCGTGACGTCGATCACCCGCTGCTCGTTCTTGCGGTTGATCTGCAGCGGCGAGCTGCCGAGCGTGATCCGCGCCACGTCCCGCAGGTGGATCGGCACCATGGGCTGCGGCGGTGAGTTCGCCGCGCCCGGATCCGCGAGCACGTTGAGCGGGACCGCACCGACGTCCTCCGGTTGCGACCGGTACTGCTGCTGGAGCTGCACGACGAGGTTGTACTCGTTACCCGTAATGGGGTCGATGAACTGGCTCGCGGTCGCGACGTTCCCGGCGATGGCCGTGTTGATGGCGTTGGCGACCGTGGTCGGGTTCAGACCCAGCTCCGCGGCCTTCTCCTTGTCGACGTTAACGTTGAACGCCGGGGTCTGCCCCCGCGGCGTGATCTGGACGTCCGTCGCGCCGGGGGTCGCGGCCACCATCGCCGCCACTGTCTGGGCCAGCTGTTGGCCGGCCGCGGGATCGTATCCGAGCAGCTGAATGTCGATGGGTGCCTGGGAGCCGAAGTTCACCACCGCGTGCTCCAGGCCACCTGTCTGGATGAACGTGAGCACCCCGGGGAACCGCCCGGTGATCGCACGGCGGACGTCATTGGCATAGTCGTCCGACGACTTCGGGCGGTGCGTGGGCGAGACGAGGCGCACGCTGATCGTCGCGTAGTTCTGGCCGGCGTTCGACCCGAAGCCGCCGCCGTTCGCCGGCACGCCCGTGTTCGTGTACAGGGCGGTGATCACGTTCGGCGGGATCGTCTTGCGGATCACGCCGGCGATCTGCTCGACGATCGCCGACGTTGCCGCGACGGCGGTCCCCTGCGGAGCCTGGACTTGGATGGAGAACTGGCTCTCGTCCGTCGCGGGGAAGAACTCCGTACCGACGCCACGCGCGGCGAGCAGCGACAGGACGAAGACCACGGCGACCGCGCCGAGGATCGTCGCGCCGCGATTGAGCGTCCACCCGAGCGTTCGCTGATACTGCTCGTCGATGGCGTTCATCATGCGCTCGCTCCACCGGACCAGCCGTGGAATGAGCCCCTCCCCCTTCGCCTCCTCGCCGGTCGTGGACCGCAGCAGCCGCAGGCTCAAGAGCGGATCGATCGTCATCGACACCACGTAGGACGCCACGAGCGCAAAGATGACCGTCAGCGCCATGGGGAGGAAGAGGCGCTGGGCGATGCCGCTCAGGAACACGACCGGGAAGAACACGGCGATGGTGGTCGACGTGGAGGCCAGCACGGGCAGGCCCACCTCCTGCGTCGCGTCCAGCACCGCCTGCAGCACGGGCGTCCCCGGGACGGCAAGGTGGCGCGTGATGTTTTCCCGGACGACGATCGCGTCGTCCACGAGACGTCCGATCGCAAGCGTCAACCCGCCGAGCGTGAAGATGTTGAGCGTCTGGCCCGAGAAGTACAGGAGCAGCAGCGCCGCCGAGACCGACAGCGGGATCCCGACGCTGACGATCACGACGCTCCAGAGGCTCCGCAGGAAGACCAGCACCACGAGGAACGTCAGGATCGCGCCGATCACGGCCTCATGCGCGAGGGTCGCGATCGAGGCGCGGATGTACTGGGACTGGTCGAACGACAGCGTCAGGTTCACGCCTTTCGGGATCGCGGTCAGGTGCGGGAGCGCGGCGCGGATCGCGTTGACGACCTGGATGGTGTTGGCGCCCGGCTGGCGCGCCACGAACAGCAGCACGCCGGGCTTGCCGTTCACCCGCACGATCTGCGTCTGGGTCGCGGCGGCGTCCTGGACCTGGGCGATGTCTCCCACATGCACCGGGACGCCGTTGCTGGTGGCGACGACCACGCGCCGAATCTGCTGCACATTCTGCAGGAGCGTTGGCACGTTGAGCTGATAGTTGATCTGCGGATTCTGGATGTTGCCCGCGGGGATCAGCTGGTTGTAGTTGCCGATGGCCGTGATCACGCCCTGCAGCGTCTGCCCGGTGGCGAGCAGCTTGTTCGGGTCGACGTTGACGTTGATCTGCCGCACCAGGCCGCCGTTCACGAACGCCTGCGACACGCCCGGGATCCGCTCCAGCTGCGGCTCGATGGTGTTGTAGGCGAGGTCGTAGAGCTGCCGGGCGTCCAAGCCGCCGCCGCCGACCACGACCTGGACGACCGGGATGTTGGAGATGTCGAACTTCAGCACGAACGGCTGCGACACGCCCGTGGGCAGGTTGCGCAGCGCGCGCTGCACGTTTTGGATGACCTCGATTTCGGCGACATCCAGGTTCGCGCCCCAGTCGAACCAAATCTGGATGTTGCTGAATCCCTGCCGCGTGGTGGAGAGGATCTGGGTGACGCCCGCGACCCGCGTGACGGCCTGCTCCAGCGGATAGGTCACCGTCCGCTCCATGGTCTCGGGGCTCGCGCCGTTGTAGTTGGTCTGGACGGAGACAACCGGAATGGTGATCTGCGGGAACAGGTCGCGCGGAAGGCGCTGCAGCCCGATCTGACTCAGCACGACGACGGCGATGCACACCATCAGCACCATGACCGGGTTGCGGACGGCGGCGCGGGTGAGGAACACGACCGGCTCCTAGATCCTCAGAGGCCGACCGGCGACGATTTTACGGGTTGTCCTTCGCGGACCAAGTCGGAACCGCGGAACACCACGAGGTCCGATGGGCTGAGCCCCTTCGTAATCTCCACCAGCGTGCCGGTCTCGCGACCGACGCTCACCTGCCGCGCCGTGGTCTTGCCGTCCACGACGACCCAGACGTAGCTCTGGGTCCCAACCGTCTCGACGGCGCTCAACGGGACCACGAGCGCCCGCTGGCTGCCGGCGACGATCGTGGCGGTCGCGTACATCCCGGGCCGGAGCAGGTGGCCGGGATTGGCAAGGTCGATCTCCACCTGCACCGTGCGCGTCTGCGGGTCCACCCCGCCGGCGATGCGGCTGACGACGCCTGTGAACGTCCGGCCGGGATACGCGTCCACGGTCGCCTGCACATTGTTCCCCCGGTGCACCATCGCGAGCTGCGTCTCGCTCACGTTGACCACGACGTCGAGGTTGTCGAGATCCGCGACCGTCACGATCGGCGTGGATGTACCGGGTGTCACGTACGCGCCCGGATCGAGACTCCGGCTGACCACCACGCCGCTAAATGGCGCGACGATCGTCGCGTACTGCAGGCCGAGCTGCGCGTTCTGCAGCGCGGCGGCCTGGCTCGCCGCCTGGGCCTGGCTGTTGTCAACCTGCGATCGGGCGGCCGCCACCTGTTGCTGCTGCGCCGCGATCTGGGCCTGGGCCTGGACGACCGCCGCCTCCGACGCGCGCACCTGCGCCGCGGCCTGGTCGACCGCCGCCTGGTCGGAGTCCATGTTCGACTTCGCGTCGTCGAGGTTCTGCTGCGCCTCGGCGCCCTGTTGGACGAGCGTCGCGGTTCGACTGTAGGTCGTCTTCGCATCGACGAGCGCGGCCTGCGCCTTCGCGAGGCCGGCCTTGGCGTTGACGAGGTTGGCCTGCGCGCTCTTGAGGGCCGCGACCGCGTTGGTCTCCTGGGCCTGGGCCGACGCGAGCTGGGCCTGCGACGTCTGCACGGCCGCCTGCGAGGCGCCGAGCGTGGCCTGCGCCTGGTTCACCTGCGCCAGCAGCTGGTCGTGGTCGACCACGGCCACCACCTGACCGGCGGTCACGGTGTCGCCGGCTCGGACCGTCACCGTCTGCAGGTAGCCTGACGTCTTCGGCAGCACCACGGCCTCACGGAGCGAGGCGATGCTGGCCGTCAGGCTGAGCGTAACAGGGAGGTTTTTGTACGCCGGATGCCCCACGCCGACCGCGGGCGCCACGCGGTTGCGGCCCACGTTCGTCGTCCCGCGCGGGGCCGCCTGGCTCGATCCCGAGCCGGACGGCGGCGTCGCTCGGCCGACGAGTAACCCCGCGACCAGGGCGGCGCATACCAGCGCGACCCAACCCCATGGCTTTGCCGATGCTCTCACTCGCCGCCCCCTACCTTCTCCCCGTCGACGTTTTCGTGACACAGGCGGCGCAACTCGCGCGCCTGGCGCTCCAGTTGCCGCTGCAGCCGTCCGAGTTGGTGCATCTTGTCACGCACCGACGCCAACTGCGCTTCGGTAATCTCAAGCGCGTTCTCCGCGGCGCGGTGCCGGCGGGCCGGATCCCCGACCCGCTTCGCGTCCGCGAGATGCCGGGCGCGCGCGTGATCCGCGTCTAGGATGCGCTTGATTTCGCCGAGGGACAAACCAAGCAGGCGCTTCAGGTCCTTGATGTGCTCGATCCGAGCCAGGTCCTGAGCTGTGTAGAGGCGGTGACCGCCGGCGAGGCGTTCCGTCGGCACCAGCAACCCGATCGCATCATAATAATGAAGCGCCCGGGGCGTAAGGCCGCTGAGCCGGCACACCTCGCCGATTTGGAAGAACATCCCCGTCGTGTCGCGTCGCTCGCGGATTCGACCACCTCCACCTCTGCTGCCCGCCCGCGCCGCGGGCCCGGGCGGTCTCTGCTCGTACGTCACCCTAATGACTGTATGGAGAACCTTACGTGCGTGTCAAGGTCATCCCGTGCACGTACGGTAACGATCCCATGAACGTTTCGTGAAGGCGGTGAACGCGTCCTCGTGAAGGACTCCTCCGGCCGCTGCGAGAACAGCCACACCGGCTCTAACGACGTGCTGCGCAATCCCCCAATGGCTTCGAGGAGGTGACGCATCGTGCCCGCCACGGTGACGGAGGCGGTTCGGCAGTTTCTTGAGAAGCCGAACTTTGCGGTGCTGGCAACGCGGTCGCGGTCGAATCGGCCGCAGGCAACACCCGTCTGGTTCCTCTACGACCACGGTCATATCGTGATCAACACGTCCAAGGGTCGTGCAAAGCTCCGGAACATCGAGCAGCACCCCGAGGTGGCGCTCGCGATCATGGACCGCGACGACCCCTATCGGTATGTGCAGATTCAAGGAAAAGTGGTGGCGCTCGACTCAGAGAATGGAGCGCGCGACATCGACCGGTTGTCGCAGCGCTACGCGGGGAGACCCTACCCCTACCCCGGGGGTGATCGTCCGGAGAACCGCGTGACGATTCGCATCGAGCCCGAGCGCGTCGACACGATGGGCGTGTAAGTCCCCGCTCCCGCGCCGCGGACGATGTGCGCTCATCGCGTGGCGGAGCGTACGCCGACCGCGCGCACCACGGGCTCTGTGACGAGGAGCGCCAGGAGGGCGTTGGCCAGGGCCTTCACGGCGTTGAACGGGACGATGGCGGACACCACGAGGCCCGCGATGCGCGCCGGCGGCATGCCGAACTGGAGCCCGAGCAGGACGAAGTTGGCCGGGATCATGATGAGGACGCGCGCCGCGGCGCCGCACGCGGCCGCGTACGCCAGTCGCCGGACGAACGGGCCGGTCAGGCGCCGGTACGCCCATGCCGTCACCCCCACGAAGGTGGCGGCGGCGAGGAAGTCCGCCGCGGGCCCGATCGGGCCGTGCGCTCGGAGGAGCAGGAACAACGCGTCCTTGACCAGGACCACGACGACGCCGGCGGCGGGCCCATACAACACGCCGGCCAAGAGACACACGGCATCGCTGGGGTCGTACGTCAGGTACGGCGCATACGGCAGCAGCGGCACCTGAATCGAGGCCATCAGCACCAGCGCTGCGGCGGCCAGCATCGCGCACGCGACGAGCCGTTGCGTGCCCGCCGCCACCGCTACACCACCCCGTCCGCGCGCAGGCGGGCGATCGCATCGCGCCCGTAGCCGAGCGCGCTCAAAATCGCGTCGGTATGCTGTCCCAGCATCGGCGGCGCCTGCGCGGCATCCAGCGGCGTCTCGGAGAATCGAAACGGCGACCGGAGCGCCGCCAACGCGCCGAGGACAGGGTGATTTACCTGTTCCACGACGCCCGCGGCGACGACGTGCGGGTGCGCGAAGACTTCAGCCATCGTATGCACCGGGCCCGCGGGAACTCCCACCGCCGTCAGGCGTTCCACCCACGCCTCGGCGCGGCCGCCGGCGAACGTGCGCGCGAGCATCGCGACCAAGTCGCTGCGGTGCGCAACGCGACCCGCGTTCGTGCGAAACCGGTCGTCCGAAGCCCAATCCAGGCCGAGCGCCGCACAGCACCGGCGCCACTGTTCGTCGTTGCCGACCGCCACGAGAAACCAGCGCTGCTCGCAGTCTTGAAACGCCTGATAAGGGACGAGGTTGGGATGCCCGGAGCCGGACGGACGCGGCTGCCGCCCTGTCGCGAAGTAGCTCTGCGCGGCGTACGTCATCCATGAGATGCCGGTCGCCATGAGCGACAGGTCCACCCGCTGACCCCGCCCCGACGCGCCGCGGGCGTGCAGCGCCGCGACGATCGCCGCGGTCGCCGTCGTGCCGGTCGCGAGGTCGATCACGGCGACGCCGGCGCGCACCGGCTCCCGGCCCGCCTCCCCGGTGATGGACATGAGCCCCGTGAATCCCTGCATCAAGAGGTCGTATCCGGGACGCTCGCGGTCCGGCCCCACGGGACCAAAGCCGGATACGGAGCCGTACACGAGCCGCGGGTTCAGCGGCGCCAGCGTCTCGTAGTCGGCGCCCAGCGCGGCCTGTGTCCCCGGCCGAAAGTTCTCCACGAACACGTCCGCGGTCGCGACGAGCCGGTGCAGGATCTCGCGGCCCGCCGCCGTCCCGAGATCCAGGGTCAGGCTGCGCTTGTTGCGGTTGAGGGACAAGTAGTACGTCGATTCGCGCACGCCGCCGCCGGCCTCGACGAACGGCGGCCCCCACCCGCGCGTCTCATCGCCGACGCCCGGGCGCTCGATCTTGATCACGTCCGCGCCGAGATCGCCGAGCAGCATGGTGCAAAACGGCCCCGCGAGCACGCGGGACGCATCGACCACGCGGATACCAGCCAGCGGGCCCGAACGGCCCGGCGTCACGGCGCCGCCTCCACGCTGCCGCACGGCCGACTGTGACGGAGGCGCCTCGACAACGGTTTACGCACGTGTGTCGTGTTCCATCCGCTGCGGGTCCGCCCCTCCCGCCGTACGCGCGGTGGACACCGGACGGCGTGGAGCGAAGCGCGGATCGGGCGCGGGGCACGGAGCCGGGGCGCGACGCACGCTCGCGAGGGCCGCGCCCGCGCCGCCACGAACTCCTTAGCGACTTAGCGATGATGCCGTTTGCTCGGAGGGCACCGCGATGACCATCCGCAACCCCGTCGACCGGCTCGCCGGCGCCCCGGTCCGCACGGAGACCGACAGCATGGGCCCGATCGACGTCCCCGCGGATCGGTACTGGGGTGCGCAGACGCAGCGCTCCCTGATCCACTTCGCGATCGGCGACGACTCGATGCCGCGCGAGATGATCCGCGCCATGGGCATTCTGAAAAAGGCCGCGGCGGAGACCAATCGTGACCTTGGACTGCTGCCCGACGGCTTGGCCCGGCTGATCATCCAGGCCGCGGACGAGGTGATCGACGGACGCCTCGACGACCACTTCCCGCTCCGCGTCTGGCAAACCGGCAGCGGCACGCAAAGCAACATGAACGCCAACGAGGTCATCGCCAACCGGGCGATCGAGCTGGCCGGAGGGCGGCTCGGCAGCAAGTCCCCGTTCCACCCGAACGATCACGTCAACATGTCGCAGTCGTCCAACGACACCTTTCCGACGGCCATGCACATCGCCGCCGGGGAGGCGGTGGTGCACGGGCTCCTGCCGAGCGTCCGCGGCCTGCGCGACGCGCTTGCGGAGCGCTCGGCCGCGTTCGCGGACGTGATCAAGATCGGCCGGACGCATCTCATGGACGCCGTGCCCCTCACGCTCGGTCAGGAGTTTTCCGGCTACGTCGCGCAACTGGACCAGGATCTCGCGCGCCTCGAGGGGGCGTTGCCGCAGGTATGGGAACTCGCGATCGGCGGCACCGCCGTCGGCACCGGCCTGAACGCGCACCCGGGGTTTGCGGACCGGTGCGCGGCGCGCATCGCCGAGCACACGGGGCTTCCGTTTGTCGCCGCGCGGAATAAATTCGCGGCGCTGGCGGCACACGACGCGCTCGTCATGTTGAGCGGTACCGAGCGCACGCTGGCGTGCTCCCTGATGAAGATCGCCAACGACATTCGGTGGATGGGGTCCGGCCCGCGCGCCGGCCTGGCCGAGCTCATGCTCCCGGAGAACGAGCCCGGGTCGTCCATCATGCCGGGGAAGGTCAACCCCACGCAGTCCGAGGCCATGACAATGGTCTGCGTTCAGGTCATCGGCAACGACACCGCGATCGCGGTGGCCGGGAGCCAGGGTAATTTCGAGCTCAACGTCTTCAAGCCGCTCATCATCCACAACCTGCTGCACTCCACCCGGCTCCTCGCGCACGCGTGCCGGTCGTTCACGGTGCACTGCGTCACCGGCCTCGCGCCCAATCGCGAGCAGCTGCGGCGATATGTGGAGACGTCGTTGATGCTCGTCACGGCATTGAGCCCCAAGATCGGGTACGACCGAGCCGCCGCCGTGGCGAAGACGGCCTACCGCGAGAACAAAACGCTCAAGGCCGTGTGCGTGGAGATGGGCCTCCTGACGCCGGATGAGTTCGACCGCCTGGTGCGGCCGGAGGAGATGCTCGGCCCGCATGCGTGACCGCCGCCCGGCCGCCTCCCGGCTCGCGGGAAGACGCCGGGCTGCATACCGCCCACGGCCGGCCTAATCTCCGCCCGCGGCGCGCTACGCCGCGAATCCGAACTCGCGCTCCGCGATGGTCAGGCTCTCGTCGATCACCGCCACCATGCGATCCAGCTCGTCTCGCGTCACAACGAGCGGCGGGACGCACTGGATGGACATGAAGCAACGGGTGAGCAGGCCGCGCTCCGCCATGAGCTCCACGACGCGACGGGTGAACGGGTGAGCGCCGGCCGCCGGGCCCCAGCCAAACGGCTCCTTGGTCTGCTTGTCCTTGACGAGTTCCACCGCGCACAGCAGGCCCGTGCCGCGGATGTCCCCCACCGTGGGATGCGAACGCAGCGGCGCGAGCGCCCCAAGCAAATACCGCCCCTGCTCGGCAGCCCGGCGGGGCAGATCCTCGCCCTGGAGGATCTCCAGGTTCTTGAGCGCGGCGGCGCACGCCACGGCCTGGCCGCCGAATGTGAGGAGGTGTGCGAGCCCGACGTCCTGGCGCTTGAACTCCTCGTACAGCGCGTCGCGGACCGCGACGGCGCCGATCGGCGCGTAGCCCGACGACAACCCCTTGGCCATCGTCATGAGGTCCGGGACCACGCCGAAATGCTCTGTGGCAAACATGCGCCCGGTCCGGCCGAAGCCGTTGATGACCTCGTCCATGATCAACAGGACGCCGTGGTGGTCGCAGATGTCGCGCAGGCGCTGCCAATACCGCGGCGAGGGCACGTGCGAGTTGTTCGACGCCGAGATCGGCTCGCCGATCACGGCGGCCACGTATTCGGGCCCCTGCGCGCGGATCTCCTGGTCCACGGCCTCCGCGCACAAGAGGTCGCCGGCCTCGCCCTCGAGGCCGAACGCGTTGCGGTAGCGGTCCGGCGACGGGACGAAGCTGACGCCGTGCATGAACGGGCCGAAGTAGGTCTCGTTGCGGGACGAGGTGATGCTCATCGCGCCAAACGTCGCACCGTGGTACCCGCCCCGCCGGGCGATCACCTTGTAGCGCTTGGGGAACCCGCGCATGACCTGCACCTGCTTCGCGATCTTCATAGCGCTCTCGATCGCTTCCGAGCCGCCGGAGCAGAACAAGAACCGGTTCAAATCCCCGGGCGTCAGGCCCGCGAGCACGTCTCCAAGCTGGACCGCCGGCAGGTTCGTGTAACTCGCAGACGAGACGTAGGCGATCTCCTGCGCCTGTCGCGCCATCGCCTCGCCGATCTCCCGCCGGCCATGGCCCACGTTCACCACATAGAGGCCGGATAAGCCGTCCAGGTACACGCGCCCGCGCGCATCGATCAGCCGGCATCCATCGCCGCGGACGATGACGCGAAGATGATCGCGCTCGGCGAGGTCCAGCCAGCGCGCCGTGTGGATCCACACGTGTTCCAGCGCTTCGCGCTCGACGGGTGTGAGCGGCGTGGCGGCCGTGGTCGGACCCTGCTTCGTGGCCTCTTGCATGGTTTGCCCTCCCGGCGAAGCTGGTTGCTCAGGTTGCGCATGCGGAGATCGGGGGACCCCACGACACCGCTCGTGTTTCCGTAGGGGGCCGTCCCCCTCCGAGGGACGGTGTGGCACTTCGTGCAGGGCGGCGTACCGTTCCTGCCTGCAAAAGTTTTGGCGATCCGCGTCGAACTATTCAGGCAATGGACGAGCAAACTGCCCTGGGGCGCATCACGGTGCCCGAACTCGAACGGGTGCTTGGGCACACGTGGCGCGTGCTCGACGACGGCTTTGTCCGTGCCGTCGACTACCTCGGTTCAGACCAGGCGATCGTGCAAGCGGCGCGCGTCTCGTACGGCGCGGGGACGAAAGCCGTCCACGAGGACACGGGCCTGATTCGCTACTTGTTGCGCCACCGCCACACGACGCCGTTCGAGATGTGTGAGATCAAGCTGCACGTGCGCGTCCCCATGGACACATGGCGCCAATGGATACGGCACCGGACCGCGTCGACGAACGAGTACTCGACACGCTATTCGATCGCCATCGATCGGGCCGCGGGCACAGACCCCGGCGCATGGCGGTTGCAGTCTTCGCGAAACAAGCAAGGCAGCGCCGGCGGGCTGCCCGCGGAGGAGGGCGGCCGCCTCACGGCGCGTGAGGCCGAGCTGCAGGCGTTTGCCCGAACTGTGTATGAGGAGCGCCTCGCCGCCGGCGTCGCGCGGGAACAGGCCCGCAAGGATCTGCCGCTATCCACCTATACCGAAGCCTACTGGAAGATTGACCTCTATAACCTGCTCCACTTCCTCGGCCTCAGGATGGACGAGCATGCCCAGGAGGAGATTCGAGCCTACGCCACCGTCATCGGCAATGAGATCGTAAGCCGATGGTGCCCGATCGCCTGGCAGGCGTTCAAGGACTACCACCTCAACAGCCTCACCCTGAGCGCGCTGGAGATCGAGGTCGTGCGGTGCCTGTCTGGGGGCGACCGCGACGGCGCCCGGCGCCTGGCGGAGCAATTCGGGTGGCTGACCATGCGGGACGGCAAGCTGAGACGCAACCGGGAACGTGCCGAGGCGTGGCGCAAGCTCCGCGGTCTTGGCATCGATCCGCCCTGGCCGGAATAACCGCGCCCGGCCCGTCCGTTCGCCAGGCTCCTCCACAGCCGTCGACCTGCCCACCCAATGTCGGGAGTTAGCGGCGCCCCTCTGTCGTTAACCGTTCGGATGGGCCCCGCCTCTGGTTTCGCCCGCGCATCGGTTTTTGCGGCCTCAACGGAGCGATTCGCGGGCGACTCCGCCCCCCGGAACCCCGTGGCACGGCATGGTGCCCCGGGCGACGACAGCGTCGGCAAGCCAATGGTCGCCATTGGGCCGGCCCGCTACCCGGGTGGACCCGCGAGCTCGGGTCGAGAGGTCGGGGCCGTTAAAGAGCCGTCAATAGGTAGAGTCAAACGAGGAGACTAGTCACTGCATGGCTCTAGACGCAACTTCCACCGTGGGCCGCGCCGGCGCGGCACGCCCCAGCAAATGGCTCGTGGCCATCTCCGTGATCGCCGGGGCGGTCATGGGCGCCATCGACTCCAGCGTCGTCAACGTCGCGCTGGCCCACATCCAGGCGTCTTACGGCGTCACGACGCAACAGGTGACCTGGGTCAGCACCTCCTACCTCATCGCGCTGGTCATCGTCATGCCGCTGACGGCGTGGCTCGGATCCGTGCTGGGGCGCAAGCGCATGTACATGCTCGCCGTGGCGATCTTCACCGCCGCGTCCGTGCTGTGCGGTCTGGCCCGCACGCTGGGACAGCTGATCGCGTTCCGGGTGATCCAGGGCCTCGGGGGCGGGGCGCTGTCGCCCACGGCGCAGGCCATCATGCGTGAGTCGTTTCCGCCCGAGGAGCAGGGTCAGGCCATGGGGATCTTCGGTATGATCATCCTGCTGGGGCCGGCGATCGGGCCGACGCTCGGAGGCTGGCTGACGGACAACTACTCGTGGCCGTGGATCTTCTTCGTGAATCTGCCGATCGGCATCCTCGGGCTGTTCCTCGCCTCGCTGTTTATCGAAGACCCCCCGTACATGCGGGCGCAGGGGTGGCGGCGGATCGATGCCGTCGGGATCGGGCTGATGGCCGTGGGCCTCGCGTCCCTGCAGGTGCTGCTCGAGCAGGGCGAGACGGACGGGTGGTTCGGGAGTCCGTTCATCTCCACGCTCGCCGTCATCGTCGTGGTCGCCCTCGCCGCCTTCATCATCTGGGAGTTGCGCGCCAAGGAGCCGGCGGTCGACCTGCGGGTCTTCGGCAACGTCTCCTTTGCCTCGGGCTCGCTGATCGGCAGCGTGATCGGGATGACGCTGTTCGGGGGCCTGATCCTGCTGCCGCTGTTTCTCCAAAATCTCCTGGGGTATGATGCCACGCAGGCCGGCTTGACGTTGATGCCGCGCTCGCTGGTCATGGTATTGATGATGCCGGTCGCCGGGCTGTTGTACAATCGGCTCGGCGTCTACATTATGCTGCCGTGCGGGTTGCTCCTCGCCGGTGCCTCGGGCCTCATGATGGCGCATTTCACCACTGAGAGCGGCCCCGTGCAATTGCTGGTGCCGCTCATTCTGCAGGGCTTCGGCTTCGCCCTCATGTTCGTCCCGATGTCGACGACCGCGCTCTCCACGATTCCGCGCCGGAAGATGCAGAGCGCGTCGAGTATGTTCACGTTGATGTTCCAGCTGGGCGGCAGCCTCGGGACGGCGATCGTCATCACGCTACTCGACCACAAGATCACGACGGCGAGCGCGAATCTCGTCCGGTATGCGTCCGTCTACAACCCGGCGTTCCGGCAGTGGTGGCAGACGTACGAGGCGGCGTTTGTCGCGCGGGGGCACGACCCCACCACCGCCCACATGCAGGCGCTGGCGGCGTTGAACGCCTTGATCAGCCAGCAGGCGTCGGTCGTGGCTTTCGAGTACGCGTTTGGCGCGATCGGCGTGGTGTTCTTCCTGTGCCTGCCGCTCGTTGCGTTCCTGCGCCGGGGCCGCACGCAGGTAGAAGACCTGCCCGGGGCCTGACGCTGCGACGGCCTCGTCCGAATGGCCTGCGGCCCGCCGCCGCGTAGCGGTGGCGGGCCGCTTCGTTTATTTCCAGTGCAGCATGGGTAGACCCGGTCTGTGGCCGGCGGGATGTCTCGGTCCGGGCGGCGATGGCGCGGAGTTGCCGATAACCGCACCTGCCGCGCCACACGGGCCGGAGGTCCGCGACTATGACGAAGGCGACGCAGTATGCGCTCGTGTGGGCCATCGTCCTGGCCATCACCTTTTTCATCGTCGTGCCCTTGTTCCGGCCGGCACCACATGAAGTGTCGTACACGGAGTTTCTCAACGACGTCCAGCGCGGGTCGGTGACCCAAGTCACAATCCAGGGCGATGCCGTATCGGGCCGCCTGAACCACAACGACGAGTTCCGGACCTATGTCCCCGCCGGCGACACGTCCTATCTGCACGAGCTGCGCGCGAGAAACGTGCCGATCCAGGCAGCGCCCCCGTCCAGCCGGTCGTCCTGGCTCGGCCCCGCCTCGACCGTGATCGCGATGCTGATCATCGCCGGGCTGTTTATGTGGATGTTCCGCAACGCCCAGTCGGGCGCCAACCAGGCGCTGTCGTTCGGCAAGAGCCGGCCGCGCCTTCACGCCGAGGCGAAAACCGGCGTGACGTTCGCCGACGTGGCGGGCGTCGAGGAGGCCAAAGAGGAGTTGGAGGAGGTCATCGAGTTCCTGCGGCACCCGAAGAAGTTCCAGGCGCTCGGGGCCAAGATCCCGCGGGGCGTCCTGCTCGTGGGGCCGCCGGGCAGCGGCAAGACGCTGCTGGCCAAGGCGATCGCGGGCGAGGCCGGCGTGCCGTTCTTCTCCATCTCCGGCAGCGAGTTCGTGGAGATGTTCGTGGGCGTGGGCGCATCCCGGGTGCGGGACCTGTTCGAGCAGGCGAAGAAGTCGGCGCCGTGCCTGGTCTTCATCGACGAGATCGACGCGGTGGGGCGGCAGCGGGGCGCGGGGCTCGGCGGCGGGCACGACGAGCGGGAGCAAACGCTGAACCAGCTGCTGGTGGAGATGGACGGGTTCGACCCGAACGCGGGGATCATCGTCATCGCCGCGACCAACCGGCCGGACATTCTGGACCCGGCGCTGCTGCGGCCGGGCCGGTTCGACCGGCGGATCGTGGTGGACAATCCGGACGCCAAGGGCCGGCGGGCGATCCTGGACGTGCACGTGCGGGGCAAGCCGATCGCCGAGGACGTGAACCTGGACGTGCTGGCGCGGCGCACGCCGGGGTTCAGCGGGGCGGATCTGGCGAACATGGTGAAC